>Ga0134121_10000808_pt1 | contig 32516 bp, 18 predicted proteins | sample KB301_FD_96463 | JGI IMG/M metagenome (GOLD analysis project Ga0134121, IMG submission 96463) | Terrestrial soil microbial communities without Nitrogen fertilizer from Kellogg Biological Station, Michigan, USA - KB3-0-1 | ecosystem: Environmental > Terrestrial > Soil > Unclassified ...
GTCTTATTTCCGGGGCGGGGATGCCCTCTGGGTCAAACTGGTCGTGACCAAGCCTCCGTTGCCGATTGTTCGTCCAACGGATCTGCAAGCCAGTATAGCGGTCAGCAGATAGGATCTGTTTCGCGAACTGACCAAAGCCCCCGGCGCCGAGCCGGGGGCTTTTTTTTGTGCGGCGGGTAAGATGCGTCTCCGGCAGCGACTCTCTACCTCTCCTCGTCGGGTCCAAAAACTCAACTGCGCGGCGTGAGGCTTCGGCGAGTCCGCTGTTGAACTGGTTTTTCACATTCCAGCCCTGAAAGTCGCCAGGCGACTCACACGACTGGCCCCGTGATTTCGAGGAGTTGTTTATTCTGGCGCACACCTCGATCGTCACCGGGGAAGGGGCATTGCGCAAGTGGGCCAGGCTTATGCGGCGTCGCGGTGATAGAAGCTGAGGGCGCCGCCGAGCCGTTGCTTCCGATGAACGACCCCCTCACGTTTCCATTGTTCCGCGTGAGGGACAATCAGCCGATTGCCGAGTCCTTGATGATTTCGCTCTGCATGGTAATGCGCGAGGTATTCGCGTATCGCGGTTCTCAAGGCGTCTTCGCCAAAGAAAATCATGACTGAGAAGGCCTCGTGGCAAAAATTGGCAGTAATTGGACCTCCGCCAGACAAGTTCCTTTCGCCTGGAGTCGAAGTCCGACCGATTTATTGCCGGTTGCCCTGACGCCGCGGTGTCCTCATACTTCGGTCGAACTCTCGTTAGCGTTGAGAAGCGTCCAACCCGTGAACAAAAAAAGGTTCTTGTCGAAGCTCGAATCATCAAACGTCATGGCACGCACCGTATGTCCAATGGGCTAAGATCGATGGATGCCTCTTTGTTTTTGGAGTCGCCAATCGTTCCAGGATTGAACACCCTGCCGAAGTAACTCGAGTTGCTGTTCATTCGCCATCTGGGTTTTCGAAAACGCGGGTCCCAGACTAGTGGATTCCAACAAGACTCGCAATGCTGGGTCATAATACGGGCGGGTTGAAGGGAGGATCGATGCAGCTCGCGCTGGTGGTCTTGCTGTCCGCACTACTTCAGCAGACACCTCAAACCGGAACCATCGAAGGGATTGTCACCCGATCAGGCAGCACGCTCGTTCCCATTGCGGGAGCTCAAGTCACGATAACGGCGCCCTCACCGTTCAGCAATGGCACTCTGATCGTGTTGGACACGACTACGGACGGCGGCGGCCACTTCCTTTTTTCGGACCTTCCCGCCGGCGTGTTCAAGGTTGAGGTAAGCCAGGAAGGATACGGCTACAGGGCCTCGAAGTTCGTCTTTACTTCCACGCTGAAGACTTCGGTAACGGTAGCACCAGGAAAGCGCGTGCAGGTTCCGTATCTCACGCTGACTCCTACATCGACGATTCGTGGTCGCGTACTCGATAGCGAAGGTCATGGCGTTCCGAACGTTCCTGTTGAATTCCTTCGAATGACGGTCAATGACCAGGGTAGAAAAATGTGGGCCGCCGGCAAGGTCGACACCGACACCAACGATCAGGGCGAATACGAACTGACAATGCTGGGCCCTGGCGACTATTACGTCCGAACAATCCTCGATACCCAATCGGATCTCCCGATTGCGGTCTACTACCCGGGAGCACTCGACGGAAGTGCCGCAGCGGCTGTCGCACTTGTGGAAGGCTCGCAGATGGTCGCAGACATTCGGGTCGGTCCAGCCGTCAGCGGCCCGACTTATAAGGTCTCCGGGCGAGTCAGTCAATCTGCGGATCTGATCTTGATGAAGCGTGACTCCCTGGAGCCGGTAGAACTCTCTGCGACTGCAGCGGCTGACGCAGACACCGGCCGATTCGAATTCCGGGCGGTCCGCCCAGGCTCCTATGACCTCTGGGCCGCCACCGAAGTAAGCGGCAAGAACCTCTTCTCCACGGTTCCGATTGAGATTCGAGACAAGGACATCGAGAATGTCAGCCTGACTCTCCGAGCGGGCGTGGACATCAAAGGTCGATTGATCGTCGATGCAAACGCGCAGAATCTGCAACTGTTTCGTCGAGGTCTGGGAGACACCCTTCGTACTTCAGGATTTCTCCGGATCGTTCTGGATCGCAACGACCGCTTCCCTTTCGGTACGGCGCTTGAACCGGTCATCGACGACAGTGGATTGACCTTCACATTTCCAGCCGTGCCGGAGGGCGCCTATACAATCGGGGCGGGTTTAGTTTCAGGCACGGGGGCACGACTCCAAGGCTCGGATCTCTATGTTGCCGACATTCGCGCGAGCGCAAGAAGCGTGTTTGACACGGGATTCCAAGTCGGCACGGACCCTGTCGACTCGATGGAAATCATCGTTGGAACAGGCGCAGTTTCTATTGAAGGGACTGTCCAGGGGAAGTCGGAACTGCCGGCCGTTGTCGTACTCGCGCCGAGTTTCCCGAGGGAAGGCAACCCCTCGCTTTACCGCACCGGTGTGCTCCCGGCGAACGGAAAGTTCCAGTTCTACGGTGTCGCCCCGGGGAGCTATCGTCTCTTCGCGGTGCCATACCTCAACGAGACTGTTCCCTATCGCGATCCTGAATTTCTCGCCCGGCACGAGTCGAGCGCTCTCCACATCACGATCCAAAAAGGCACGACGCTCGGCGGTCTTCAGGTGCCGTATCTGAATTTAGGGCGTTAGCCCCGTAGAGTCCAAAAACTCAAACTACCTCGGCGGAATGCTGCGGATGCATCCCTGAACCGCTCTTCGAGTCTGCAGAGTGCTTAACTTAAACCCCGTCGGGTCCAAAAAACTCAACTGCGCGGCGCGAGGCTTCGGCGAGTCCGCTGCTGAACTGGTTTTTCCCGTGTCCAGCACTGAAGATCGCTGGCGACTCACACGCTTAGACCTCAAGGACTGCCAAGCGAATCAGTCATGATTCACGAATCGTTTCTCATTCTTTCTTTACGTAGTCGATGTTATTGGCTCGTGATCTGACCGCCGGTGTTGCGAGGAGGACCCTGGACGATGGAACCGGTAAGCTGTGCATTTGTCTGTCCCGCATTGATGCTCACGTTATTCAACGTGAGGCTGAAAAATCCTGAACCGGATCCGTTTGAGTAGGACAGCGCGAATGGCATTTGTCTGCCTTCGTCAACGTTCGTTGATGTCATACTCTAACGCGAGCATCGCGTCGGAGAGTTCTCCGAGATCGTATTGTTGAACGTCGTTTGAAGCGACGCTCATGAGGTGAGGGTTTTGATCTTGGGGGAGCTCCAGCGTCCAACGGTCCGTTGGGGAGAGAATGCCCCCATTAAAGATCTCTTGGCCAAGCGGGTTAAGATTAGTTGTTGTGTCGGTATCCCCATCGAATGTCCGATTCGTGGTTAGGTGAAGGCCATCCAATGGGAATATCGATGATAAAACGTACCGTTGCCGACAGTAGAACCGTGCTTTTAGCTGACGGATGGCAGCGAACCGCAAGACGTATCGGCCAGGATCAAGAGTGAAAGTCGTCGGATTGCTTCCTTGATTGGGTTTGAAGTTATCGATTCGCCAGATCGCGCTGACGGCTTCGCCAGGTACAGATTGAATCGATGGTGCCAGCGTAATTTTTCCTGCAGCGACGGAGGTATGTAAATCGGGGACCACGATGCACGGCAGTGCGACGTCAAACTGCTGCGATACAACGACTGCAGCACGATACTCTGTCAAACGCCCGTTCTCTGCCAGTCCAATCAACACATCATATCGTCCGGGTCGATTATACCTGTGCGGTAAAGCCGTATTGTCCCCGAAGTCCAAGCCATCCCCGAAATCGAAAGTCACGTTAGTCCCCAACGGAATCGTGGCATTCAATTGCAAACCATTAGTCGTCAGAGCGATTCTAGGAAGGTTTCGCAAGATTTGGACATTTCCCGCCGCATCGACTTCAAACTCGATGGGGTACGAACACATTAGACGTCCCAAGTCCGGCCGGCCTTGTGACAATGTTAGAACCACGCCCAAATTCTTGAGTTTCCCGATGCCGCCTTGGAGAGCCAGCAAATCAGGAGTTATGTTCCAGTCCATCCGGCCGGTCTGGTTGAAGTGGTAGAAACTATCCGCGAAGTCGGTGTTCCCTGAAAACGACGAAGTAGACGCCAACGTCCTCTGAGCGGCGCGATCCTCAGCGTCACGCAGATTGGCATCATAATATCCGGAGAGTGTGAACGTGACGAGTATATCCGCAAGCGAATTTGGAACGACGCGGTTTCCCCGCATTGACATGTCAATCGACCATCCGCCTGCGCCGGGCAAACCCTCGAATGCCGCTCGTTCATCCGCCGTGATTGTGCCAAGGCTCGCTGCTTCCTGCCGCGAGAGCCCGCTGAACACGGTCGTCTCAGGACCCGAAGTTTGGATTTTTACGGGCCAATCCGTCCCTACATTGGACAACCAATCACTCTCGCCACTGAGATCCGTGCTGTCTAGTGGGGACGTACCTGGCTGAGCTTTTAGCCGGACCATTCCCGTTCCAAGGTGTGTAAGCTCCAGACTGAACCGAGTAGCGTCTAGAAGAGCGAAGGGTTGTACCTCAACACTGGAGATTCGTAAATTCAACATGCCCGGAAAACGTCGTTCCAATTGTTCCAAGCGCATATTGAATGTGACGGTGCCCGTTTGGGCAAGGTCGGCTAGCGTTTCTGGAAATTCGCGGGCCATGGAGAGCACGTATCGGACCTGCTGCAGCCTGACTTGTTGAGTAACGACAAGGTCTTGTTCGAGGCTGTCGAGGTCACGAAGCAAGAAGTCGGCAGCTAACATGGCGCCGACATCGCTTAGGTCGTAGTCGAACCGAATAGCATTCTGGCGCCTGTCGGCTTCGAAGTTGTACGCTTGCTGTGCGAGGAATGCCATCTCGATGGCATAACGTAAATATGTATCGCTCACACTGCGAATAGCGTTGGCGATACGGAACCATTGATCCGCGTTCAATGTTTGGTTTCGAACGAAATTGAGATTCTGAACCGCGAATTCGTGGCGCAGAATTGCGGCCTGGCGCTGCAGACCCGCAACAAGAAGTCCGTCCTGGTCTACCTGCAATTTCTTGGCTGCGACGTCCGCCGCCAGAGTTGCCTCGGTCACGGAACTGGAAAGATTTTCTCGTTCGAGGTCGCGCTGCAATTCCGACGCCTGGCCTCCTACGATCCCTTTCATGAAACCAGTCAAGGCGCCAAATGCTGCAGCAGCAGGCCCGCCGCTAGCCAGTGCGAGGCCACCTGAGACGCCATCCAGAGTAGACGACTCGAGATCCAATTCCTGCATTTTGGAATCGAATGTCAGGTAGTCGTCAAGTCGGCTCTTTGCGTCAGTCACTTGCTGGCTGGCAAGCGTCAAACTCGCTTGTGACGCATTCACTTCGTCCTGAGCCTGGTCCACTCGTGCCGTCTCTAGGCGGATGTTGACCTTCTCCATCTCGACAGTTTGGGACAGACTCTGCTCCTGAAACTCCTCATGCTCGGCGTTACTCAGAAAATTAAGGTAGTCTCTTTGAGCATTCTTCGCATGCTCTGCAAAATACCGCGCCCGGTCGAGTAGAAAGAAAAAACGCCACGGTGGTACGTAGTCCGGCGCGTATCCGAGGTAGTTGAATCCTGCACGGATCTGCTCCAGCTTGGCTGTGGCGAATAGAGCGATGGCGTACATTCTAGGATTAGTTGTTCTGGGATCGTTAGGCGAAACGATCTTGGCAACCGATTGATGCGGGCCCAACGTGTCATCCAGGCCGGGCGGTGCAGCCGTAACGCCCGATATCGTAGGCACGGTTATGTTTTTGCCGAGCGTTCTAAACGCCAGGCTGGACGTATCTTTGTTCTGAATTGCCTCCTGAATAGATGTTGCTAGCGCAGTCCTAGCTTGCGAGACATTCGGCACGTAGTGCCCATCCTCGCCGACTTTTTTCAAGACATCTTCGTAAGTCTTCGCGGCGAGCAGGTTGTGATAGATCGCTGCATCGGGGAAGGTAGTCGAGTCTACAGTAGCTCCGGTTTTGTATTCGGCGTCTGCCTGCGCCTCCAGCGCTTCGAGCGTGAGTAATCGAATAAAAGGGATTTCAATGAACTCGCAAAGATAGCGGAACCGCACATCGACCCGCGCTTGCGCATTGAGCAGATTATTGAATGCTTGGAGAGCCGCCGAAAACTGACGGCATTGACTATTCAGTTCCCCGATCGCCAGTGGTATCCAGATTGTAGCGATGATGATCAGCAAAGGATCAAGCCTTTTTGCTTGGTTAATCGCCGCCTGGTTCGTGCCAAGGTCGTCGCGAGCTGTGAATGTGACGACAAACGCAGCAGCGGAGTTTAGCGCTGGATCGTCTCCGAGTGTCTTTTGCCGGTCCGCATCTCCCAACTCCGAAAGAGACAGCAAAATGCGGCGCCACCTTAAGACCTGCCAAAATGGAGCGTTTGATAGTTCGTTTTGGCGCCGTATATCCAGCGCTGCTTCGATGCGTTGCGCTGCCGAACCGCCGGTGACCTGTTGAAAGTAATCGGCAACGTGCGACTGGCACTCTGCGTAACTCTGCATTGCAAGAGCCAGTTCCTGATCATTCGCATAAGCGTTTGCCGCCTGCCATGCAGAAATCGCGGCGACGGCGAATCGAGCGATTGGAACTATCGAGTCGAACCTAGGCTGGTCTATCGGTGCACTCTTAGACTTGGCAATAAAAGCGTTATAGTCTTGCAGCGACAATGAGTCCAGGCCTGCTACAAGCGCCGCTAACCGGTCTCTATCGATTAAGTCTTCCCGATAGCTATAGAAATTTTCAGGATAAGGAACCTCGGGGGCTTGTGGCGCCGGTATGCCCGGCACGAAAATACTACCCAAATTCGCAACCATGGCACCGAGATTGGGGTGCAACTTGATCAGTGTCTTCGGTGTGGCATAGTCTCCGACCATAATACAGTACCTCGCGAGCCAGTAGTTGTAGTCGCGAGAATTCGGTACTTTATCGATTGCTCCTTTGAGCGCGGTCTTCAGCGCATTCCGGTCCGCCTGCGTCGAGACCTGAGATGCCAGAAACATGATTCCACCCGTGACTGGATCCAAGTCGCCAGTTGCAGGTATCGAGTAGAGTGTCTGGAAATCGCGCACCCGCGCTTGTGTGGCTGACCCAAAAGTCGGAGTACCGAAAACCTCAGAACCATTCACCGGAAATCCGATGGTGGCCAGCTCCGCGTGCAAGGCGTTGACGATTGCAGAAGGCACACTGCCCCCAGCATGAAAGGTATTAATCACAAGTGGCATGGAAGTCTCCACGTTCGACCGTAGGTGTGTTCATATTTGTAAGCCACCCTGCTCAATCCACTCACCTAGGCAGGTGGGGCATGCTGCTGCCAGCGAGTCGAAAAATGAGTAGTAAATGGGACTTTGTTGCTCCTCACGATCTTTCGTTGGGATCGTGAGCCACGTCTCGTGACAGTATCTGCAAAGGTTCAGATTTCCGCCGGCCGCGCTCTCTACGAACAGTTGCGCTGTACGGTTTGCCTGACACGCCGCCAGGATATGTCGACAGCAAAATTGTGTAATGATAAAACCGTGCTTTTCGCACCGCATAGCCGGCATGGCATGACCTTTCTGTGTTTGACTTGTTCGAAAAACAACTGCCACTTATCCATAACCCTTACTTGTGTGAAACTCACATGACAGTCTTTAGAAGCCAAATACCTTCCTTGCCCAGCCGTAGGCTTCGGCCGCCTTACTAGGAACTGGCAGACTGCCTGGAGGTGGGACCGCTTCGCCGCTGCGGAGCACATCGCAGACCGTGGTAATGCAACTGTTGTATCGACGGCTAAATTCCGGGAAATCTGAAGTGAGCTGAGTGTTTTGCATAGCCTGTGCTTCAGTAACATTGTTGAGTTGGTATTCTAAAGACGAGGTAGGCTCTTTAAGTTCAGATTGGGCCTGTAAATCGAATTCGACAACACGCGTTGCACTGAGAAGGTCCGACGGCGGACCGGCAAGAATCTGATGTGTATGAAGCGTCCTTCCGCCAGGCGCCGACGTTTCGATAGACAGGTGAACGCGGCCTTCCGCTTTCTGCCAGAAGTTCACCTTAGCCGTGCCAACATTTCGTCCTCCTGCGTTTTTGTCGATAGCTGTTTCCGCTGTCGAAGCAGTAGTGGTCGGTTCGGCGCCGATCTCTCCTGAGGCCGCCATTGATACGTCACCTTCTAACGACCCTGCAATTTCTCCAGCCTTGCCAAAATGGCCATGAATTACCGCGTCCGCGAACGCAACCTGCTTGCCCGGATTTGACAGTATGGGCCCGGCTTGTGTGTTTGCCCACGTCGCGACAAATCCTTTTTCGTGGATGCTGTCGATGAGATCGTTGATCCGCGTATAATCATTGGTAGTTACGAGGTCGACCACATAGTTAATTTCACCACGTTTGACGCCGACAAAAAAATCCCAAGCGCCGGCTAGCCCGCTCGATTCGCTGGCATTCGTCGTCCCACTGATGCCTACATTGTCCGGCGCTTTTCCTTGGATATAAATTGGAGCGCCAGGGGCGTAGCTCATCGCCAGGACTTCCTCATCTGTCAGTGAGGAGGAAGTCGAGTCGGTGCCGGAACGATCCGTAAATACGATAGGTGTGGTAAGTGCATATACGTAAAGATCTGTTCCATCGACGATTCCTAACGGGTCGGCGCTTACCCAACGCCCTAGCCAGGGTGCATAGTATCTTGCGTTGTGATAAGCGAATCCCGTCTCTTCATCGCGCTCCATTCCCGTGTGCCGATACCGCTTCAAACTCACTTCGATTGCGCTTCGCCCCGCCTGATACGACGTGCTCCCATACGGGTAATATTCTTCATATGAAATGACCTGTCCCGCGTCATCGAGTTCAAGGCATGCCGAACCGAGATGATTAGTAAACTGATAGCGATTTAAATGATTCGGGTTGGGCACCTGTGTTCCGCCGTCGATCGTTGTCGTCTCGACAAGAGCGACGCGCTGGGTAGCGTCGAGCACGTGCAGTGTTTTACGCTCGAGGATCAGGCTTCCGCTTCCATCGTGTTGGCGAAAGACTTCGAAATCACCGAAATAGATGCGCTCTTCAATGAGGGTGCCGCCGTTTTTCTCGACAACTTTCCTTATACGCTTTCCGCTTGCGTCGTAAACATGATAGACGTCTCCTCCGCCGACTAGGTCAATGCGACGAAGCCGATCATTGAAGTCCCAGTCCATGTGCGGCAGGTGGGGCATGGAGGTCATGTTTCCGTGGGCATCGTGTGCATAACGTTCCGGAGAATTAGTGCCGACTGTAGTACCGCTAAGACGGTTGCTTACTTTCGCCGGCTCCAAAAGGCTGCTTTCGCCGTAGGCATAAGTGCGAGTCCAACTGCCGTTGGTTGCACTATGAATCATACGTTCGAAATTTCCGACTGGATCGTATTCGTATCCTTCTACATAGCGCCGCATGGCATGACCGTCTTGAGGATGCTGAAGTTTCGTGCGGAACTCATCATCCCATGTTGTTTGCGGCACTGAGGCCTGCCCAATGTGCTCGCGGCCTTGGGCTTCAATCAAACGGTAGATTGCATCGTAGGTATAGTCACCGTGGGGGCCGACAACCTGATTGTTGAAATAGATAGTCTGCTGCGCGCCATCCTGTATGTGAGTGATGTTACCGACAGGATCGTTTGTGTAACTGAAGTCTTGCAACCGGACGCCACCGCGTACTGTCGCCAGGCGAACGAGCCGAAATGTCAATGGATCGTAGTCGAAACTGGTTGTGATGCCGTTTCCATAGACTACTTTTCGGCGCTGCCGTTTTGCATTGTAAGCAATGCTTTTTACATATGCTGTTGTTGTCGCCGTTCCTTGAAGGCGCGCGCGTACGCTTTCAAGAAGGCTGGCTTCGTTGAATGTGGCATGATAGACGCTGCCATCCGGATAAGTAGTCGAGAGAGGTCGATTCAACGCGTCGTATTCCGTCATGCTAGTGAAAGTCTCCCAGGACAGAATGACTGCATCGGTATTCCAGTCGTAAATCCGGTTGTAATCTTCCGCTACAGTTCTTGCGGTTCGCAAAAGGTTTCCCTTGAAATCGTAGCGGTCGGTGGTGGCGACACCGGCCTGGTCGAAGGCTTTGACAACCTTTCCGCGTTGATTCTTTTGCTCCGGATTCGGAAGAGAGTCGCCGTAGACGGTCTTTCCAATAAGCGCGTCTGGTTTGTTGGACTCGCGAAGGAAGGACTTAACAGGCCGATGAAGACGATCGTACTCGATCTGAAATCTCTGACCACGGCTGTCCCAGGCGTAAATCGGTTTACCCGCTACGTCATTTAAAACCCATCGCTCGCCTGCTTCCATACTGGAGTGATGAACACAAAAGCCGGCCATGTTGTAGTCATATTTCATCACGATACGATCTTCGGCATCGATAACGTGGCGTTGGTTTCCTTCGATGTCGAAGTTCACCCGAGTCGTATATTTCTCTTCGATGGTATTTGCGTGTCGAATGAATCGATTGTGAGCGACTTTGAGAAAGGCTCGCCCAAGTGAATCAAAGTGGACGACGTTTGGTGTCGCGGCGTGAACTCCAGCTTTCCCGGCGGCTCCAATTTCATTTACGCGCGCCGTGGTACTTGGAAATTGCTTGGCTAGAGCGACGGTATTGGTTGGATCCATACGCAACGCGTACCAAGTAGGCAGATATTCGGAATCACTGAGTCGACGGAAAAACTCTCCGACATCGGAATCCGCTATTGGATCCGCCGCCGCCGTGTCGTTTACATCCCAGGCTTCCTGCCGCCACGGCTCGAATATTGTTTTCTCCCAGGTGTGGTTAGGATGCACGGCGCCCACAACACGTTCCAGCGGATCATAAAAAACGGTCGAGCCTACACCTGCTTCAACGCCGAAACGAAACTCATGCGTGTCGTCAAAAAACGGTTCGTACTGTTTAACTGGTTTGCCCTTGTTGTTGAAAATCGTCCAGCCGCTTCCGACCCACCGCGGCGCAGTTGTGGGTCCCCCTTCAACGAGAGGACCCGGCTCAGCCTGAACCTTGCTTTGAATCTCGCGGCCGAAACCATCGGAGTGGGAGAAATCGATTTGAACATTTGTGCGTTGACCGGCTTGCACTTTATCGAGGTGAGTTTCTCGTGTAATCGTAGCTACGAATGCCGGCTGTCCCGTTCGTCTGAAGCGATCGACATCATATAAAATCCGCGACGTAGCATTCCCCAGTAGGTCATAGACAATCTCGGTAGCACCGCCTTTGCCAATGGGCGTCGATGGCGCACGGGGCGCCGACATAAATGCGTCTAGTTGAGCTTGTGCTGGATTCGGATCGAAAGAAGAATCCAAGCGATCGCCTATCTTTTCGGTTGGCTTACCCATCACGGCGGTTCCAACTACCAGCCCTAGAGTGTCAAAAGCGACTTCGGAGCGATTGCCATTTGGATCAGTCATTCGAAACGGCTGAAGCAATCGGTAGTCGCAGTCGGCCGTAACTTGGTTACCGACACAGTCCGTTGTTTGTTTCAGAAGTAAACTGTACGCGTCGTACTTTGCCAATGTGTCATTGCCGAATGGGTCCCGAAATCGTTGCGGGTTAAAGAAATGGTTTCGAGCAAATTCCAACTCTCCACCAGGCATGTCGTTGGGATTCGGCGAATAGAAAGCGCGACCGGACGGAATCCATAACTGCGTGCCATTGTCTGTAGACACATAGCCGCCATCTGTTTCCATTCCACTTTCGATTCGGTTCCCATAAATATTCGCGAGCAAGCCTGATGTAAATGCGATGTTATAACTCTCGCCTGCGAGCGCGAGGGATTGGAGCGCACCGGTTGGAAGCAAATCTGCAAGGTCGTCCCGCCGGTAACGAGTGATTTCGTGTTTGACGAGTCGTTTCTGTGGTCGCCCAAGGTCGGCACTTTCGTCGTATGCAATCTCATTCGCAGAATTGAACGCAGCGAAATCGTTGGTTACCCATTCGTCGAAGCTAAAATTCGTTGAACCGTCCGCCGGTGTGAATCCGGTTAGTTCATACGTACGTGCTTCAGAGACAATCGGTGTTCGATAGCTATCAGGATCAATCGTTAAGTCATCTATTCCATTCGTATAATCGTTCTCGAAATACGCGATGAACGTCTGCGCTTGCTTTTCCCGATCGGCTTGAGCGGGCAATTCAGCATCAGGCGTCCGGCGGCCATAATTGATCGCAACCAACCTCCGTGGGTTACCGAACTCATCGACGTCCAGTGTGAGCGCGTGGTTAGTGCGAGGATCCGTGGGGTTGCGCTCATAGTTGTGTACGAGCGTCTCCATGGGCTGGGTAAAGTAGACGCCGTGTTGATTTCCGTCCTGCGGCTGAATTTGGGACACTCGGTACCGGTTTTCGGTGACGCGGTATGGGGTTTTGGCCTTTGGCGATCCATCCCGCGCATAGATCTCTGTCCGTAGGATTGCGCCCCGCAAGGCGCGGTAAGCTTCTTGAGGCGTATTGCCCGTGTCAACTAAGTGTTCACCAAGCGGTACGGCCGCGTTGTCTGCCTGGAAAAACTCTTCGCGAAACTTTTGTGTAAGCTCGCTATAGTCGAAGAAGTCAGAGGCTTCAGCGCCCGATTCTTCGTCGAAGTAGACTCCTGTGTGAAACCACGAACGAGTCTCAACGGGCGGAACATAGTATTCCGACTGGCCATTGGTGAAGGTCGTATCGTCGTTGTGCAACCCAGACTGCATGAAGTCTTCGAAGCTTTCGGAGTCAAACTGATCGACGCGGCCAAATCCTCGAAACTCTCGTTCTCGCCCATCAAAATACCCATGATGATACTTATAGGTTGTTACAAGCTTGGTTTTGCTGATGTGATCAATGACTTCTACTTTGTCTACTACCTGTACCGGGAACGGCAGGCTTGTAATCCATGGCGAGCCGTTGGCCTGATCTTCCAGAAAATAGCGAGTCGAAGGCGCGTAACTAACCTTCGTAGTCGCCCCCCTGTTATTACTCATTTCCTTAAGGACGTAGGGTTTGGTCCCGCCGCAGAAATCGAGCGCTTTGTAGTTGCTCTCCGGCTTTGCGGCAAAGTCGTAGCTCCAGACGATAGTTGCTGTACCGGTTCCGAACACGTCGGCAAAACGGATGGAGCGTGAATCGGTTGCCAAGGGTGTGCCGCGGATTGTCTGCTTTTCGCCCCAGCCGTTTCCGTTTTGGTTGAACCAAAAGTGGACGCAATCCAAATCGACGTAAACCAAATCCGCGCAACCTGTTCCGTTTAGGTCTGCGAGGAAGAGACGCTTTGGGTCGAAATCGAATGCCAGACGAGGGGCATTTGCCATTGTGACGCGTTTGCCAAAGCGGCCATATCCGAGGTTCGGCCAGTAGTCGACTCGTCCGTTGTGAATCAGAACGATGTCGCTCAAGCCGTCCGCACTCATATCGGCGAGACGGACCAATCCCGCTGGGTCGTCGAAAAAGACATCGGGGAATTCATTGAGATCGTGGACCCGATCAATGGACTGCGGTGGTCCAAACCCCTTTTCGCCCAGACATTCGAACCATGTGAAGCGCTCGCCGTCGGTTATCAGCGCGTCGGACCTGCCGCCGCCGCTCAGGTCGACTAGTCGCACGTTCGGATGATTTAGATCAAAAGTGGGAAACGTGTCGTAAGGCCTAAACGTTCGCCATGCCTCCCCGAAGGTCGTTTCGTAGAATCCAGGCAGAGCGCCCGAATGCACCAGGAGATCAGTCCGGCCGTCGCCGCCGATATCGCCGAAGGCGACTCCAGCCTGATGCAGACCGATGGCGGCTGGCACGCCTGACAACTGACGCGGGCGATCCAGTATCCCTTCACCGAGATTTCTCCAATATCGAAGCCCATCCGGACCGCTAACGACGACGTCGGGCAGCCCGTCTCCGAAGAGATCGACGAGAGCCACACTCGGATTACTGAGATCCAGTTGTGGCATGATGCTATTTCGCGCCCCAATCGGTTGGTAGCGCTGCGCTTGAGGAGTAAAAGCTGTATACCCAAACGTCACGGGAGGTAGGCTGGCCGATTTGTAGTTCCCGCTCGCATCACGTTCATAGCTGCTCACGGTCGCGGCCGTGAGCAGCGACAATCGCCCTTCAGGATCCGTTTGATACTCGAAATCGGTCGAACGAACAAGGGTTGGGCCACCGAGCTCGGCAAAGTGATGAAACATTAAAACTCGACGGCATCGCCGCAGAGTCCGTATCTCGAAACCGGACCGGAAGCTCGAGAAACGGTCCTCTCGAATCGGCACCGGGTTGTCTTGGGTTGTTACCGACGGATCGGGTCCAAACATCTCTTGTTCCTCAATGGTGCGCTGTTGTGGAAGCGGTACTTTGAGAGGTATATCCCAGTCGCCATAGTCGAACACCACTTCGAAAACATACCGATGGTTCTCGCGGAGCAACCCCACGGCATCGCCGCTTGGATACGTGACGGACGTCCCGTTGTCGTCAAGTAGCGGGTCAGGAACATTTCCATAACAGATGCGCCGCAGATAGAGCTGCGTTGGATTGCGATTGCGCTCGAAGATGTCGGGCAAGCGGATACCCGGCTCGTCGTTGCTATATAGAAGCGGATTATCGCGTGCGTACTCGTACGCAATGCGGTTTCCGAAAGCATCGAAGGTTTCGTGCAAGAGCCATTCATAAACATGTTGTTTGTTCTTAGGATCCGCAATGCGGTAGGCATTAGCATCGCCATAGATGCTAGTGACGTTGTCTTTCGTGATTACACGCCAGTGGATCTCCTTTGTTGCATTGTTCATCCGCCGTTCGATTCGAGCAAACATACCTTCTGTTCTCGGACGATATCGTTGGATTGATTGGTCCCCAATGATTAAGGGCTGTTGAGGTACAAACGTCATTTTTCGGGTGGCTGGATCTGCGATTTCGGTCAGAGAAGGGATTAACTCTTCAACGCCTGACATCACAAAAATGTCAGTATCATCATATTTGGGTATGCCCTTTTCAGTCTTACGGCTGATCCTTGGGATCGAAAGCTCCCAACCCAAACCAAACATGCTGGCACCATTTCCGGAGCTGTACTGAAGTGAGAGAGTCGGGCTGAATCCGTTGCGACCAGGGGAAATTGCGATCGGTAACGAGTGGTTCGCAGTTCCACTAAATAGATTTGCTTTAAAAGTTTCACCGATCCCGCTCACGGCACCTCCGCCCTTAGGGAGACTAATAGATGGTTGTGAAAGCGTAGGTGTGTCTGCCATTTCGATCGCGTTATCGGCCGTACCGTTCAAATATACAACTTACAGAATCTCGGGATCACGCGAGCGCGGCTCTCTACATGAGTGCATGCGCAATCATGAAGCCGCACCTTTCGACGAAAGGGAACAAGACTGGTTTGCACCCGATCAAGTTGCTTGATCCTGTCGTGGCGATAGGTCGCGAATGGTCCGGGTTTGTCTCGAATTAGACCGCATTTGGGCACTGTATTCGATGGATGGCAGTGAATCAATGGTAAGAGCACGCCAGCGATAAGAATTAGATCCGTGTGGTCTTTTCGCCGACTCTGGATTCGGTGACGTTGCCATCCGAAGCGGATGAAGTCGATCTGAATTCGTCGGCGGGATTGGCCGTTCGTTTCACGCCGGACAGGCAAGGCGGTATCTTCTGGCTCTGATTCGAGAGACAGTCAATCCGATCGCGACGCGGTTGGCTTCAGTACTTACACGAACGGCTTTAACATTTGTCCAAGATCGCCTGGACTCATGAGCCGCGTGATCGGGCCATGTTGGCTACCGCGTGTACGATGGATGATCCTTCTGGGCGTCACGTCATCGACCTCCGTATTACTTCTGTTTCTTTCCCGTGAACCCGTGAGGTGTCTGATATTCAGGGGCTTTTTGGAGGGCTGCTATCTCGTCGTAGTACGGCACCGCGACCTTTCGTATCGCTCGGCGTCGAGCCAGTCGGGCGCTCCGATAAGCTCAAAGTCCTGGACGTCGTACGCAACTCGAATAACTGGCTGTGAGTCCGCAGCAACCCTATCGCATACGCGGGCGCGTCGTGGATCCCAATGCGGGTCCTCCCCGGCAGTTGACCCTTGCCCTCAACTTTGCGGACTCCGGTGCGAGGGGGCGAGTCAACGTCCTCGGCGGAGCCGGTACGAACTATAGCAGTGCGGACGGAACCTTTGAATTGCGGAACATTTACGCCGACGACTATGTCATTACTGCGAGCACGCCGGGGAAACGGACACCCGTGTCACTACCGCTCAGCGTTCATGGTGATTTGGAAGGCGTGCTTCTTTACCTGGGTGCTGGGAGTTCTCTAATCGGGCATCTGCGTGTCGAACAAAAATCCGAGGTTAATCCAACTGTTCCTCTGGACTCCATCCGAATCCGACTGACGAACCGAACAAATAGTAGAAATACCCCTGAGCCGCTCCGTGTCACTGCTGATCGCAGTTTCCGCATCGACAATCTGCGGACAGGCGATTACAGCCTCGCGATTACTGGATTGCCAGAGGGGTTCTTTCTCAAAGAAGCACGACTCGGCCAGACGGACGTGCTCAATAACCCGCTCCACTACACCGAAGGAGAGGCTGTTCCGCTGGAGGTACTGATCAGCCAAACCGCAGGGGCCGTCGAGGGCGTGGCTTTGGACGCAGCGGGTCGACCCTTACCGGACGCTCAAGTAGTCCTGATCCCAAATGGGAACCGTAATCGGACGGATCTCTTCAGAGCGGTCAGTGCCGACGCTGATGGTCGCTTCACTATTTCCTCCATCGCACCAGGGGACTACACGCTAGCCGCATGGGAGATTCTTGAGCCATACGGATTCTTCAATCCGGAGTTGTTGAGCCAGGCGGAGCAGCTAGGAAAGAACATCCATGTGGCCGAATCTTCAAATCAGAAGATGACCATCGTGGGAATTCCATGATCCAAAGTCGTTAGCAGGTCTCGGATGATCAGTCACTAAAGGCAGGCGGGGATCCGCCGTTCCCGCCTGTTGTGCCAACCACTCTTCACGCCGAGTGTGCCGGAAACGATCTGATCAAGCATGTCGTTAGAAGAGTTCTCTTGATCAGTAGCATAGGACGCTCACCGTTTCAGCAGTTCCGTCCAGTTCAAAATGATCTGAATCGGAGAAAGCACTGTCGAGGGGCACTGCGACCAAATCCCTGTTGGTCTGGCCCGACACCGTGGTTCCGACAACATACTTCCCGTCGGGTGACAGATCGTTCACATCCTGGGGCGAATCCGCTCCGGCATACAAGACTTGTTCTTCGCCTGTTTGTCCAACCACCATGCGCTGCGCGATCGGATGTTCTTTGCCAGGAAGTCGCAACGAATAGGCGATACGCTGCCCGTCGGAAGACCAAACCGCCTCGGCGGCATTCTCCGCCACACGGGTGGAGACATCCCCAGGTCCCAGAATCCACAATGCCGGCGCGCGCCCATTGGTGCCGGCAAGTTCGACGGCAATGCGCATCCCGTCCCGCGAAAGTCGCGGATTCCGATTTGGGCCCGAGCGACCCAAGGTGGACAACACCTTGCCGCACGATTATCGGGCAACAAGGAATTTCTGGCGAGTGGTTTGTAAGCCCGCTGCTGTTTCCTGATGCGACAACGCCTTACTTGCCTTTGATCAGCGCCTGCCAGTTCACAATGACTTTAAGGTCTGGAGGAGTTGCCGCGTCCGCACCTCTCAGCAACAAGAATCTCTGGCCGTCTGCGGAGACATCAAAGTTGTGGCGTCCTCCCTGCTGCACGTCGCTCGAAAACAGCTTCTTCGGCGGGCTCAGCCTCAAAGTTCCGTTTTCATCGCGGACAGCCACAGCCATGAAAGCTCCGGCCCTCGTCCTGTAGAAGAGTTCTTTGCCATCCGCACGCCACGATGGGTCCAGGCCACCGGCATTCGACACTTGCCAGCGCGAGCCCGAGCTGGGTAATGCGCCCGGCCGCGGAACGGATTCCACGTGCACTTCGGGGGCGCCCGCCGAACCGCCTGTGTACGCGATCCATTTGTTGTTCGGAGAGAAGCGGCCGGCGTTGCGGCCACTTGTCAGAACGTAGGGTTTCCCGGAGGGTAGCAGTTGATCGTTGAGGGGCACAACCGATAGATCTCCGTCGAACTGCCCGAACAGAATGAACTTACCGTCGCGGCTCCAATCCATTAGCCCCAGTGCCTTGCTAGTCTCGAACAGGGGTTTTGGATCGCCCGCGCCAGACACGTCCTTACGCCAGATTCCCTTGTTGTACCAGCTATAGGCGATGTACTTGGAATCCGGTGACCACACGGCTTCGCGTTCGCGCTGCCTGTCGGAGGTCAGCCGAGTGAGCACAGAACGCTGGGTGTCCCAAAGGGCGATATCTCCCGGGTTATTCCCGCCAGCCGAAATCGCAATGTAGCGGCCATCCGGAGAAATCGCGGGATCTGCGTAATTCCCTGGCGGAAGCGGATCACCGAGAGGCTTCCCGTCCCGGCCGACCCAGGTCAAGCGGTTGCTGTTCAGGGCGCTCCGCGTCGAATAGACGAGCACACCGGTGTACGACGCCCAGAAGCCGGCCTGGACATTGTTGGTGTTCGCGCGGCCGACACCTTCGACAACGGCCATGGGCTCACCTTCCAAACGGAGTTTGTCCGCGTCAAACCGCTGGGCAACCAAGGTGCTTCCCCGTGCATTTTCAAGAGTGTCCCGAAGATAGAGCAGGTAACCGGGAAACGAGGCACGAGGAGGAACGTAGGCACCTTTCGCGCTGGTGTTCACGATCAGCGTTTTCTTGTCAGGCTGATCGAGCGAACTCCAGTAGACGCCTTGAATCTTCGGATCGTTGCCTCCAACATAAAAGATGAAGTGATTGCCATCTGGCAGGAACTGGGGATAGCCATAGCCAGCTGCGTCCGGTCCTTTGCTAATCGCGACGGACTCGCCTCCGGATACCGATATGCGCTGAAGCGCTCCCCCCGACCCAAATAGAATGACGCCGTCGCGATTCCATGAACCGGTGTTTGTCATGGGGCCGCCTGTTAAAGCATCCGCAATAGCGACGGACGGTCCGCCCGATCTATCCATCCGCCTGAGTTTTCGGTCGTCCGTCTGGAAGGCGATGGACTTGCTGTCCCATGACCAAAACACGGAAGGACCGGCAGAAGCCGTGCCTTGCAATCGTCGAGCCTCGATTCCGTCGAGCGGCCGTAGCCACAACGAAGATTCACCCTCCTTGTTAATAGCGGTATAGACGATGTTCCGGCCGTCCGGGGACACACTCACTGCGCTATACAGATTTCTCATCACCCAGTCCTCCGGTGGTGAAACGGAGAACTGGATTGCGTCGAGCTCCGGTGACGGCGCGCGCCACGACGCCCACCAGGCAATAGCGGCCGCGACTGCGACTACAACGGCAAGCGCGGCCCCCAGTGCCGCCAAACGCGAGGGGGCTTTCACCGGCTGCCGCGGCCGAGATTCTTCAGATTCAGCATCGCCATCGAGGAGAAGGCGCATATCGCCGATCGAACGCAGTCGCTTGGCGGGATCTTTTTCGAGGCACGCCCGCAGCAGCCGCCGCACGGCGAGCGGGGTTTTCATTAAATCCGGGGTGTCCTTGACCACGTTGGCGAGCGTTTCCGTCAGATCTTCGCCTCGGAAGAGTGGATCGCCCGTGATCAGTTCGAACAGGACCACGCCGAACGCCCAGATGTCCGCGCGCTGATCGACCGTCCTGCCGCGCGCCTGCTCGGGCGCCATATATGCTGCCGTACCCAGGATCATGCCGGCTTCGCTGGCGACAAATGTCCGCCGTGTCGGCGAGTTCTCAGGATCTTCTATGCTTTCGGAAGTGTGATTCGTCGATACCTTCGCCAGGCCGAAGTCGAGAACCTTGACCATGCCGTCCGGTCGCACCAGAATGTTCGCCGGTTTGAGATCGCGATGCACGATGCCTTTCTCGTGCGCGGCCTCCAATGCCGCTGCGACCTGCTCGGCGATGCGGAGCGCTTCCTCGAGCGGCAATGGCCCCTTCGGCGATGCGCCTTCGACCAGTTCCATCACCAGGTAGTCTGGACCGACATCGTAGATATGGCAGATATTCGGATGATTCAGCGCCGCAATCGTTCGGGCTTCCCGCTCGAAGCGTTCGCTGAAACGCTGATGAGAAGTCTTGATGGCGACGTCGCGCTGCAGACGGGAGTCGCGGCCGCGATAGACTTCGCCCATCCCTCCTTCGCCCAACAGTTCAAAGATTTCGTATGGTCCGACTCTGTCGCCCGGTCGAAGCATGGCTGCTCAGTGTACAACACGACAGACTCGCGATTGAGCTTCTGTGATTCCCGCAGCGAGGTATTTCACTTCGAGCGCGTTGCTTACAAACCAATGTGATGCAGGCTCGGTCCGGTAGATTCCGATGTGAGGTTCCATCTTGCCGGTAGTACGGCAAGTGGTTCGCTGGCGACGAATCGTTACTGTTCGGCATCCGCAATCGATGGTTAACGATGTAACTTCCGTTACCTTTGAGCTCCCCGCATCGTACGATGAGGCGCGTTCGCAGGCGTTGCTTTCCGATCTCACCGCTGCACTGCGAGACTCTTCCGTCAGACCGATTGGATTCGCTTCGCGGGAACCGCTTGCAGAATCGCGGAGCCAGATTCCGGTTCGCGTGCCGTTAGCGGCGCAAGCAGAACACACGATGTATCTGGAAGTCTCTCCAGGTTACTTCGATGTTCTTCGCATTCCCATTGTGGCCGGCCGAACCTTTCGATCTGCGGAGCCCACAGGAACTTTGCTGATTAACGAATCGATGGCGCGCCGGCATTGGCCAAACGAGAATCCCGTCGGGAAGATGCTACAGATTCTTCGCCAGGGCCAGCCCGAACCCTATGAGATCGTCGGCGTTGTGCGTAATGCATATACGGCGGGGTTGAGCGATTTCGAGCCCATCATTTACCAGCCCGTAAAAAGCACGCGCCCTTCCCGAAACTGCTTGTGAGAGCAGTGGCCACGACGGTTCCCGTTCAAATCACCAATGCGCTTGCGAGGCTCGACCCTTCGGTACGCATTCAGACAATTCCACTGTCGACAAATCTCAATCAGCAACTCGAGGCGTCCCGTGATGGTGCCGCGCTTGCAGTGATTCTCGGTGCGGGCGCGCTGGCGTTGGCGACAGTGGGAACTCTGGGTGTATTCGCGTACGCTGTGCGCCAGCGAAAACGTGAGATCGGTATTCGAATCGCGCTCGGAGCACAACCGTCGAGGATCGTGCGCGTGGTTCTTGCCGGACAATCCAATGCGGCACTGTGGGGGCTAGGTGTGGGGCTGTTGGGGGCCATCGCTGCTTCCTCAGTTTTGCGAGGCTACTTGTTCGGTCTCAATCCCTTCGATCCGATTACCTACATCGGTGTAGCTGCAGCCTTAACGGTAGCGGGCCTTGGCGCCAGCTATCTCCCTGTGCGTCATGCCACCAGGCTCGATCCGGCAAACGCGCTTCGAGACGAATGACAGAATAGCCCGCCGCAAAACGCCGCAGTGTTCACGAATCCAGAGTCAATGGACGTGCAATTTAGAGTCTGCAACTTGCTGATGGCATTGGGTCGCTATAGGTTAAAATTCCACCTTCCCTACTTATTTTATAAGATCTCGACAAGTCACTTCGTCTAAGGCGTGATGTCCCCATCCCTTCAGATTGACAAGTCGTTTACAGTCGAAGTTCCACGCCTCACAACACTCGAACGCCGCGCCTGCTTCACTTCTTCAGACTTGTCGGCGCGACTTGCTTCGCTTCCGGAGCGCGGCGAGCCTAAAACACCTCGCCTTCGAAACATCCACATGGGAAATAATCGAAAGTTCATGAAGGAGCGGAGCGAAGGAAATCTCGCTTGCAGCAGAGCAATGTGCTCTCCAGGTCTGGGACAAAGATAGACGTGGAGTTTAAAACCTTGTAGTTTCTCAGGCGCAAATGATCGACACAACGGTCGGCAATTACAAAATCACCAGCAAGCTCGGCGAAGGCGGCATGGGTACCGTGTATCGCGCGACCGACACACGCCTTGGGCGCGACGTCGCGATCAAGTTTTCCGCGGAAAAGTTCTCCGAGCGCTTCGAGCGTGAAGCTCGCGCCATCGCGGCTCTGAATCATCCGAATGTTTGCACGCTCTACGATGTGGGGCCGGACTACCTCGTGATGGAGTTGGTCGAAGGCGAGGAGCCGAAAGGACCGATGCCGCTGGCGCAGGTTCTGGACATCGGACGCCAGATTGCCGAAGCACTTAAGGCCGCGCACGAGAAAGGCATCACGCACCGTGACCTGAAACCCGCCAACCTGCGTCTGACACCAGAAGGCAAAGTAAAAGTGCTCGACTTCGGCCTCGCGCGGCTGAGCAACGCGCCGCAAGATCGACCGCAGGATTCGCCAACACTTGTCAGTATCGCGGCGACGCAAGCCGGCATGATTCTCGGCACGGCATCTTACATGTCGCCCGAGCAGGCGCGCGGCAAGCCCGCCGATCGGCGTGCCGACATCTGGGCCTTCGGCGTCGTCCTTTATGAACTGCTGACAGGCCGGCCGTTATTTGGCGAAGACAATGTCTCCGATACGATCGCCGGCGTTCTGAAATCGGATCCCGACTGGACCCCGATTCCGCCGCAGGTTCGCCGACTGCTGAAACGCTGTCTGGAAAGAGATCCCGCGAAGCGTCTTCAAGACATCGGCGACGTGTGGGATCTGCTCGACGAAACACCGGACGCCGTGGCATCAAGGCCGACGCGCCGCATTTTGTTGTGGCCTATCGTGGCGGCGTTCGCATTGCTCGCCGCGCTAGGTATGGCGGCGGCGATGATTCTTCACCGTGAGCCGCTTCCTCAAGTCACACGGTTTACCATTAACGCGCCTGCCGGTAGTCGCCTGGGGTTAGGCACACCAGCGCCGTCACCGGACGGGCGCGCCCTGGCTTACGCGGTTATTGACGCCACTGGAGTACAACGCCTCTACGTGCGCCGGTTCGATCGCACGGAGCCGGACGTGTTAGCGGGAACCGAAAGCGCGGTCCATCCTTTCTGGTCGCCAGACGGGCACGCCGTTGCGTTTGTGACCGACAACGTGATGAAGAGCATCGATATCGAAAGGGGAATATCGACCGTTTTGGCGGACAGGATTACCGGCCCCTGGCATGGCGACTGGAACTCCAAAGGTGACGTGCTCGCTGAGATGCTCACCGGTATCGTTCGTGTATCGGATCATGGCGCAGCAGCTCCCACACCTCTCCTCGACCGTAGCGACGAGCTCAATCCAGGACATCCCGCCTTCCTGGACGACCAGCGGTTCCTGTTTCGCACGCAGTCAAGCGGCACGATGGCAATACGTCTGGGGAGCCTGGGTTCGAAGGAGACCCAGGTTGTCGCAGACAACGTGGACAGCGCGCCGCTCGTGGCACGGACGCCCGCAGGTAAAAGTTATGTTCTCTACCTTAAGAATACCGACCTGGTCAGTCAGGAACTGGATGCAGCTAGGGGCACGGTGGATGGAGAACCCTCTGTCCTCGTTCCAAAGATCGGTCGCGTTGCTAACCCTGCAGTGAAGCCCGCCGTTGGTGTCTCTCGCAACGGAGACGTTCTTGCGTATCAAACGGGTGTCGTGGGGTCAGACGAATTCACGTGGTTCGATCGAATGGGCCAGCGGAAAGGCGCGCTTCAGATAAACGTCAGCACAGGCAATTTCCGGCTGTCATCCGATGGTTCGCATCTGGCCTACCGCGGAGAAGACAGCGGCCTCTGGGTTCTCGATGTTTCGCGAGGCTCTTCGACGAAACTGAACGGGGACTCCGTGAGTAGCCTGCTCTGGTCTCCTGATGGCAAGAAAATCGCGTTTCGGGGTCTTCAGACTACAGGAATCTCTGTCGCCAATCTAGATGGGACAGGAGAAGAGGTGCTATGGACTCGACCCGGTTCGCCACGCTCCTGGTCCGAAGCAGGCATCCTCTTCACAGACGCGCTCGGCGCAGCCTATCTTCTGCCCCCGGGCTCGAAAACAGCGACTCCCATCGCCGCAGGACCTTTCTCTGACGCGCGGCTTTCGCCCGATGGAAAGTTCATTGCCGTGGATGGGATGGAGTCCGGTAGGAGAGAGGTTTCCATCCTGCCCATGCCGCCCCTGAAAGGGCGCACCCGCGTCTCCGTTAACGGCGGCCGCACGCCGTATTGGCGCCAGGACGGGAAGGAACTGTATTTCGTCGCACCGGATAATTCGATTATGGCTGCCGAGATCAACCTCGGACCGACCGTTACGGCCGGAGTTCCGCATCCGCTGTTTCGCGTTGCCGGGGGCATCTCCGGCTACAACGCTCAGCCGGATGGCCAGCGCTTCCTGGTCCTGACTCCTTCTGCGGGGCTCCCCGACAATCCGATTACTGTGGTCCTGAACTGGTGGGTCGAACTGAAACGATAGCCCGCCCTCTTGCTACCCTCCAGGCGAGGAGGCCGCTCTGCGAGCGACAGCTTGCCAGATGTGGAACCCGGAAATTGCCAGTTCCTGAGCCGCCCGGATCATAACCTTTCCTAAGCGACACTCCGTGCCGAGCCGCGCGACGGGATTCTACTTCGGTGCGATCACGACGCTCGCGTCATCGGAGCGCTACTCCGCACTCAAATCTCATTCGATTTCTTCAAAGGGTCTATACCGAGTAGGTGTTCGTCGGGTATCGTGATTCTGGATCTCGGTGACGGTGGCGGATTTCCCGTCTTGAGAAAAACGCCTTAGAGCAATCCGTCATCGCTGCCGCATTCTTGCCGTGCAGAGAAATTCGTCACCGTCACCGAATCTTGATTCCTAACGCGACTGAGAGACATTTTGGGGGCGGTTTTTAACGCGCAAGAGCGCGTTCAATCCGTTCCAGGTGATGGCTCCGATGTAACGATCGCTTGAACCACCTGTCCCGGCCGGTCGATTCCAGTTCCGCGAGTTGCGCGGGAGTCAGACTCTGCGCGATCGAATCGATTTCATCGGCGGACTTCTTGACCAGCGTCTTTCCATGTTCGTAATCGATTGCCCCGAAGATGAAACGCAACGAATCGTTTATCGAATTGATATTGTCCTCGTCCGGAATGACTGCAAGTCTTCCTTTCTCTTTCCAAAGCCTGAGCCGGACGCTGGTCAATTGATCCCAAAACGCCAGATGACACATCATTGTTCCGATGCTCCAGCCGCCACCGATATCCTGTGACCACTGGGCCGGGCTGAGTTTGTCCAGAACGGACTTGAGCCTGTCGTTTTGAATCCGATTATCGTCTTGGAAATCCATAGTTCCTCTTAGCAAAAATGTCTGCATTCAATCGATCGACTTCGCATCGAAAGGCCCTGAACGAAACACTGTTACAGAATCATAGAACCGAACTCTTCTAATCTCGGTGACCGATTTCCCGTCTTGAGAAAAACGCCTTGGAGCAATCCGTCATCGCTGCCGCATCCTTGCCGTGCAGAGAAATTCGTCACCGTCACCGAATCACACCATGCGAAGATTTTGGACTTCGGATTGGCGAAGACGCTCGGCGGCGACAGTCCTACTGTGGATCCGTCCGACTCACCGACGATGAGTTTGGCGGCAACACAGGCTGGGGTGCTGCTGGGCACGCCGGGTCGATCGCGGGCAAGAGTGGACGAACGCCTTCCTGGCCTGTGTTTCGCTCTGAAACGATTCCGAGAGCTTCATCAAATCGCGATCCCCGCATATTCTGCAGGAGCTGTTCCCAGTGAACCCTGCCATAAAGGATTTTCAGATCGTTGTCCGCCAGATTAACCTCTCCCGCCCAGATCCGCTGATGAAAGTCTCTGAATGAGGGCAGGTTCTCACTTTGGCATATCGGTTTGCCTGATGATCCCAGCAAAAGGAAAACCGCGGCGGCGAACAGGTGTACCACCTGACGCATTAGGAAGAATCTCGCGCGTTGGTACTCATCCGGCCGTGTGCCGAAATACTGCTCGAGGTAAGTCCATTCGTCTGCGTCGCCCGAAACCACGAAGTTCGCAGCGACGGCCAGATCGAAGTAGCGGTCGTTCACGAAAGCAGCTTGCCAACCCACGAGCCATATGCGTTGGCCGTCGAACAGGATGTTTTCCGGCTTCAAGTCGCTGTGGCACGACACCATATCCGAATCGAGACGCGGATAAGCGGCGCACACTTGTTCGTATCGGGTGAAGACTTCCTCGATTTCGCCCTTCGGGAACAGACCTGCCTTGCGGAATCTCCAGATGAAACCGTTGTGCGCCGTGACGTAATTGAACACTTTGGGAAATGGCGGCAGCGCATGGAGTTTTCGCAGCGTGCCGGGAAGCTGAACCAGCGCCTGCGCCGCCGGAAATGGCACGCATTCAAGAAAATCTGTAATTGAGATTCCGTCTTCCGCGTTGCTGTATCGGACGCGGGGCGCGAGACCTGCATCTGCGGCGGCCCTCATGCAGGCGAAGATGCGGCCGGGATCCATCCTTTCATCGATGCGCGTCATGATGCGCAGCAGGTATGGAGATCCGTGCACCACGGTGCGAAAAACAAGATCTGAGCTGAGACCTTCGCTCACGCGACGAATATCTTCGATACTTGTTGCGCCGAACGCTTCGTGCAGGCCTCGAAACACTGCAGCGCTCTTTTCTTCCGGGATCATAAGCCTCCGCTGGCATTGATTCGGGGGACAACAATCGAAACTGAGGACGACGCCGACCGATGTTTAGTTGGATTTGTCGCGCCTGTTGAACCAAGACCATATTTAATTTTGCGGCGCGCGAGGTGGGGGCAGGCCCAGCCGACCGGGAGCGCTTTAAGTGTAGGAAGCATAAAGGAAGGTGGACTGGAATTCCCATTCCCGATTCGCACAAGCGAGTCCTATATGGGAATGCCGCCACCCGGCGCGGTGTTCTGGAGCAACTCGGGCGTGCGGACGCTTCGATCACGGCGCTTGCCCAGAGGTTCCACATGACCCTGACGGGCATGAAGAAACACGTCGACGTGCTGGAGCAGGCAGGGCTCGTCACCACGGAGAAGGTCGGACGCGTGCGCACGTGCAGGCTCGGCCTACGCGGTCTGCAAGAAGAGGCGGAGTGGATCGAAGGCTACCGCCAGCTCTGGAGCGCACGCTTTGACGAGTTGGACAAGGTTGTCGAGAACTTGAAACGAAAGGAGAGAGTCGATGGACGAAAGAAGAGAAAGTGAAGCCGCCCGAGCAAAGAACCACGGGACGGTGGAACGGAGGTCCGAGCGCGAACTCGTCGTCACACGAACCGTCAACGGTCCGGCGCGCCTCGTGTTCGAGGCGTGGACCAAGGCAGATTTATTCAGGAGGTGGTGGGTGCCGAGATCCTATGGTCTGACCCTGCTTTCCTGTGAGATGGATGTTCGTGTTGGAGGCGGGTACCGTTTGGTCTTCAGCCACCAGGATTCGACCATGGAGTTCTTCGGCAGGTACCTGGAAGTGACACCCCATTCGCGTCTCGTTTGGACGAACGAGGAAGGCGATGCCGGTATGACCGTCACCACGGTGACCTTCGATGAAATCGCCGGCAGAACGTTGGTGGCGGTGCACGATCTCTATCCCTCGAAGGAAGCGCTTGACGCCGCCTCCGGATCGACCGGCGCGATGCCTGAGGCGCTCGACCAACTCGACGAACTTCTCGTCAGCCTGGGATCAACAACGACAAAATGACGCAGCCACCCAATCAAACAATGAAGCGTGTAGCCGGGCCGACCGCGAGACGGGATTAGTGGGCGCGCTCCAGAAGTACATGAGTGGACCGATAGTGAGTAACGAAATCGCGAATGTCGGTTCCTAAATCTCGGACTTTTCCCACAAGCCGCATCTTTGTTTAGGCGTCGATTCTAAACCATAGGCGCGACTTGGATTCTGGTGTCGCGGCACTGTTTCGAGTGGCGTTGGCCCAGGGAATTCCTGGAAGTCAGGCGGCGCCTCGCCTCTGCTGAATGTCTATTCGATGATTTACCGAAAGCAGCCACGCGAGAATCATTGAAGGAATTCAATTGCGAAGCGTGCATTTCTTGAGTTACTAATGTCGCAACTCAAGGAGCAGACTATGCATCGGCACCGCCTTGTTTGGATCACCATCATTGTCATAGCGGCTGCAACAGCGTTTGCGCAACAGCGGGCGCAGCAACAGCAGGCGCCTCGGCCTGGAATCTCGGTGCCGCCATTGGGCGATGGACCGTTTGTTTTCGATACCGCCGAACAGCACAAGATCCGCGTGGTTGTGGTCACCAAAGGATTATCACACCCGTGGAGTCTTGCCTTTCTGCCAGATGGCACTATGTTGATCACTGAACGGGCGGGCAAACTGCGGATAGTTAAGAATGGCGTGCTCGATCCAACTCCCGTTGCGGGCATTCCAGAAGTGCGGGCGCAAGGTCTCGCGGGTTTGATGGACCTCGCGCTGCATCCGCAATTCGACCAGAACAAACTGATCTATTTCACTTATCACAAGCCAGTGAACAACGCGGGCGTCATTACACTGGCACGAGGCCGCTGGGACGGCAGCGGACTCGCTGACGTAACGGACATCTTTACGTCCGTTCCGGACAACAATGCGTCGCGCATGACGTTTGGTAAAGACGGAATGGTGTACATGTCGGTAGGAACGGCCGATCCGCCCAATGCCGCGAAGGCCCAAGATCCCAACGACCTCGCCGGAAAAGTTCTGCGCCTCAAAGATGACGGCACAATCCCTCCCGACAACCCATTTGTTGGCAAAGCCGGCTATCGGCCTGAAATCTTTACCATGGGCCATCGTAATCCGCTTGGCCTGATGCTTCATCCGGTGACAGGCGAAATTTGGGAAGACGAAGACGGACCCAATGGCGGCGATGAAGTCAATATCCTACGAGCAGGTAAAAACTACGGCTGGCCCATTGTGAGCGATGGGAGATTCTACGCAGGTCCACGCGTGACCGAGAAGCCATGGCAGGAAGGAATCGAATTGCCGACGGTTTTTTGGGTTCCGGCGATCGCAATTTCCGGACTCGCGGTGTACACCGGCGACAAGTTTCCGAACTGGAAAGGAAACGTCTTCGTTGGTGGGATGCGTCAAGGCGAAATTCCGGGCACAGGCCAGATGCAGCGCATTGTGTTCAATGACAAGACCGAAGAACTACGCCGCGAGCCGATGCTCGTCGAATTGCGGCAGCGCATCCGCGACATACGACAAGGGCCGGACGGGTACCTTTATGTGCTGACGGAAGAGAACCAGGGCGCGCTATTGAGGATCGAACCCGCACAGTAAATGCAAAGGCGTCAAGGCAAGGTACGGGCGTATCTCCTTGTGACGGAGTTCGCAATGAAAAAGATCCTATCGGGCGTTCTGATTGCCGCCTGTGCCGTCGCTATTCTGGGGGCCGGTGCGGCGCAAAATCAAAATGCCGTTCCGCATTTCGAGGTCGATCCCCGGTTCCCGCAGTTACCGGCGGGTAAAGTTCTCGGCGATATGTCGTCGGTGGCCGTGGACTCGCACGATCATGTCTGGATGATCCATCGCCCGCGGACAGTTCCCGATGCGCAGCGCGCCAATGCTGCGCCGCCCGTCCTGGAATTTGATGAGACGGGAAAGTTCCTGGCTGGATGGGGCGGCCCAGGCGCCGGCTTCGAATGGCCCGAGCGTGAGCACGGGATTTATGTGGATGCGTCAGGCGACGTCTGGATCAGCGGCAACAACGGCTACGCCGCGGCAGGCACTCCTCCGCCGCCCGGCAAGTCCGACGACATGCTGCTGAAGTTTACGCGCGACGGCAAGTTTCTGATGCAGATCGGCCATGCCGGGAAAAGTACGGGCGACGCCGACAAGGATGACGTCAAACAAGCCGCCGATATGATGGTGTTCAAAAACGAACTGTTCGTCGCTGACGGCTACGGGAACCATCGTGTTGTCGTGTTCGATACGAAGAAAGGCGCGTTCAAGCGGACGTGGGGAGCCAACGGCGGTCCGCCATTCAACATCGCGCACGCGATCAAGGTGTCGAACGACGGTCTCGTCTATCTCGCAGATCGAGGCAACCAGCGGGTGCAGGTATTCACAACCTCCGGTGCATTCAAACAGGAAGTGAAAATCGGGGCAGGCACCAACCAGATGCAGACCGCCGCCGGGCTCGCCTTCTCGCCAGATCGTGAGCAGCGGCATCTCTACGTTGCAGACATCGGGAACAATCAGATCAATATCCTCGACCGGCAGTCCCTGAAAATTCTCGACAAGTTCGGCAAGGCAGGAACCGCTCCCGGCGAGTTCGGCACAATCCACGAGCTCGCGGCCGACTCGAAAGGGAACATCTACACGGCCGAGCTCCGAACGCATCGGGTTCAGAAATTCACTCAGAAGTAGCGGTGGAAAAGTAGAGACGAACATTTTCCCTTTCCGTCAAAGTGAGCTCTCGCCGAGTTCTCTGCTTTCGCCTCTACAGAATCATCGACATTTGGATTCTGGTGACGGGGATTGAATTCAAGACTGTCGGGAACACACAAACCCTCGCCGCACGCGTGACGCGCTTGGAGAAGACCCTCGCAGACCTTGTCGCCCGGCGTTCGCCGAAGTTCAAAATTCCGGAGTCGGGGAAGGTGCCGGAACCGGGGCGCGGCGAATGGAAAAATGTCGGGGGGATGTTCGAGAAGAGCGTCCTTGCGAAACAAAAAAAAGCCCCCGGCCTGCGCCGGGGGCTCCTCTTTAGACAGCAGGGTTCAGCTTACCGGCTGACCTGGAGACTGGTTCCACCACCAGGGGCGCCGTTGCCGGGGTCACCGGCGGAGACCAGCTTTACCCAGAGCGCATCCTTGTCCTTGAAGTACGAGGTGTCGCTGGCTGTGCGCAGCGCATCCAGGCTGTTCTGCTGCGTACCCGAGGCTGCGGTGGTGAATCCCGGCAGCTGGAAGATTACCCACGAGCCGCGATCCAGTTCCGTCACGGAGAGGTTCACGTTCGGCCTTTCGGTGGCCACCTTGATCTCGGTGCCGGCTCGTACGCTGCCCGAGGTTGCGGTGTACTCCTTGCCATTGCGGCTGAGAACGATTGGCGGCTGAGCAGGTGCTGCAGCGGGAGTCCCGGCACCGCCACGACCACCAGCACCGCCACCGCCACGTGGAGCGCCCGCGCCGGGAGCACCTCCAGGTGCTGCACCGCCGCGAGGAGCGCCGGCACCAGCAGGCCCTTGGGCTACCAGATTGTTGCCGCCAGTAGCAGCGCCGCGAGGAGCGCCGGCACCAGGGCCACCAGGACCCGCGCCGGGCAGTCCAGGAGCAGCGCCACGACCGCCAGCACCGCCAGGAGCGCCACCACGACCACCACCACCGGCAGCGCCGCCAATATTCATACGGCCGACATCGCCCTTGCACACCGCAGCGTTCCAGGTCGGCTTGATCTCACAGGCGTCTGTATCGACGGCGATACTGTCGTTGACGCCGTCGTGGAGGAGAACGTAGGAATTGGGACCGGCGCCGAGCGAGCCGTCCTTGTCGTGGTACGCCGCGGTCTTGTAGGACGTACTGCCTCCATTATCGCTGGCCCACTTGGCGTTGCCCGCCATCGGCGGGAAATACACCGGCTTGGCGTTGACGAATTTCACGCGCTCGAAGGCGTTATTGCTGCTGACCCCGAAGCTGCTAAACAGCAGGTTAGAGATCGCTCCCGATTTGCGAGTGGCGTTGTCCTCGAAATTTCGGAAGGTGGTATTCACTACGTCATGACGGTAATCGTAGTACTCGTAGCCGTGGATCGGGAAATCCGGGAGTGTGGGCTTCGGCAAGCTGCGGCCGTAAGCCTTCTCCGTGTCAGTGGTGGGGTTGCCGATGTTCTCGGTTTCACCGACGAACAGCGAGTCCACGACCTGAGAGGTAAAGTCGTAACGACCGAATGCACCAGACGCGTGCGTAAAGCCGAAAGCGTTGTCGGCTACCTTCACGTTCTTGAACAGGTGCATCTCACCGCGGCCCCAGATGGCGCCATTCCGGTTCTTGTAGGCGGTCAGATCCTCGAAAACCGATACCACAGCTTTGCTGTTGGGGTCAGCGGGATTTTCAAGGCCCGTATGCGAGCTGCCGGTCACACTGAAAGTGTTATTGACCGCAATGTTTCGGTCGAACATGAACGAGTCGTAGTTGGAGTGGGCGACGTTGCCCTTGAACTCGCGGAATGGCGTTCGACGCGGCCAGGTCTGCGCACTGATCTCGGTGCCTACGAATTTACCCTGCGGGTGCTCCGGCAAGGACATCCAGAAGCCGTTCGAGTCGGAACCCGCGGCCACGTTGTCGCGGAAAGTGTTGTCCGGGTTGGTGATCCAGTAACTCGCCACCGTGTTGTCCGAAGGCAGCAGGACATCCTTGGATTGCTGGCCATTCGTTCCCATTCTGGGCTCGCCGCTGGCGGCAAGGTTGGTCGGGACACAGGGCTTGGACGTATGACACTTGGTCTGGATCGCCAGGTTGTGGACAAACTCGTTGCCGTGCTCCGCGCCGTCTTCGAGGAAGAAGCAGTGACCGACGGTGTTGTAGGTCACGTTGTTCTCAACGCGCAGGAAATTCGTGCCATGCACGGTCAC
>Ga0134121_10000809_pt1 | contig 32514 bp, 30 predicted proteins | sample KB301_FD_96463 | JGI IMG/M metagenome (GOLD analysis project Ga0134121, IMG submission 96463) | Terrestrial soil microbial communities without Nitrogen fertilizer from Kellogg Biological Station, Michigan, USA - KB3-0-1 | ecosystem: Environmental > Terrestrial > Soil > Unclassified ...
GCCACATGGGGCACGGTCTTGATGAGCTCGGGCAGGGGACTGGACTTCTCGAACCGCATCCACTCCACGCCGTACGGGCTGGTACTGAAACCCGCCACGTAGAGGCCATGCTCAGCGAGATGAATCTCTCCTGGGTGCTGGATGTCGGTTGGAACGCCGATGTGGTGATAGCGCCAGCCACGCTTCGCTATCGCGGCTGGAGGCTCATGGCTGAGTCGGCAGTCCGCCGGTGGGTGTTGGGGGTCAGGCACTGTGGTGGCAGTCATTGATGCCTGTTTGGGCTATCAACTTAGACCCTACGCCGATTTCTTAGGCTCGTCAATGCGACGGGCGATCCGTCGGGGCAGGTCCAGAGGCGGAATGGACTCTTCCATCGGCTCAATCGACGCACACGATGTGGCCTCGCATCGAGCGCGGGGTGGAGAGCGAAAGGCATCCTATCGCGCCGGCTGCTCCTTGCGGACGTAGCGCTGGAGCGTCGCCAGGGTCCGCTCAGCGGCGGCGGTCTTGCCGAGGGCCTGCTCGGTGCGGAGGAGACCCTGGAGAGATTGGGTGCGGCCCGGGGCGCGGGCGAGCGCCGATTGATAGGCCTGCTCCGCTTCCGCGTTGCGGCCCAGGACGAGAAGCTCGTCGCCGAGGAGCTCGAAGGTCGGCTTCTCGACGAACGGCGGGCCGAACTCCAGCGCCATGGTGCCTTCCGTTTCGGCTTCCTTGCGCAGCCTGGCGATCCCCTCGTCCTTCTTGCCCCCGCGGATCAGCTCGAGAGCGTCGATCTGGCGTACCAGGATCTCCGCCCGTTGGCGGTTGCTGGGATCCGTCTCTTTATTCTGCTCGATCTCGGCGAGATAATCCTTTTGCCGTTCCCGGAGCCGCGCCGCGGCGGCGTGGAACGTTGGCAGATCACCGCCCGCCGCCAGCAGCGCCTCGCCATAGCTCTGCGTGAACCGCGGTCCGGCGTAGGGGCCCTTCGGCACGGCGAAGGGGGCCGCGGCGTCCCATTTTCCGGTCTCGAGCGCGTGGAAAACCCGCATTTCCGAGTAGTCGTTGAGGAACGAGTCGTCCGCGGGGAGCGGCCCGGGATGACTCAGGATCTCCAGGGTCATGCGCCGGCAGGCGTCCAGCTCCTGCTTGGCCTCGTCGAGCCGGCGTTCCTGGAGGTAGGCGTAGTGCAGCCAGGTCACATAGTGGCCGCAGGTTTTCGGACCATGCCCCTGGTCCGCGCGGTGATGATTGACGACGCTCATCGCTTTGTTGTTGGCGGCGATGACCTCGTCCCACAAGCCGAGAGCCACGAAAATGTGGGACGTCATGTGCAGCGCATGCCCGGCATTGGGAGCCACGCTGCCGTAAAGCCGCGCCGCGCGCATGCCGAGAGGGGCGTGGATCGGGTCGTCGTAGGAGTGAATCAGGTAGTGCAGGACTCCCGGGTGTCGCTGGTGGGTGGGGAAGACCTCTTCGAGCAGCGCGGCCGAGCGCATATAGATGGCAAAATCGCGCCCATGATGGGCCGTGCCCAGCAGGGACAGGGCATACAACGCGGTCGCGTCGACGTCGTCCGGATAGCGCTGGTGGAGCGCGGCCATGGCATCGGAGTAGCGAAAGTCCCGCTCCTCCTTGGTACCGCTGCCGTAGAGCACTTCCACCGCGCGCAGGTAATCACGCTCCCGTTCGGTCTTCGCCTTCGCCAGCCGGGCCTCGGGAGTGGTGCCGAGGCGACCGAGAACGGCGCGTGCGGCGTCGGGGTCCTGCAGGAACCACACCGGGTGGTTGTACGTCATGGCCTCGCCCCACCAGGCCATGGCGAAGTCCGGATCGATCGCTTGCGCTTTGCGGAACTGCTCCGCCGCGTCGGAATATTCGAAGTTGTGCAGCAGCGCGAGGCCGCGCAGGAAAGGCTCCTGCGCCGCCGCCGAGCCGGAGTTGGCGAACGACACTTCGCCCACCTCGTTCTGCGCCGAGGCGGGAACGGCGGCGAGAGTCAGGAGGGCAAAGAGGAAAAGGCTGTTGAGCAGACGCATGGATCACCTCCAGGCCGGGCGGAGAAGCTACGGCGATGATATACGGATTGAGCGGCCGAACAGTCCGGGCGCTTCACAAACCTTCCAGGAGTCTGTCTTCCATGGTAGCCTGCCCGCCTTTCGATACGGGTGGAGCTCACCTATGAAGAGACTGCTTATCGCCCTGCTGGCTCTCGCCTTCGTTTTCCCCGCCGGCGGAGAGGGCGCCACGGCTCCCTGGCCCACGCTCGCCGAACAACTGCGGGCCGACGGCGTGAAGTCGGGCAGTGCGCTCGAGGCTCTGATCACCGCCAATCAGGACTTCTCCCTGCTGCGGCCCGACGAATTCAAGGACAAGCTCCTCGTCCCGCTCTGGCTGCGGGTGATCTGGCGCCGCGCGCATCCCGAGATGACCTATTCAGCGGCCGATCCGACAGGCGGCTATCCGTTCGTCCTCAAGGAAGTGCGCGAGTGGATGGTATCCCACCAGAACCTCGTGCCCGGAACGCCGGAGAAGGACGCGGATCCCGAAGACGATGATGCGCCGTCGCCTCCCAGCCGCAAGGTAATGATCGCCGGCGAGCAGCGGATCTCGGGCCTTCAGAGTGCGGTACGCAGCGAGTCCGACATCCGCGTCAACTACTGGGATCCGATGAAGATCATCAGCGCCTCGAACAACATTTCGGGCAGCGGCCACCAAGCACAGTTCTACTCGACCGACGGCGGTACCACCTGGGGTCAGACGACCCTGCCGCTGCAACCGGGAGACGCCTTCCATTCCGATCCCACCGTCGAGTGGACCTCGGACGGCACGGCCTGGGCGACCACGATCGGCATCAGCTCCGGCGGCTCGATTCTCCGTATGCAGGCCTACAAGTCGACCGACAACGGCGCCACCTGGACCTTCGACGCCACCTTCTCCGCTGCCGCGACGATGAACAATGACAAGCAGATTATCTGGGTCGACCACAGCGCGACATCGCCTTTCAAGGACAACCTCTACGCCATCTGGCACAACGGCCTGCCCGCCATCATGAACCGGCGCACCGGTCCTGCCGGCTCCTGGCAGACGCCGATCCAGGTGAGCGGCGCGGAATCGATGGGGACGGCGATCGGCGCCGACGTCAAGACCAACGCCTTCGGCGACGTTTTCGGCTTCTGGCCGGATACGGGGAGCCGCAAGCTCTTCGTCGTCAAGTCGACCAACGGCGGAGTTACTTATGGCACGCCGGTCCAGATAGGCACGACGTTTGGCAGCTTCATTATCGGAGTACCCTCCATGAACAGCCGTCGGCTGCTCATCTATGTCTCCGGCGGCGCCTACCGCACGGCGACCAAGGATCTGGTCTATGCCACTTGGAGCGATCTTTCCTCGGCGTGTGCGGAGCCGGGATCGAACGTTGCTTCGACATGTAAAACCCGAGTCTGGTTCTCCCGCTCCACCAACGGTGGAGTTAGCTGGTCAGCGCCGGTGATGATTAACAACCAGGCTTCGCTCAACGACCAGTTCAATCAATGGTTTGTGGTCGACGAGACGACCGGAGCGCTCGAAATCGTCTACTACGACACGGTCGGCAACGCCGGCCGCAAGAAAGTGGACATCTGGCACCAGTCCTCCTTCGACGACGGCGTCACCTGGTCGCCGGCGGTCAAGGTGACCTCGGCGCAGACGGATGAAACGATTGCGGGCGCGGACCCGAATGGCAACCAGTTCGGCGACTACAACAGCCTGTCGGGCATCGCCGGTCAGTTTTTCCCTTCCTGGACCGATCGGCGGAACAACGCTCGCGAGGAGATCTGGACGGCGAAGCTGACGGACACCGTTTGCACGGCCCCCGGCGCTCCGGTCATCGGCACCGCCTCTGCGATCGCTCCCAACCAGATCCAGGTCTCCTGGGCCAACGGCTCGCCGGTCTCGACGACCTTCAACGTCTACCGGGCGTTCGGCACCTGCGCCAGCCCCGGCGCCTTCAGCCGCATCGCGAGCTCGGTCGCCGGCTCCCCGTATACGGACAGCGCGGTCTCGGGCAGCGTCACCTACGCCTACCAGGTCAAGGGCCTCGACGACACGGGCGTCTGCGAGTCCGGCCCCTCGGGCTGCGTGCAGGCCACGGCGACCGGCGCCTGCACGCTGCCGCCGAGCTTCGCGGGCCTTACGAGCGTCACCAACCAGGCCACCGCGATGTGCGCCCTGACGCTGGCCTGGACGGCCGCGACGCCGGTCTGCGCCGGACCGGTCACCTACAACGTGTACCGCTCGACGACGCCCGGCTTCGTGCCGGGCCCGGGGAACCAGCTCGCCACCGGCGTCACCGGCACGGGCTACTCCGACACCTCGGCAACGCTCGCGAGCGGCGTGACCTTCTATTACGTCGTGCGTGCGGTCGACGGCTCGAACGGGCTCGAGGACACGAACGCCGTGATGCGGAGCGCGGCACCCACCGGCACCCTCACCAGCACGCTGACCGAGACCTTCGAGGGCGTCGGCGGCTTCGACATTCCGGGCTGGTCGCACTCGGTGGTGTCGGGGACCAACGACTGGGCGTTGTCGACGGCAAGGTCGCAGTCGCCCACGCACTCCTGGTTCTCGGCCAGCCAGAGCGCTCCCGCGGACAGGGTTCTGGTCTCGCCGTCGTTCGTGCCGCAGGCGAGCTCCACTCTTTCGTTCTGGCACACCTTCGCCTTCGAGAGCACCACCTCGTGCTTCGACGGCGGCACGCTCGAAATCTCCACCAACGGCGGCACGACGTGGTCGGTGGTCCCGGACGCCGCCTTCACGGCAGGCGGCTTCAACGGTACCATCGCCGGCTCCGGCTCCGCGAACCCGCTCGCCGGCAGCCGGGCCTGGTGCGGAGGGGCGCTCGGCACTCTGACGCAAGTCACCGCCAACCTGTCATCGTTCGTCGGCTCGACCGCCGCCAAGCTGCGCTGGCACGAAGGCGACGACGACAGCCTCGCGGTGACGGGTTGGTTCGTCGACTCCGTAACCCTTTCCAATGTGGGAGTCTGCTCGCCGAACGTGCTCTTCAGCGACGGCTTCGAGAGCGGGAACCTGAGTCCCTGGAGCGGCTCGACGCCCTGAGGAGCCCCGAAAGGCTCCCCAGGGCCTGGCTGGCTGTCCACGGCGGTTCGGGCGAGATCCGCCGGGACAGCTCAGCCTCCCCGAGCGCCATATAGACTTTCCCTGTGTCCCGTCTTTGCTTCTCCCACCGCCTGCCGTGGGAACATCCGCTGAATCCGCTGACCCAGGCGATAGCGGCGCGATCGGCGCGCGGCTTGCCGGTGATCGATCTCACGGAGACCAATCCGACGCGGGTCGGGCTGCCCTATCCGGAGGAGGAGTTGGCGGAGATCCTTCGCCGCAGCGCGATTGGGGATTATCGGCCTCATCCGTTGGGCATCCCGGCGGCGCGCGAGGCTCTGGCCGCCGCTCTCTCCAGACCAGGCGACGTGGTGTCGCCGGACGACCTCGTCCTCACGTCCTCGACGAGCGAGTCCTATTCCTATCTGTTCAAACTTTTTGCCGACCCGGGAGACGAAGTGCTGACGGCCGCTCCCTCCTATCCCCTACTCGACAGCCTGGCGGCCTTGGACTCCCTGGTTCTGTCTCATTTCCAGATGTCGCCTGGAAGGGGCTTCGCCCTCGACCCGGAGGCGATGGAGCTGGCGTTGACACCGCGGACGCGGCTCGTCGCGCTGGTCCATCCCGGAAATCCCTCGGGACACTTTCTCTCGACTCGGGAGCAGAGCGCAGTCGCCGGCCTCTGCGCCTCTCGTGGCCTGCCGCTGATCTCGGACGAGGTTTTCTTCGATTATTCGTTCTCTGACGATTCCCGCCGCGCCGGCCCTGCAGCGGCAGGGGAGGAAGCGCTTTCCTTCTCGCTCGGCGGACTCTCGAAGAGTGCTGGCCTGCCATCGTGGAAGCTGGGTTGGATACGCGTCGGCGGACCGTCCGATCTTCGGCGCCGGACCCTGACCGCCCTGGAGCTGGTAGCCGACAGCTACCTCTCGGTGGCGACGCCGGTCCAACGGGCGCTCCCGGAGCTGCTGCGCCTCGCGCCCCGGATGCGGGCCGCGATTCTCGGCCGAGTACGGGAGAACCTGGCCGCGCTTCGTGAGGTTTTGACCGGCCATGCGGCAGCCGAGCTTCTGGAACCCGAAGGGGGCTGGTCCGCCGTGCTCCGTGTCTGCCGCCCGATCAGTGACGAGGATCTGGTCCTGGATCTACTGGATCAGTCTGGAGTCCTTGTCCATCCCGGCTATTTTTTCGACTTCGCAACGGAGGACTTTCTCGTCCTCTCGCTCCTCCCCGAGCCTGAGCTTTTCGCCGAAGGAGTAAGGCGGCTGGCGGCGTATCTGCCGGGGTCATCTTCATCGCTGCCATGAAAGTTCTGTTCTGGTTCTGGCTGCGAAAGCCGTGACAGAATGTGGCGGCAAACATGAGGCCAAGGTTATTGGCCGGGAGAAAAACTGCATGAGCCGATACAAGGCGTTTCGCACGGGTTTGCTGGCCACGCTTTTCCTGCTGCCGCTGCCAGCCATTGCCACGCCGGTGGACGCGAGCTTCCTGGCTGCCCTCGCAGCGGAAACTCCAGCTCCTCAGAGCGGGACCTGCAAAACCAATGAGCAGTGCGGCAAGGACGAGTTCTGCGCCAAGTTCTTCGGCAGTTGCGAGGACAGTGGGAAGTGTGAGGCCCGGCCGCAAGACTGCACCGAGCGGGGCAAGCTCCTCGTCAAGCCGGTCTGCGGCTGCGACAACAAGAGCTACGACAACTTCTGTCTGGCAGCGTCTGCGGGAGTCAACGTCAAGCAGGAGGGGAAGTGCGCTCCGTAAAAAAGCAACTCATCCAGTGCGCAGCGGCGGTTTCCGGGCCGACAGTCGGTGTTCTCGCCAATCAGGAAGACCGCCAGATTCTCGACGAGCAAAACAAATGACACTGATCGGTGTGGATCGGGAGGTCTTTCTGGACGCCGTGCTGAATCCTCCCGAGCCAACGGACAGGCTTGTGGCGGCGCTGAGGAGGCTTCGCGCAGGATCAGGTTGAACAGTCGCCCGAATCTTGGTAGGGGAGGGAATCCTGCCGGCGTCGCTCTGGTCCTCGGCGCCGTGGCCCTGGGCGCCAACCTCATCCCCGTCCTGCGGGCCACCAAGGTGGATCCGCTGGCGGCATTACGGACCGATTGACGAACCGAGCCGGCGTTCTGGTAAGATTCAGAAAAGTTCTGAATTTTGCTTGAGGGAGGGGCTTATGGCGCTCGGTGAGTTTGCCGTCGAGCTTGAGTCGGATCCGGTCGTCTTCGAGTTGGAGAACGAGGGCGGCAGCGGAGAAGGGAACGCCGTCCTGAAGATTTGGGGCGTCACCGGCAGGGTGCAGGAGCTGCAGGTGACGGCCGGGCCCGTGCCTGATGCCGGGGCGTTCCACTTCACGGTCGACGAGATCAAAATCATCGATCGTTCCGACGATACCGACGTGCCGGTGTGGGCTCGCATTGCGATGACCTGCAGCGGTGGCGTCAAGGGTCAGGAGGCTGCCTCCACACTCGAGGTCACCGTGACCTTCGCCGACGGGCCGCCCACGGTGTACCGGGTCGGTCTCGTCGGCTCGGTCAATCACGTTCTGCCGCTATGGAAAGTGCTGCGCGAGGAGTACGCGGCGCTGAAGCCGGCCTGGGCCGCGGAGCTCGCGAGCGATCCCGTTCTCAGCGATCCGGAGAAGGGCCCTGGGGATAAGCTGGCGGCCTTGTTCGCCCTGGTCCATCGCCAGGCCGAGAAGGGTGACGATCTGACCGGGCTCAGCGTCTCCGGCGGCGGCATCCGTAGCGCCACGTTCAACCTTGGCGTCCTGCAGGGGCTCGCCCGCATCGGCATCCTGGAGAAATTCGACTATCTTTCCAGCGTCTCCGGCGGCGGCTACATCGCGAGCTGGCTGAGCGGCTGGATCTACCGGGCGGGCGGCCTCACCAAGGTCCTCTCCGAGCTGCGGAGCTCTCAGCGCGACCCGGACCAGCCCGAGGCCGAGACCATCACCCATCTGCGCCAGTACAGCAACTATCTCACCCCGAAGCTGGGCTTTTTTTCGGGGGATACATGGACCGCGGTGGCCATCGTCGTCCGCAACCTCCTGCTCAACCAGCTCGTGCTGCTGCCAGTGCTGGCGGCGGTCCTCGCCCTGCCGCTGGTGGCGGTTTCGAAGCCGCTATGGATGCGGCACCTGATCCCCGGTCCGGACTTCCTGTTCTGGGCCGCGACCCTGCTTGGCGGCGTGGCGTTCTTCTCTATGAGCCTGCTGCGGGCGAGCGCACAGCCCAGGCCCAAACCCGGGGAAACACCGCGCCCGTCGCCGCCCTTCCTCAAGCTCGGGCTTCTCCCGATGGTCGTTGCAATACCGCTCATCCTGCTGGCCGCCTACGAGTACGGCCAGCGGCGTCCCGGGCACCTCCTCTATACGCCGGAGGTCGTCGTCCGTTGCTTGATCTGGTCGATCGTGGTGCCGATGATCGCCATGGCCGCCTCGGTGCCCGCGCAGCGGCGGATGTTCGGCCGGGAGATGTCGGTGCTCAAGGTCGACCTCGCAGCGGTCCTGGTCTCCGGCGCCGTCGAGACGGCGATCTACATCGGGATCCTCAAGGGATGGATGCCCTGGCTTCTCGACGCCCCCCATCAGCTTTTCGAGATCCTGGGTCCCGGCCTCGTTCTCGGGCCGATGCTGCTGGGCAAGACGCTGTTCATCGCTTTCTCGAGCGTCATCGAGGGTCGGCCGTTCTATCCGTCCGAGCTGGGCGACGCCGATCGCGAGTGGTGGGCTCGGTGGTCCGGGTGGGGCCTGCTGTCCGCGCTGGCGTGGATGTTTTCCGGCGCCTTCGTCTTCCTCGGGCCTCTTCTGCTGAAGACCGTGGCGGCCAAGGTGGCCGCGGCGGCGACGGCCGGCGGGCTCGGCGGTCTGGTGAGTCTGATCGGCAAAGGAGTGGGGACCCCGGCCGCCAGCCAGGCAGGAGGAACGAAGCCCGAAAGCCCCTGGCGCGGCGCGGTGCTGGCCCTCGGGGCACCCTTGTTCTGCCTGGCGCTCCTGCTTCTCGTCTCCGTTGGGACCCAAGCCCTTTTCCGGGTCTTGCCGAGTGCTTGGACAGGCTCGGTCGGCCAGGCGCCCCAGCCGTTCCGCGGTTACACGATTTTCGTCCTCGCTGCCGTCGCCGTGCTTTTCGCGTTCGGCGTGCTGATGGGAAAGTTCGTCAACGTCAACCGGTTTTCACTCCAGGGCACCTACCGCAATCGCCTGGTGCGCGCCTACCTCGGGGCCAGCAACAAGCAGCGGCGGCCGAACCTGTTCACCGGCTTCGATCTCCATGACAATCTCCGGCTGCACGCCCTGCGCGCGAACCGGCCGCTGCCGCTGATCAACATGGCGCTCAATCTGGTGGCCGGAGAGGACCTTGGCTGGCAGCAGCGCAAGGCGGAGAACTTCACGGCGACGCCATTGCACTGCGGCAGCAGCCGGCTCGGCTACCGCCGGACCCAGGGCTACGGCGGGCAGAGGGGGATCTCGCTGGGCACTGCCATGGCCACTTCGGGAGCGGCGGCCAACCCCAACATGGGGTCCAACTCGTCCTCGGCGATCACCTTCATCATGACCCTCTTCAATGCGCGGCTGGGCATTTGGCTGGGCAATCCGGGACCGCTGGGGCGTGCCACCTGGACGCGGAGCGGCCCCGTGAATTCGGCGTCGTTGATCCTCGACGAGGCCCTGGGCTTCACCAACGCCAGCCACCCGTATGTCAATCTCTCGGACGGCGGCCATTTCGAGAACCTCGCCCTGTACGAGATGGTGCGGCGGCGCTGCCGTTTCATCGTCGTGGGCGACGCCGGCAGCGACCCCAGCTATGCCTACAACGACCTCGGCAACGCCATCCGCAAGATCCGCATCGACTTCGGAATCTCGATCGATTTCGCGGACCGCATCAACATCTTTCCCAAGGACCTCAAGAAGACCAATCCCGGGGCGCGCTACTGCGCCGTGGGCCACATCCGCTACCGCGACGCGGACGGTCCCAATGTGCCGGACGGCATCCTGATCTACGTCAAGCCGGCGATTTGTGAGACGGAGTCCTACGACGTCTACAACTACGCGCGGTCGTCGCTGACCTTCCCCCACGAGAGCACCGCGAACCAGTGGTTCAGTGAATCGCAGTTCGAAAGTTACCGCGCCCTCGGCCGTGAGGCGATCCTCACCATGGTGCGCAACGGCCCCCATCCGCACCAGACGGTTCCCTTGAGCTTCCAACAGTTCCAAGACGACGTGGAGGACTACATCCGCCGCGGTCCGGCGCCGCCGCCGAATTGAAAAGAGTAGGAATCACAACCCGCAAGTTGTGCCGGAACCTGCGCCAAGTGCGCGACAGAAAGCCGCTACGGCGTCACCGTCGATATATCTTATTGTTTATATCGTCGAGCACGCGCTCCACCCTTGCACGCCCAAATCCGCAGCGTTACTATGGCGGCCGGCCAGCCCGCATCCAAGCGGCCAGTGGGCATACCGGAGGGGGAGGTTCATGGCCACAATCACACTGCAAGTCAATGGTAAGAGCCACGTCGCCGACGTGGAGGCGCGGACGTTGCTCGTCGATCTGCTGCGCGAGCACCTGCGGCTCACCGGCACGCACGTGGGCTGCGACACCAGCCAGTGCGGCGCCTGCACGGTCTGGGTCGACGGTAAGTCGGTCAAGAGCTGCGCCATGCTGGCGGTGGAAGCCGATGGCGCGGCGGTCACCACGATCGAGGGGCTGGCGGGAAACGGCAAGCTACATCCGATGCAGGAAGCCTTCCACACCTGCCACGGGTTGCAGTGCGGCTTCTGCACGCCCGGCATGGTGATGCGCTCCGTCGAGCTCATCCAGCGCAACCCGAATCCGACCGAGGACGAGGTGCGGCACGGGTTGGAAGGGAACTTCTGCCGCTGCACCGGCTACCACAACATCGTCAAGGCCGTGTTGATGGCGGCTGAGTCCGTGCGGGGAGGTGCGCAATGAGCGGCGCCGAGGGTTTGGGCGCTTCCGTCGCCCGCAAGGAGGACCGGCGCTTCCTGCTGGGAAGGGGCCGCTACACGGACGACATCACGCTGCCGGGACAGACCCATGCCGTCTTCGTGCGCTCGCCGCATGCCCATGCCACGATCCGCTCGATCGATGCCTCGCAGGCGCTCAAAGCGCCGGGCGTGCTCGCCGTGCTGACGGGCGCCGACGTGGCGGCCGACGACCTGGGCGGCATTCCCTGCGGCTGGACGATCACCAACAAGGATGGCTCGAAGATGGTCGCGCCGCCTCATCCGGCGCTGGCGCAAGGGAAGGCGCGGCATGCCGGTGATCCGGTCGCCATGGTCATCGCGGAAACCCGGGCGCAGGCGAAGGACGCCGCCCAACTCGTCGAGGTCGATTACGGCCCGCAGCCGGCGGTCGCCCATCTGAACGCCGCGGTCGCGGACGGCGCACCCCAGGTCTGGGACGAGGCTCCCGGCAACGTTTGCTTTGATTGGCATCTGGGCGATGCCGCGGCCACCGAGGCCGAATTCGCCAAGGCCGACCGCGTCGTCTCCCTCGACCTGACCAACAACCGCGTCGCTCCCAACGCCATCGAGCCTCGGGCCGCCAACGGCCACTTCGATGACGTCGACGATCGCTACACTCTCTACACGACGTCGCAGAACCCGCATCTGATTCGCCTGCTGATGGGTGCGTTCACCCTCAAGGTGCCGGAGCACAAGCTGCGCATCGTGGCGCCGGACGTGGGCGGCGGGTTCGGCTCGAAGATCTTCCACTATGCCGAGGAGCTGCTGGTCCTCTGGGCGTCAAGGCGGGTCGGTCGCCCGGTGAAGTGGACCTCCGATCGCAGCGAGGCCTTCCTCTCCGACGCCCACGGCCGGGATCATGTGACCCACGCCGAGCTCGCCCTGACGTCGGACGGCAAGTTCCGTGGCCTGCGCGTGCGCACGCTCGCCAACATGGGGGCCTACCTCTCGACGTTCGCGCCGGCGATCCCGACCTATCTTCACGCGACGCTGCTCTCCGGTCCGTACGTCATCCCGGCCATCTACGCCGAGGTGAAGGCGATCTTTACCAATACCGTGCTGCTCGACGCGGTGCGCGGCGCCGGGCGGCCCGAGGCCACCTACCTGTTGGAGCGGCTGGTGGACAAGGCCGCCCGCGAGCTTGGCATCGACCGCGTGGAGATCCGGCGGCAGAACCTCATTCAGCCGAATCAGTTCCCGTACCAGACACCAGTCGCCCTCCAGTACGACATCGGCGACTATCCGGCCACCCTCGACATGGCTCTCCAGGCGATCGACTACGGAAAGTTTGGCGAGCGTAAGGCCGAGTCGGCGAAGCACGGCAAGCTGCGGGGCTTCGGAATCTCCACTTATATCGAAGCCTGCGGCATCGCACCTTCTGCCCTGGTGGGCGCGCTCGGCGCCGGTGCCGGACTGTACGAAGCGGCGACGGTGCGCGTCCATCCCACGGGGAGCGTCTCCGTGTTTACCGGCACGCACAGCCACGGTCAGGGGCACGAGACGACGTTCGCGCAGCTCGTCAACGAGAGGCTCGGCATTCCGATCGAGAACATCGAGGTCGTGCACGGCGACACCGACCGCATCCCGTTCGGCATGGGGACCTACGGCTCGCGCTCGGCCGCCGTCGGCGGCTCGGCGATCTACAAGGCGATCGACAAGATCGTGGAGAAGAGCAAGAAGATCGCCGCCCACCTGCTCGAAGCGAGCGTCGCCGACATCGAGTTCGAGGACGGCAAGTTCCGGGTCGCCGGCACCGACCGCGAGAAAACCTTCGGCGAGATCGCCTTCACCGCTTACGTACCGCACAACTATCCCATCGAGACGACGGAGCCGGGGCTCGAGGACTCGGCTTTCTACGATCCCAAGAACTTCACCTTCCCCGGCGGCTGCCATCTCGTCGAGGTTGAGGTCGATCCGGAGACCGGCGTCGTCGAGGTGGTGGACGTCGCCATTGCTGACGACGTCGGTGTGATCATCAACCCGATGATCGTGGACGGTCAGGCGCACGGCGGCCTCGCGCACGGCATCGGCCAGGCGCTGCTCGAAGAGTGCGTCTACGACGACGACGGGCAGCTCCTGTCCGGCTCGTTCATGAGCTACTGCATGCCGCGCGCCGCAGACCTGCCGTCGTTCAAGGTGGGCAACCACGTCACCGCGTGTACGCACAATCCCACCGGCATCAAGGGCGTGGGCGAGGTGGGCGCCATTGGCGTTCCGCCCGCGGTCATCAACGCGGTGATCGACGCCTTGGCGCCGCTCGGCGTCACCGACATCAGCATGCCGGCGACCCCGGAGAAGGTCTGGCGGGCGATCCAGGCAGCTCAAGGAGGTGCCGCGTGAGGAATTTCGAGTTTCACCGTCCCCAGTCGGTCGCCGACGCAGTGACTTTGCTCAAGAATAACGACGCGGCCAAGTTGCTGGCGGGCGGTCAGAGCCTGCTACCCGTCATGAAGCTCGATCTGGCGCAGCCCTCGGACCTGGTGTCTCTCGCCAGGATCCCCGGCCTGCGGGAGATCCGCGCCGAAGGAAACGATCTGGTGATCGGCGCGCTCGTCACACACGACACCGTTGCCAGCTCGCCCGAGGTGCGGCAGCGCATCCCGGGGCTGGCCGGTCTCGCCGGGGGGATTGGAGACGCGCAGATCCGCAACCGCGGCACCCTCGGCGGCTCGTTGGCCCACGCCGACCCGGCAGCAGACTATCCCGCGGCCGTGCTGGCCCTGGGAGCTACGATCGTGACCGACCGGCGGAGCATCGCTGCTGACGATTACTTCACGGGCCTTTTTCAGACGGCGCTGGCGCCCGACGAGATCATTACCGGCGTGCGTTTCCCGGTGCCGGCGTGCTCGGCCTACGCCAAATTCCCTCACCCGGCGTCGAAGTACGCGGTGGTCGGCGTGATGGTGGCGAAAACCGCGGGCGGAGTACGCGTCGCGGTGACGGGGGCCGGTTCCAAGGTGTTCCGTCTCCCGGCGCTGGAGAAGTCGCTCACCGAAAACTTCGCGTGGCGTGCCGCCATGGCCATGGAGTTTTCGCCCGGAGACCTGCGCACGGGCAGCGAGGCGAGCCCGGAGTACCTGGCGCATCTCGTCAAGGTGATGGCGAAGCGGGCGATCGAGGCCTGCGCGTAGTTTGGACCTGCCCCGCAACGTCGAGGAGACCCGCCGGCTGCTCGCGTCGGGACGCTACGTCGCCGACGCGAGCCTCGCCACCGCGGTCTTCCTCGCCCTCAAGCTGGGTCGCCCGCTTCTCCTCGAAGGCGAAGCGGGCGTCGGCAAGACGGAGATCGCCAAGGTTCTGGCCGAGACGCTGGGCCGGCGGCTGATCCGCCTCCAGTGCTACGAGGGGCTGGACGCCGCGGCGGCGCTCTACGAATGGAACTATCCCCGCCAGATGCTGGAGATCCGGCTGGCGGAGCTGGGCGGCGAGGCGGGGGCTGCCGGCCGAGCGCGGCTGGCGCACGACCTGTTCGACGAGAGATTCCTGCTCAAGCGCCCGCTGCTGCTGGCGCTGGAGCCTCATGGCTCCGGCGAGGCCGGGCCGCCCGTGCTGCTCATCGACGAGGTCGACCGCACGGACGAGCCGTTCGAAGCCTTCCTGCTGGAGATCCTTTCCGACTTTCAGGTCACGATTCCGGAGATGGGTCCTCAAGGGACGATGCGCGCGCCCTCGCCGCCCATCGTGGTGCTCACCTCCAACCGCACCCGCGAGATTCACGACGCCCTCAAGCGGCGCTGCCTCTACCACTGGATCGGCTATCCGGACGCAGCGCGGGAGCTGGAGATTCTGCGCCTGCGGGCGCCGGAGCTGGCCGAGGCGCTCGCGGAGCAGATCGTGCGCTTCGTGCAGAAGCTGCGCCAGGCGGACCTGTTCAAGCTGCCGGGGGTGGCCGAGACGATCGATTGGGGGCGCGCCCTCCTAGCGCTCGACCGGGACGCCCTGGACGCCGAGACCGTGAACGCGACGCTGGGCGTGCTGCTCAAATACCAGGACGACATCGAGAAGACGGCGGGTGCGCCGGTACGGGAGATGCTTGCCGCACCTTGACGGTTACCCCGATCCATCGCGGTGCGTGGTCCGCCTCCCTTCGCCCTCAGCCGACGGCCACCTGGTTTGGCTGCACCCGCTTGGAGCGGCGCCGAGCGCTTTTGGCCGGGCGTGCTTCGTTGCGGCCTTCGGAGCCGTGCTCGAAACCGACAGCCTGAGCCAGAAGGAAACCGACCATCGCGTTGAGGCTGACGCCTTGCCGATCCGCACGGCGCACCAACTCGCGATGGACCGATCTGGGCAGCCGGACGTTGAACGTTCCGCTGAACGACCTCAGGGGCTCCGGAACCGGCAATCCACGGTCCTGATACTCCTCGATCATCAGCCCGATCGCCTCGAGAGCGTTCCTCATCGCCTCGTCCGGAGTCTGACCACCGGTGAAGATCGTGGAGAAGTCGGGGATGCGGGCGTAATAGCCGCCATGCTCGTTGGGCACCACATCGATCTCGTAACGGTCTTGACGGATCTCGCTCGGGTTATTCTTCATTGGCAGACTCCTGTTGCTCTAACAGCGCAATCACTCTCTTCACGTCCACTTCCGCACAGAAGGAACGCCCGGCATGGGGTTTGACTATGAGAACGGAAGGGCCGGGCCCGCCGGGGCGGAAGACGTGATGACTCCCCCGGGATCTCACCTCAGCGTACCCCAGGTCTTGCAGGACCCTCGCCAGCTCGCCGAACCGGACCGTATGGGGGGCTTCAGACAACTTCTTCTTGAGCTTCTCCAGCCTCGACACAATGCTCAGTGTAACCGCATTCAGTCACAGGACCAAGGGTGGAAGAGGCAGAGCCGAGCGTGATGATGTCGAAGCTGGCAGAGAACGTCGTCCACTTCACCCGCCTCTTGCGCGGCGCCGGCCTTCGCCTCGGGCCGGCGAGTGGGCTCGAGGCCCTCGCCGCCGCGGCCGCCGTGGACGTGCTCCAGCGCGACGAGCTGTACTGGGCGCTCCATGCGGTGCTGGTCAAGCGGCCGGAGGATTTCGAGCTTTTCGATCAAGCCTTCCGCCTTTTCTGGCGCGATCCCCTGGGCGCCGAAGCCGCGCTGGCGCAGCTCCTGCCGCATATTCGCGTGCCGCGGGCGCAGACGATTTCGCGCCGGGTCGCCGAAGCCTGGCATCCGCCGTCGGCCTCCACGAAGCCAGTCCCTGAAAAGATCGAATTCGACGCTGCGCTCACGTTCTCTCCAGACGAGGTGTTCCGCACCCGCGACTTCGATCAGATGAGCGCCGAAGAGCTCGCCCGAGCCAAGCGAATCGTGGCCCGTATGGCCCGGGCGCTGCGGCCGGTGCGCACGCGGCGATTCGCGCCCGATCCCCACGGCGCGGCCATCGATCTCGCCCGTACCGCGCGCGATAGCTTCAAGACCTTCGGCGATCTGGCGCCGCTGCGTTTCCGCTCGCGCGTCTCGCATCCGCCGCCGCTCGCCGTGCTGTGCGACATCTCGGGATCGATGGGGCGCTACTCGGAGGTGATGCTGCACTTCCTGCACGCCCTGCTCGACGATCGCGATGCCGGTAGCCGCATTCACGCCTTCCTGTTTGCCACCCGGCTCACCAACGTGACGCGAATCCTCCAGCGGCGGGATGTCGACGAGGCGCTCGCGCGCTGTGGCCGCGAGGTTCAGGACTGGTCGGGAGGAACGCGCCTGCGCACCTGCCTGCACGAGTTCAATCGCCGATGGTCGCGGCGTGTGCTCGGCCACGGCGCCGTGGTGCTGCTGGTCACTGACGGGCTCGACCGCGACCCCGAGCCGGGTCTCGCCGCCGAGGCGGAGCGGCTCCACAAATCCTGCCGGCGGCTGATCTGGCTCAACCCGCTGCTGCGCTGGGAGGGGTTTCAACCGAAGGCCCTGGGCGTGCGCGCGCTTTTGCCGAACGTCGACGAGCACCGGCCGGTGCACAACCTGGAAAGCCTGGAGGCGTTGGGGCGGGCGTTGGGGGAAAGAGCTTCAGAGAAGCTCAGCTAGACGTTTCCGGTGCGCGCCGCTTCATCCTCTTTCGCGGGATTCACGAATTGCGTCCAAGATGTCCTGTGTCGTCGCCCCGGTGCTGACGGCGGCGACGTCAAAGGGAGAGGTGCTGTGCGGCCGGAGGACGATGCTGAACTGGTCGCCGTTACGGCGCCGGATGATCACCTCTTGCTGCCTGGCCTCCTCCAGCACGGTGGCGAGCTGCTCTCTGGCTTGAGTAAAGGTATAGATTTTCATGGTCATACCAACAATCGAATGCCTAGCTTCTTCGCGACCGCCCGCATCAGGATTACGCCTTCCGTCGCGGCGAAAATAACTTGGAAAGTCTGGAGGCTCTGGCGGGCTCAAGTCAAGGTCGTCCCGGGTGAGCTCGCCGGCACCAGGACTTTAGCGGTTCTCCCGATCTCGTCGCCATATCGCCGGGCGATCCGCTCGCCGGCGGCGCGCGCGCCGCCGCGGCGGACGATGGCGACAATGGCGCCTCCGAAGCCGCCGCCGGTGAGGCGGGCGCCGAAGACGTCCGGCTCGTCGCTCGCCAGCTCGACGAGACGATCGATCTCGGGAATGGAAACCTCGAAATCATTGTGCAGCGACTCGTGGGAGGCGGCCAGCAGCCTGCCGAGGCGCGGCAGGTCGCGTGAGCGCAGGGCGGCAACCGCGGAGCGCACGCGAGCATTCTCCGTGACAACATGCCGCGCCCGGCGGTCCAGCGGCTCGTGGAGAGTGCCGAGGCGCCAGAGGTCCTGCGTGCACAGGTCCCCCAGCTGCGCCACTTGCAGTTGCTCGGCGGCGGTCTCGCATTCGCGGCGTCGGATCCGGTACTCGCTCGTCGCGTGCCGGTGGGAGGTTCCCGAGTCGATCACCAGCAGCTCGGCGTCGCTGGGCAATCGAACTTTCTCATAGCGCAGGGTGCGGGTGTCGAGGAAGAGGGCCGTGGTTTCATCGGCCAGGTTGGACGCCATCGGATCCATGATTCCCACCGGTGCGCCCACGAAGTCGTTCTCGGCCTTCTGTGCGGTCTGGGCGAGGCTCAGGTCGTCGAGGTTCAGTCCGAAAGCTGCGCGCAAGGCCCGCAGCAGGGAGACCCCCAGGGCGGCGCTGGAGGAGAGCCCGCTGCCGGGAGGCACGTCGGATTCGACGCGCAGGTCGAAGCCGCCGAGCCGGTGTCCGGCGAGGCGCAGCACCTCCGTGATTCCCTGTACGTAGTCGACCCAGCCATGGCCGGGCTCCTCATCGCCCAGCTGGTACTTCTCGATCTCCCACGGCTCCATCTCCCGGCTCCACGCCCGCACCCGGGAGTCTTCGCCGAGCGCCAGCTCCACTCGCGTTCGCTGCGGGATGGCGACCGGCAGCACGAGGCCGCCGCTGTAATCCGTGTGCTCGCCGATGAGGTTCACCCGGCCCGGAGCATCAGTTCGGATCTCGGGAGAGCGGCCGAAGAGAGCGGCAAAAGTGGGAGTCTCAGTCATCGCTGCCGGCAATCTATAATGTCTCCGCTCTCAGGAGGACCGCCTCATCTCCACCCCACATCACCGGCCCGAAGCCGTTCAGCTCGAGCTTTTCACCCACCGTTTCGCGGCCATCGCTCGCCAGATGGGGGAACGGCTCCAGCGCACGGCGGTCTCCACCAATGTGAAGGAGCGGCTCGACTTCTCCTGCGGCCTGCTCGATCCGGCCGGCGAGCTGGTGGTCAACGCGCCGCACATCCCCGTCCATCTCGGCGCCCTGGGACTCTGTGTCCGGCGCCTGCGGGAGACGATCGCCATGGAGCCGGGGGACGTGATCGTCACCAATCACCCCGCTTTCGGCGGCTCGCACCTGCCGGATGTGACGGTGGTAACCCCCGTGTTCGCAGCGGAGGACGGCGCTCTTCTCGGCTATGTGGCGAGCCGCGCTCATCACGCGGAGATCGGCGGGATTCGACCCGGCTCGATGCCGCCGGGAGCGCGGCGGCTGATCGAAGAGGGAGTGGTGATCGCACCCACTCATCTCGTCCGTCGCGGCGAGCCGCGCTGGGACGCGGCCCGCCGGCTGCTGCTGGAGGCGCCCTTTCCCACCCGGGCGGTGGAGGAGAACCTGGCCGATCTGCGGGCCGCGGTGGCGGCAAATCACCGCGGAGCCGAAGCGCTGACGGCGCTAGCCGCCGAGCACGGCCGGGAGACCGTCCTTCACTACGTGGCAGCCCTCAAGGCCCGGGCCGAAGAGCGGCTGCGCGCCGCCTTGGCTCGCCTTCCTACGGGCAGCTACTCTGCAGTGGAGCGGCTGGACGACGGTGCGGAGCTCGCCGTGCGCGTGGTGATCGCGGGGCCGGGAGCCGATCCCATCGTCACGGTCGATTTTGGCGGCACCTCTGGCGTGCATCCGGGCAACCTCAACGCACCGCCGGCCGTGGTGCGGAGCGCCATTCTCTATGTCCTGCGTCTGCTCATCGCCGAACCTCTGCCGCTCAACGAGGGGATTCTGAGGGCGGTGGACATTCGCATTCCGCCGGGGATGTTGAACCCTCCGTTTCCCGACGATCCTGCCGCGGCGCCGGCCGTGGTGGGCGGCAACGTCGAGACCAGCCAGCGCGTCGTGGACACGCTGGTGAAAGCCCTCGGGCTCCTCGCCTGTGGTCAGGGGACGATGAACAACCTTCTTTTCGGCAATCCACGCTTCGGCTTTTATGAGACCGTCTGCGGCGGCTCCGGGGCCGGCCCGGGTTTCCACGGCACCAGCGGCGTCCATGTCCACATGACGAACACGCGAATCACCGATCCCGAGGTGCTGGAGCATCGTTATCCAGTGCGGTTGGAACGCTTCGCTCTGCGTGCCGGCTCCGGCGGTGCCGGCCGCTGGCACGGCGGCGACGGCGTGGTGCGAGAGCTGACCTTTCTCGAGCCCATGTCCCTCTCGCTCCTCACGCAGCATCGCGTGGAGGCGCCGTATGGAATGAAGGGCGGGTTTCCCGGCGAGCGCGGTCGCCAGCGCCTGGTGCGGGCCTCGGGCGAGATGGAAGAGCTGGCCTCCATTGACGGACGTGAGGTCGGCCCCGGGGACCGGCTGATCCTGGAAACGCCGGGTGGCGGCGGCTGGGGAGAAATCGAGAGATGAAACGAGGGCTGATCGCACTCCTGTGGACGTTTGTCGCTACTGCGCTGTACGGGCAGCAGTCCGCGCCCGTTCCGGTCAGCGCCGCCGCGGTCTTCGCCGAGTTTGACCGCATTTCCGCATTGAGTCTCTGGCCGCATTTCGAGCCGAAAAAGATCCCGCTCGCGATCTACGACGGCGAGCGGACCTTTCTCGTCCGTCACCCGTCTCCGCCCTCCGGCTTCGTGAAACAGGGAGAGGTCTGGGTCTATCCCGGCCAGCACCCGGCGATGCGCGCCAACACTCACGTCGATCTCGGGGGAGTGCCGACGGCGACCCTGCTGCTCGATCCCGGCGGCCATGGCGATGCGCGAGGCTGGGCAGCGACGATGACCCACGAGTGCTTCCACGTCTTTCAGGCCGAGCGGCACGCCACCTTGACGGAAGGTGCCGGCGCCCATCCGCTGGTCAACGGTATTCGCAAGGTCACTCTGACCGGCTTCGCCGTGGAGCCAAAGGTCCGCCAGGACGGTGACTCGCTGGTGATCGATGCCGACGGAGTGAACGCGAAACTCAAGGGCGCCACGGTTGAGAGGGGGGAGAAGCTCGTAACGGTGAAGGTCCCCTGAGATTCCCCTCAGCACCGTCGTTGCCGCAGCACCTCGTAGACGCCAAGCGCGACGGACGTCGAGAGGTTGAGCGAGCGCAGCTCCGGGTCCGCCATGGGGATGCGAACGAATCGGTCGCGATGCCGCTCACGGATCTCCGGCGCCAGGCCGACGCTTTCCTTGCCGAAGATCAGCACCGTCCGCTCCAGATAATCGACGCTCCAATACTCCCGTGTCGCTTCGGAGCTGAAGAAAAACGGCTCGCCGAGCCCGGTGAGTCGCGCTTCGAAGGCGCTCCACGAGTCCCACACCACGGGGTCCACTCGGGGCCAGTAGTCCAGCCCGGAGCGGCGCACCTGTTTGTCGCCAAGAAAGAAACCCAGTGGGCGGACGAGGTGGAGCTGCGCTCCGGCAGCCAGGCAGGTGCGGCCGGAGTTGCCGGTGTTCCAGTGGATTTCCGGTTCCACCAGGACGACGTGGAGATGTGACGAGGATTCGTCCGCGGACATGGTTGAGGGGGAGTGATCTGCTAACCGGCTAGGGGTACTGAGGAAGATAGCGCCCGTGGTCTCTAAGAACGCGCTTCATTCTCTCATGGTCATGCTTGATGGTGGCAGTAACCAAGAGAACATCGTCTCGCTCGTCAAAATAACAGGCAATAACCCGCATTGTTTGTGAAAGTCGGTACTCGACGAGATGCCCGCCTAGGACGTTGGTGACGCCTTTGTATGAAGTGGGACGCCACTTCTGAAGGGAAGGATCTTGAATTGGATGTTTACAGGACTTCAAGTCGGTGAGCAGCTCGGCCAAGCGTTCTAAGCAACTCCCTTGCTCTCTGCCTGCGAGCGAGTTGAGCTCTTTTTTAAACACCCTGTCAAGCCATGTAGGCTCATAGGGGATGATCGGCCTATCCACCCAGCTTTCGCCTTAGATATTCGTGGGGATCATCGATTGGCTCTCCCCACTTCTTTTCATCGGCGAAGTCGAGGTGCTGAAGCCGATTTGCGAAAGCTTGATAGCCCTCGGAAAGCCGGGCATAGGCATCTTCATTGACAGCAGCTCGTTGGTTGTTGCCCCACACTCTTTTGTCGAAATGGGTGTTCAAGGTCTTGGTGAGCCTGCCCAAGCTTTTCGCATCAAGCTCCCCATAGTTGTCTGCGACAAGGTCAACAATGGTTTCTTCTTCCGGGCTAAGCTCGTCGTCGGGCACGCCGTTCAATGAAATCTGCGTGCTGCTTTCTTCGTTCAAACGATGTCTGATCACATCGAACGGCCCCTGGATATCTCCGCCGTTTTGGATATAGGACCAAACCTCATTGGTGACGACGCCGCGATCCCAGGTCTGATGGGTCCCGTCGGTGATCGGGCGGCCAAGGTAATGCGTGGCCACTACATCGACCAGGTATGGCAACTTAACGGCGCGAGTGGTGGTCAGCGCACCAAGCTTTTGGCACAGCCGTGCCAAAACAGCCTCAAGCTTGGGACTGAGGCGCTCGCCTTTTGCCAGCTTTCCCATTGGGAGACCCCGTTTCTACAAAAGTGAGGGCCATCCTAGTTGACCTCTCGCCAGACGACAAGGGGGGCGCTTCGCTCGCGTCTCCTTCTTGCCTTATGGGACCCACCGTCCCAGGTCAGGTTACCACGATGGGGGGTAGTACACAAATAGTAGGGTATGAGGACCAAGTGACCTACGAGATCTCGTGGCGCAAACAAGGCAGGTGGCTGGGAGCCAACAGGGGTCTGACCGGTCCAGGCCTACCGGGAACGATTCGCTTGGCCCCAACGTCTACAATGTCATGGTGATCGCGATCGAAGTCCTCATCTCCTTCGTCTGTCTCACGAGCCTGATCGTAGTGCTTCTCGAGGCGTCGCGAGTCGGAGGTCTCCAACGCAAGTGGCAGGTCGCCCTGTGGGCCTTCACCTTGCTGGCGCTGGCCGTCCTCGCCTTGTTGCGGGTGCTGATTCACCTCGACGCCTGGAGCGACGGGAGGATCCTTTTCGGTTGTATCGGCGTCTGCAACTTCGTCTTCGCCAGCGCCCTGCTGGTGCGCTGGCTGTTCTGGACGCCGCCCTCTTCCGGCGGCTCGGCGAAGAGACGGCTGGAAGAGGGGGAGGCGAGAGAAGGGGCCTCGCCTCTACTTTAGGACTACGTCGATCTCGCCCACGCCGCAGTCCACTTTCACCTTCGAGCGGCCTGTCCCCTTGTTCCAGCTCAGCTCCCTGGTCATCAGGCCGGAGCTCTCATAGCGCCGGCCGGCGGCGACGAGGCTGGCCTCGCCGATTCCCGTGTCGAGATTCACCGAGGCGAAGGCCTCCTTGGGCAGGTCGACGTTGACCTGGCCCACACCCAGATTCACGTCGAGGTCGCCGGCGACGCCGTGCACGTTCATCTCGCCGACGCCAAGCTCGGCCCTGAGGGCCAGATCGCGCGGCATGGTGATGGTTGCGACGATTTTGAGGTGGTGGGAGCCATGCCACTTGGGGAACTTCTTCATCTCGATCTTGAAGACCTCGCCGGTGTTGTCGTAGACGAGCTTCAGCTCGTGCGCCCGGTCCGCGCAACGCCCGGTCTTTTCCCGGCACTTCACCTTGACGTCGAGACCTACGTGGTCGCTGGCCCCTGAATCGACGTTCAGCTCGGCGACGGGGAACTCCAGGTGGATTTTGCGGGCATTGGCGATGGGGATCTGCTGGCGAAACGAGCGAACGACCTCGTCGGCGGCTGCGGGAAGGACCCACAGGAGCGCGGCGGCGAGAATCAGGGCGATTTTTTTCATGGCGATCTCTCCTCTTGCATCTCTTACGAAGGAGAGAGCTCCAGGGTTACAAAGATGGCGGCTGGCGTTAGGCGCTGACGATCAGCACTGGCAGCTGCCTGCAGTTGGGTTGGTCTGAGGGCAATCGGGAGCGCATGAGAAGCAGTCGGTGTCACAGGAAACATTGCAGGACTGGCAAGATACTGTGACCGGGCAGTTCGCCGTGCACAATCCAAGGCAGTCGCTTGGAGTCGTTTGGCCGCCCGCTACTCGGGAGATGAGACTCCAATCCAGCATGCGCAGGGTCTCCCGATTCAGCCGGAGCTTCGAAGTCCGTTTCTTCATTGTGACCTCCTTAAAGAGGCTCCGATTCTACTGCGGAAGATCTCAGCTGGAGCGCTCGGTCATGAGATTCGCGATTTGTGCGCCTGAAGCCTTCACTGTTCGCCCAGAACCTTCCGCAGGCGTTCCGCCATCGTGCCTACTGGACTCTCCCGTCCGTCGAGCTGCGACACGGGGAGCACGCCGATGAGACTGTTCATCAGCAAGATCTCGCTGCCAATTAGTAGCTCAGGGGAGAGAGATCGCTCCACGATCGCTCTTTTCTCCAGCAACCGGCGGCGGACGGTGCCGGGCAGGCAGCCGTCGCTTTCCGGGGGCGTGACGACGCGGTCGCCAACGACCATGGCGAGATTGCTGCGCGAGCCCTCGGCCAGACGGTCGCGCTCGTTCAGCAGCAGCGCCTCCCAGTCGCCCTGGGACTCCGCCTGTTGCAGAGCCTGCCGATTCAATTGATAGGAAAGGCTTTTCAGACCGGCGAGAGGGCTACCCGAATCGATCCGGTACTGGGGGAGGAGGCGCGCGGTGACGATCTCGGGCGCCTCGTAGGCGGCCGTGGTGATTAGCCGTGCGCTTCGGGTCACCGTCAGGCGCAACCGAGCCAGGGGCCGGGGGGCTGCGGCCGCGATCTCCTCCAGAGCCAGTTCAAGGGCGTGCCGGTTCTCGGGCAGGTCGATCTTGACGCGCGGCAGGCCGGCCAGCAAACGGTCGAGGTGGGCTTCGATATCACGCGGCCGGCCGTCGTCGACCCTCAGGGTCTCGAACAGACCGTCGCCGAAAAGAAAGCCGGAATCGTCGAGAGGAATTCGGACTTCTTCCGCCGGGAGGGCCCGTCCATTCCACCAGCAGAGGCTCAGGATGATTCTCCGGCGCCAAGTGCGGCGAGGAAGGCTCGTGCCTTGACCGTGCTCTCCGCGAGCTCCAGCTCGGGGTCCGAGTCGGCCACGATGCCGCAGCCGGCGTGATAGACGATGCGCCCTCGGGCCGCGGCGGCGGTGCGGATGGCCACGGCAAGGTCGAGGTCGCCGCCGAGAGAAATCCAGCCCAGCGCTCCCATGGCGGGGCCGCGCCGCCGTTCCTCTTCCGCGGCGATGACGGCCATGGCTCGAATCTTCGGCGCGCCGGTGATGGAAGCGGGCGGAAAAGTGGCCCGGAGCAGCTCCGGCGGACCGGCATCGGGACGCAGCCGGCCGCGCACCGTCGAGACCGTGTGGTGTACCGTGGGCAGAGTCGCCAGCTCGGCGTGGCTCGTCATCTCGACGCTGCCGGTCTCGCAGACCCGTCCGAGGTCGTTTCGCGCCACGTCCACGATCATCGTCAGCTCGGCTCGGTCCTTGTCGCTTTCCAGGAGCTCGCGGGCGAGCGCCCGGTCCTGCCGCGGATCGGCTCCCCGTGGGCGGGTGCCTTTGATGGGCCGGGTCTCGACCTCGCGATCCTTGACGACGAGGAACTGTTCCGGAGAGATCGAAAGCACGGTCCTGCCGCGACCCAGACTTATGAAGGCGCCGCGCTCCGCCGGACTCGCCGCTCGCAGGCGCAGATAGAGCGGCCAGAGGTGGCGCTCCTGAACCCGGGTCTCCAGCCTCCGGCAGAGATTCATTTGAAAAATCTCGCCGCTGGCGATACGCTCGACGACGCGAGAAACCGCCGCCTCGAAACCGGCTCGGCTGGGTCGGCTCACTACCGGAGCTCCCGCCAAGTGGCCGGCTGGAATCTCGAAGGCCGGCCGTTTGCGGGCTGAGGCGAGAAGGGCCTCCGCTTCGAACACCGGGTCCGGGTCTCCAGACTGGCGCCAAGCGTCCGTCGAATCCAAAATCCAGCTCTGTCCATTCCACCGAAGCGCGGAATCGTAGAGTCCAAGGAAGAGATCGGGAAGCTTGAGATCGTCCAGTGGAGGAGGCGGAGATGATGGAAGGGGCTCGATCTCGCCGCCCAGCTCATAGCCGAGATAGCCGGCCAGCACTGCTCCGGCGCCCGCGCCGGCCCAGGCCGCGAAGGCCGCCTCCACCAGATCGAAGCCGCCGGCCGCGAAAACCGCCCGGCCGCCCGGTCCGGTAACGCTCGCCCGGCCGTTCCGCACGGTCAGGACGGCCCGTGGTCGTGAAAAGAGCCGGTGCCCGTTCTCGCCGCCGTCCAGCCACACGAAACCGGGCTGTTCGCGCAGCTCCTCGGCCACTTGGAGAGGCGAAGGCGCTATCTTTCCTCCAGAGCGAAGGGGAGTTCTGGCGCCGCGGGCGCGGGGTACAGGAGCAGGAACGACCGCATGTAACCGCGCGATGAGGCGCCGGCGGCGTTTTTCCGGGAGGCGGTCGGACCACATCGCGTCCCGAGCTTATCTTGAGTTTCACTCCAGGCGTTCTATATATGAGCTCGTCCCAAAAGTATATGAATTGAGGCTCCGGTCACTGACCGCCCGTCCAAAGCATATGAACTTGACGTCCCGATATATGAACTAGCCGTCACGGGACTCCTGCGGACCCGGGTCCCACCTCCCTGGGAGCCTTTTCCAGCTCTGTGGAGGCAGGTTTCCTACAGGAAATCGGGTTTCCGAAGGCGGAGAGGCCAAATCCATATGAAATTTTTTCGTTGCCATATGGCCTGGGCTCCGTACCCCGTCCTGCAGGAGGATTACCCATGGCGGCCAGCGAAGCTCAACTACCCGGAGCTCCTGGACTCGCGCCCGAACGTGCGTCGTGTTCGCCGGATAGACTACGAGTCAATGCCTGCCCGCCGCAGCGTCAGCTTTTTCCAGGTTCTCATTCGCGGCCTCCGTCTGCGTTGTCCCCGGTGTGGAGAGGGAAAGCTCTTCGCCTCCTGGAACCACCTTTTGGAGACCTGCCCCGTCTGCGGCCTCGAAATCGAGCGCCGCCTGGGAGACACCTGGTTCTTCATGTACATGAGCACGGCCGGGCTTTCGGGGGCGCTGGTGGTGGCGATGTTCGTGATCCGCCCGCGGGTGGTGTGGGTCGGCCAGATCCTGGTATGCCTGGCGGCGATCGCGATCATCGGTCTCTCCCTGCCGTACCGCAAGGGGATCGCCGTGGCGCTGGATTACTGGATCGAGAGAGACGGCTCCGGCGATGGAGCGGCGCCAGGAGTCTGAACTGGAGACGCTCATCCTCAACCGGTCCATCAGGGCTCGCTTTGCAGAAAGGACAGACAAGCGTGGTATGCGGCACCGCTTCGCCGCAACCCGGACAGGATTGCCGATCTGCAAGGTCCATCGATCAGCCGAAATCTAAGTCTTGGCCGCTTGGTTCAAGCGCTCGAGAGCCTTTTCCGCGATCTGGCGCGCCGGCTTCAATTGGTCCGTTCCGTCCGGGCTCTGGACGGTGACGACGAGCTCCACCGCGCCGCGGAGGACGTGGAGCTGCTGAAGGCTGCCGCCGACCCAGAGAGCGCCATCGCCGAGATCCGGAACGTCCTGAACGTGGCCCTTGGTCATGTTCATGGTCGTGAACGTCGAGCGGCTTGCCTCAAGCGTCCGCTTGGCCGTTGCGGGGTTACGGTGCTGGCGGATCAGCAGACTCAGGATGCGGGGCTGCTCCAGGTTGCCGCTGTTGTAGATGCATTGTCCCGGATCGCGGCCTCGGGCTTCGTCCAACGTGCTGCTCATGCCTGCGATGGACTCGCCGGCGATGGTCGTGGCGTCGGCGTCGGTGAAGAGCGCGCAGGCGTCGATCTTGATGGGAGGAGTCGGCTTTTCGGAGGCGCCGCAGGCGGCGAAAACGGCCAGCGTCAGAAGAGGCGTCAAGATGCGGCGAAAGGACTTGATCAACGGAATCCCTCCTGGGTCAGGCCGGGATTGTATCTCTGGTGCGACTCCTCCGGCTGCACGGAGACGCTTGTCAGAGTCCGTGCGTCCTGGCCGCCTTGATCGTCCACTTGCCCTTTTCGCGGACGACGCGGTAGGCCACGATCGGGGAGCTGCGGTCGCCGTCGGAAGTGGCGCCGCGGACCCAGGCCTCGTTTTCCGTGATCCATTGAAACTTGGTGAGCCGAAGGTAGATGCCTTTCCCCGGTTGGGACTCGCATTGTGCGCTGGACAGGACTGGCGGCTGGTTGCCCTCGAAACGCCGGACGAACGCCGGGTCCGGCGACGTTCCGGCCAGCTCCAGGCAGTATCGGCTGGCGGAGGGATTCTGATTGAGCTGGTAGCGGAACACCGCTTCGAGGACATCCCCCGTCGCGATATCGCTGGCCGAAGGCTGGTTGCTTTTCGACGCCGAGTTGGAGGCACAGCTCAAGGAAGCAAGAGAAAGGGCAATGAGGAGCAGCAGGGTGCCAAGCCCGTTCTTATTCGATGATCTCGAAGGGCTCATGGGTATGGCCTCTCTGGATTCGGTACGTTGAGAAGTCGCCGCGGTCGATGGTGAAGATCTTCCGGGTTTCAAGCGCCTCCGCGGCCACGACTAGCGAAGCGTCTGCCAAGTCCATGGGGTGGTCGGCATATCTGGCCATAAGCTCCAAGGCCCTTTTGAGGGCGAGTTGATCCATGAACCACACCCCAACTCCCCCTGTAAGGATGAACTCTCGAAGCTGGTGTGCGCCGATGCTGGTCGGATCGAGGATATGGAACGCTTCCGTCAGAACCGGAATAGTTGTGAGAAAGGGAGTGCGGATAGAGCGGAGAGTCGTCCTGCACCGGAGGTGCAAATTATCTCGCGGGTCAAAGAGAGCTACGAAGGGTCCTGTATCAATCAGGATCACCGGCCAAGTTTCCTGCGGATCGCCTCCTGGACCCCGCGACGGGTGTCCGTCGACGGAGCGATGGCATAGCCGCCGGGCCCCAAGTCCAGCGCCTGATAAATCTCCCACGCGCTCCGGTCAGGTTTTTGTACCAGCCGGTCCCGAAGAGCGAACAATCCCCGTTTCACGACGGCGGACTCTGAAAGCCCAGTGCCCTGAACGAGCTCATTCAGGATCTCTTCGCTGTCATCGTCAAGCCGTACGGTTCTTGTGGCCACGGGGATTCTCCTTAGAGCTCTAGCTTATCGCACCCGCTTCCGGCGGTTCCGGATGTAGTCCGCCAGGATGAACTCTCCCAGGTTGTACGGCGAGGCGAAGTAGGCCCGGCCGCGGTTGATCTGGGTCAGCTTCTCGACAAACTGGGTGAGCATCGTGTCCGTCGCCAGCATGAAGGTCGTGATCACCACCTTCTGGCGGCGGCAGAGGTCCGCCTCCTCCAGGGTGAGGTTGACGATCCGCATGTCGAGGCCGAAGGGATTCTTGTAGACCCTTCCGCCTTCGGTGATGGCCGAGGGCTTGCCGTCGGTGATCAGGAAGATCTGCTTGTTGGGCTGCCGCTGCCGGGCCAGAATGCTGCGCGAGAGCTGGAGCGCGTCGCGGGTGTTGGTGTGGTACGGACCGGCCTGGATGTAGGGGATCTCGGAGAGGAACACCTGCTCGGCTTCGTCGCCGAAGAGGACCACGGAGAGGTCGTCCTTGGGGTACTTGGTGGTGATCAGCTCGGTCAGGGCCAGGGCCACGGTCTTGGCGGGCGTGATGCGGTCCTCGCCGTAGAGAATCATCGAGTGGCTGATGTCGATCGCCACCACCGTGGCGCAAGAGGTCAGGTGCTCGGTCTCGTAGACCTCCAGATCGTCCTCGACGAGGTTGAAGTCATCGCCGCCGGAACCCCCGGAGTTATTGCGCTTGAAGGCGTTCTGCAGCGAGCGCGCCGAGTCCAGGAGGTGGACGTCGTCGCCAAAGTTGTACGGGCGAGTCTCGGGAAGGCGCTCGATGCCCTCGCCGGAAGCGCGGATGGGGTGATAGCCCGCGCCGGACCGCCCCAGCGTGGAGAAGATCTCCTCGAAGGCGCTCTTACGGATACGGCGCTCGCCGCCGGTGGTGAGCTGCAGGCCGCCTTCGCTGTCCCGGCCCACGAGGTTCTGCTCCTGGAGGCTGGCGAAGAAGGCGTCGAGGTCGATGTTCTGTGGGATATGCCCCTCGGATTGGAGATAGCGCATCCAGTCCATGGCTTCCTCGACGTCGCCGCCGGTCGCCAGCACGAGCTGGTTGAACAGGCGCAGGAGATCGAGGCCGGCGAGGAGGGCCTTGATGAGCTCTGGGTCTAGGTAGAGGTACTGGTGGCGCATGCAGCGGTTACCTACTCCTGTGGTCAATAAGCATACACCCCGGTTGAACGGAGAGTCTGTATTCAAGATGACCAGCGACAGTTGACATGCGAAGACTTCATATATACTGTCTAGCTGCAGTTAGAACTTCACAAAGGAGAAGAGCATGAAGACTCGCACTCGTCTTGCGTTGTTGGTGCTGGCGCTTGCAATGTCGTCACTGGCCGTTTCCGGGGCCTTTGCGAAGGGAGGAGGAGGCAGGCTCAGCCCTAAGCCGGGCAAAAGCATTCGTGCCATGGCGGACTATACGATCTACTGCCTAGACGGCCGTACGACTCCTTGCTCGGGCTCTTATGACTACTGCGTTGGCTACTGTGATGGCTACTGTGGCGGAGGGCCGGGATCCTGCGCTTGAGACTCACTTGACCGCTTCCCCTCCCGCCCTCCCTTGGGAGGCTAGGAGGGGAAGTTTCCTCAGTTCACATCCCCCCGGTCCCGCCCCCCGCCGCCGCCTCCCCGCCGCGGTTTCAGGAGCTGGAACTTGACCATCTCCTTGTAGCTGATCTGGCTGTCCAGGTCGGCGCGGGCTAGCTTCAGGTGCTGGTGGAGGCCTTCGAGGACCATCTCGGCGGAGAGGGCCCGCTCTTCGCGGGTCGACCCCAGCTTCACCACCAGCTCCTTGAGGCCGGGGACGCGGAAGATCTCCGCCTCATAGTCGGCGAACGCCTGCTCGTCGGAGATCGTCACCGTGTTGCCTTCCGCGAACCAACGGACGATGCGGGCGTATGGACCCTTGTCCTCCTCGCCGCCAGGCCCCGATTCCTTGCCCACCTCGGGAAAACGGGCGTCGAAGATCTTCTTCACCGCCAGACCGATGAGCCGGCGGGCCACCACCTCGGCGCCCTGCTGCTCGCCCTCGTAGACCATCTCCACCTTGCCGGTGATGGCCGGTAGCAGCATGTGCAGATCGGCGAGGCGCGGGTAGATGGGGTTGTCCTGTGTCGCCAGCGCCCGGCGCTCCAGATTGGAGGCCAGAAGCTCCAGGGCTGAGATGGCGACCCGGGCGGAGACTCCGGACGACTGATCGACGAGGTCGCTCTCGCGCGCCGCCAGGCTGATCTCCTCGACCAGCAGCCGGACGTCCTCGGGAATCACGACGCTGGTGACGTCGCGCTCCGTCCACGCCTCCTGGCGGGTGATGTCCGCGGCGATCGCGGTGTCGGGAGGGTAGTGGGTGAGGATCTGCGACGAGATGCGGTCCTTGAGGGGCGTGATGATGCTCCCGCGGTTGGTGTAGTCCTCCGGATTGGCAGAGAAGCACATGAGGATGTCCAGCGGGATGCGCACGGGGAAGCCGCGAATCTGCAGATCGCGCTCTTCGAGGATGTTGAACAGGCCCACCTGGATGCGGGGCGCGAGGTCCGGCAGCTCGTTGATGGCGAAGATGCCGCGGTTGGTGCGCGGGATGATGCCGAAGTGGATCACCTCGGGGTCGGCGAAGGTGAGCTTGCGCGTCGCCGCCTTGATCGGATCGATGTCGCCCAGCAGGTCGGCGATCGAAACGTCCGGCGTCGCGAGCTTCTCGTTGTAGCGCTGCTCGGCAAGCATCCACTCGACGGCCGTATCGTCGCCGCCCACTTCGATCAGCCGCTGGCCGTAGGTGGAAATGGGGGCCAGCGGGTCGTCGTTGAGCTCCGCTCCCGCGAGCACCGGAGCTTCCGGATCGAGCAGGGTGATGAGCGAGCGCAGGATGCGGGTTTTCGCCTGGCCGCGCAGGCCGAGAAGGATGAAGTCGTGGCCGGCGAGAAGGGCGTTGACCACCGAGGGAACCACCGTGCGGTCGTAGCCCAGGATGCCGGGGAAGAGCGGACCGCCGCTCTTCAACCGAGCCCGCAGGTTGTCGCGGATCTCCTGTTTGACGGACCGGGGCCGGTAGCCGGCCGCCTTGAGCTGGCCGAGGGTCTTGATCTGGGTCGTGGGCCTGGAAAGCATCAGTCGTGAAGCTCCTGAAGCCACCGCTCGGCGTCGATGGCCGCCTGGCAGCCGGTGCCGGCGGAAGTGACCGCTTGGCGGTAGATGGGGTCCATGGCATCGCCGGCGGCGAAAACGCCGGGGACGCTTGTCTTGGTCGTCGGTTCCTGAACCTTGATGTAGCCCACGTCGTTCATCTCCAGCTTGCCCTTGAAGATGGCCGTGTTGGGCTGGTGGCCGATGGCGTAGAAAACTCCCTGGGTCGGATAGAGGCTGTCGAGCTCCGTCCGCTTGTTGTGCAGCTTGACGCCGGTGACGCTGCCTTCGCGGGTGCCGACGATCTCGGTGACCACCGAATCCCAGATCCAGGCGATCTTGGGATTGGCGAAGGCGCGATCCTGCATGATTTTCGAAGCCCTCAGCTCGCGGCGGCGGTGGATGACGGTCACCTTGCTGGCGAACTTGGTCAGGTAGGTGGCCTCCTCCATGGCCGAGTCGCCGCCGCCGATGACCACGATTTCCTTGTCGCGGAAGAAGAAGCCGTCGCAGGTGGCGCAGGCGGAGACGCCGTAGCCCATCAGCTCCTGCTCGCCGGGGACGCCGTCGAGCTTGGCGGTGGCGC
>Ga0134121_10000810_pt1 | contig 32487 bp, 17 predicted proteins | sample KB301_FD_96463 | JGI IMG/M metagenome (GOLD analysis project Ga0134121, IMG submission 96463) | Terrestrial soil microbial communities without Nitrogen fertilizer from Kellogg Biological Station, Michigan, USA - KB3-0-1 | ecosystem: Environmental > Terrestrial > Soil > Unclassified ...
ATTACAAAACCATAATCCCCGAAACACGACTCGGTTTTGGACGTCGCACGACCGCGCTGCGCGACATCATTCTATGCGTGGACCAGAGCGGATCGATGGCGAGCTCGGTGGTCTATTCGAGCATCATGGCGGCAGTGCTCGCATCAATCCGTTCGGTCAGGACTTCCCTCGTGGTGTTCGATACGTCGGTAGTCGATCTTACGGAGCTGCTCGAAGATCCTGTCGAGGTACTCTTTGGAACGCAATTGGGTGGCGGCACCGACATCAATCGCGCGCTCGGCTACGTGCAGAGCCTGGTGCGCGATCCGCAGGACACGATACTTGTTCTGATCACAGACCTGTTTGAAGGTGGAAAAGAGGACGAGATGTTGAAACGGGCGGCAGCCCTCGTGAGCTCCGGTGTTCAGTTGATTACGCTGCTGGCGCTTGACGACGAAGGCGCGCCTGGCTTCAATCAGCGCCTCGCGAGTAAGCTGGCGGCGCTTGGTGTTCCGTGCTTCGCCTGTTCCCCGGATGTCTTCCCCGACTTGATGGCCGCCACCATCGAACGACGAAACATCATTCAGTGGGCCGCGGAGCGAAGCATCGTCGTAGCTCGATAGGAGATCATGGCTGACACACTTCAGTTTCTCATCAAGCACGGTTACGTCGTGCTTTTCGTCTCCGTGCTGGCCCAGCAACTCGGCGTACCACTGCCCTCCACGCCTTTCATCATCGCAGCGGGCGCGCTCGCACATTCGGGTCAGCTAAGCTTCATCGCTGCTCTCGTCCTCGCGTGCAGTGCCGCGATGGTGGCGGATCTGGTCTGGTTCGAGATTGGCCGCCGGCGTGGTGCTCGCGTACTTCAATTCTTCTGTCGCATCTCACTCGAGCCTGATTACTGTGTTCGACGCACCGAGAACTCTTTCGCGCGTCACGGTGCGCAGACTTTGATCGTTGGCAAGCTCGTTCCCGGCGTCAGTACGCTTGCCACGCCGATGGCGGGCATTTACGGATTGTCGCATGCGCGGTTCTTTATCTTTGATGGGATTGGCATCCTGCTCTGGATCGGTGCGTTCGAACTGCTCGGCTACTTGTTCAGCGATCAGTTAGAGGACGTGGTCACGTACGCGTCGCGTTTCGGTGGATTGCTATTTGGACTTGTCGTCGCCGGGCTGGCCGGTTATGTTGTGTGGAAGTACGGGCAGCGACGCAGATTCCTGCGTTCGTTGCGCGTGGCGCGCATCACGCCGGAGCAGTTGAAGGCGGAGCTGGATCAGGGCGCAGATCTCGTCATCGTAGATCTTCGTCACGCGATCGATATCGAGGCTGACCCGCGCATGCTCCCCGGCGCGCTGCAACTGCCCGCCGAGAAACTCGAAGAGCGAGGAGTCGAGCTACCGCGCGGCAAGACTCTGATTCTTTACTGCTCTTGACCAAACGAAGCCACGAGCGCCCGTGTGGCGCTTGCACTCAAGCGACAGGGAATCACAAACGTCCGACCGCTCGCCGGCGGACTGCAAGGATGGCTGGAACGCGGCTACCCCGCCGCATCACGTTAAGCTCCCTCGTATGCCCTTCGTAGTTCAGCGAGATCAAATTTCTTCATCTTCAGAAACGCCTGCGTGACTCGAGCCGCGCGCTCAGGATCGGTATCCTGCATCATCTGGTCCATGTCCACCGGGACGATCTGCCATGAGACGCCATACTTGTCTTTGAGCCAGCCGCACTGTTCAGCCTGCGGAACCGCCGAAAGCTTTTCCCAGTAGTAGTCGATCTCGCCCTGATCGTTGCAGTAGACCATGAGCGAAACAGCTTCATTGAACGCGAAATCGTGCTGGTGAGCAGACTCCATCGCCGCAAACCACTGGCCCTCGAGCTGGAAGTCAGCGAACATCACCGCGCCTTCCTTGTCTGGTTCCCTTCCCGCAGGATAACGGGCGAGCGTGCCGCGCTTCGTGTCGTTAAATACGGAGAGGTAATAATCCGTCGCCTCCTCCGCCTTCCCATACACATCGCCAACGAATAGAAAGAACGGAATGACGTGTGGACGTTCCTCGCCTTCGGGATTCGTGATGAGCTGCCAGGACAGCCCATACTTGTCCTCGACCCAACCGTAGCGTTCGCTGAAGGGATACTTGTCGAGCGGCATAAGCACCTTACCGCCCGCCGCGAGTTTCGCAAACACCGCATCGATCTCGTCCTGTGATGGATCGAAGTTCACCATGAATGAAATCGACGGATTGAACTTGAACAAGGGGCCGGCGCTGATAGCCATAAACGACTGCCCCCAAACAGTGAACGAAACCACATCGCAGTCGCCCATCGGCGTGTCGTGCAGCGTCGTGATGTTTGTGATTTCTGAATCGGGAAACACAGAACCATAGAAGTTCGCCGCTTCTTTTGCTTCCGTGTCGAACCACAGGTGCGGAACGATCTTTTGTTTGGTCACTACAGTCGCACTCCTCTTTCTCTGAGTATACTTTGCCTCAAGAGTCTTTTAGCCACAAAAGGCACAAAAGCTCAATAAGCAGAACCTATGAGCTTTTTGTGCTTTCGTGGCTAATTACTGTGGCGCGGATCCTCTTCCGGGTTAACGTATTCAACACCCAATGGTCCGATCGCCGTAACCTGTGCGATATAGTCGCCAGACTTCGCCCAATGGAAATGGGATGTGTTGCCGGGCAGAAGGATCACTGCGCCGGGCGGATAGGCCTCGAGTTTGTCGGCGTCGAATTCATCGCCCAGTCCGATGTAGAAGATGCCGGAGATGACCGTGTATATCCGATCTTCAGGGTGACGATGCGGCATCAGCTTCACGTCATGCGGTACCTTCACTCTGATCGTGTAGAGTCCAGGCTCCGACGGTCGCCCTGTAACGATCGCAACGCGCACTGGTAATCGAAACGCGGGAAAAGGCTTGAAGTCCAACTCCTCTGATAGCGTTGCCGTGAATGTTCCAGGGTTCATACTCGCAGCATATGAGAAGAGGGTCGTTGTTACACCCCTAGATCGAAGGCTTAAGAGGTAACTCGATCGGGTGAGAGCGATGTGCCGGTGTGAAAGGCGATGCGACCGGGAACTACGAGAGTGATAACAGTGCCTGAATCCGGCGAGCTGACTACACTGAACTTAGCGCCGATGCGCTCAGCGCGTTCTCTCATGCCGCGCAAGCCGAAATGACCCTCCTTGCCTTTCTCAGCTACTTCCGCTTCGATGCCGGTTCCGTTGTCGCTTACACGCAACGTGAGATCGTGCGCGTATTGAAGCGTTAACTCCAAACGGTCACCACCGGAATGCGCGCAGGCATTTCGAATCGCTTCATAACCAATCCGGTAAATCTCATCACTAACCACCGGATGGATCTCACGTGCGTCTCCATTCACCGAAAACGAAATGTCGTTACCACTCGCTCGCACACACTCATCGATCGCCCGGTTAAAAGCTTCAGCCAAATCGTTCTTCTCCGTGGTTGAGGCGCGTAAAGAGAGCAGCGCAGCGCGTCCTTCTTCCGTAGCCTGGCCCAGCCACGTCGACAACTGTTCCAACGCCCGCACCGCACGTGCGTGATCCGCGGAGTTCTTCAACGCATGATCGGCAACCATCTTGCTTCCCTGCACCGTCTGCAAAAACGTGTCATGCAGCTCGCGTGCGACGCGCGTGCGCTCCGCCAGACGTTCGTCAAAACGCGCGCTCAGCATTCGCGAGATTTGCGCCACTCGCAAACGATAAATGACGACCACAAGGAGCAATCCAAGAGCGATCATCGCGGCAACGAACCAGCGTGTTTGATAGAAGTAAGGTTGCTGCGTGATGCTGAAGACAACTCCGCGTCGATCCCAGACGCCATTCCGATTGCAAGCGCGAATATGGAGCGCATGAGTTCCGACAGGGATCTGGTTGTAGATCGCATTCGGATTCGCCGGGGCGTCGAGCCATTCGGAGTCAACTCCGTCGAGCCGGTATTGCAGACGAATCTTTTCGGGCGCTGAGATTTCGACAACTGCGAAATGAATCTCGGTGTGACTGGTTCCGGGTGGCAGAATGATTTCGCCGCCGCCGCGTTTGCTGTCCCGGCCGATGGTCAGGTCTGTGAGATAAATCGACGGTTTCGCGTTCGTCACCGGCAAGCGACGAAGATCGAACAGGGCCAAACCTTGTAAAGTAGCCGCGTAGAGTTTCCCATCAGGAGTCAAAGCCAGATTGCGAGTTGGGCCAGCCGCTCCACGAGTGGCTAAACCATCAGCAGTCGTAAACTCTTCGTAATCGAGTGGCTCATCGCCTGGCCGGGTGCCCACAAAATTGCCCGGCTGCACCCGACCGAAGGATTGGCCGCCGAACCATAGTTCACCCTGTTCAGTTTCCACCATGTCATAAGCCGCAAACCCCTTGACGGGATCAAGGCGATCTTCGTAGAGGCGGCGGGTAAAAGTTCGCGCACCGACCTCCACATTCATGAAGACGCCACCGTCTCGATCTTCGCCAAAAGGAATCGCTACACCATTGGGTACCGACGTCAAATTCTCAAAACGATCGCCGGCGAGCCGGAAAATTCCATTTCGTGTCCCAATCCAGATGTTCCCGGCCCGATCCTCATACGCTCTGATGATCGCTTCAGAAGCAAGCCCGTCCGCTTTGGTATAGGTGCGAAGTTGTCCGTTGCGCAGGCGAGTCAGACCACCGCGCGTGACGAACCAAACAGAGCCGTCGCGCGCTGCGACAATGCTGGTGACGCGATCATCTGCCAGTCCCTGGCTCTTTGAATACTGAGTGAAGTTGCCGTCGTGAAAACGAAAAGCGCCGCCGCCCCAGGTACCGATCCATAGATCTCGATTCGAATCCTCGGCAAGTGCAAAAACACAACTATTCAGCAGACCGTCCCTTTCGTTGTAGGTTTGGAAATGCGTTCCATCAAAACGCGAGATGCCACCGCAGTTCGCGCCCGTCCAAACGGCGCCGTCGTGCGTTGCGATCACCGTCATGAGCAGGTTGTTGGGTAGTCCATCAGCGGTCGTATACATTCGCACTGCGCGGTCTTTGAATAGATACAGGCCGTCTCCATTTGTACCAACCCACAAGTTGCCATCGCGATCGCTGAAAATAAAACGTACTTTCATCTTCTCAGCCACTAATTCAAGACCAGCGGCTGTCGCTCGAAACAGACCTTCATCTTTTCCGATCCACACGTTTCCTTGTGCGTCCTCATACGCGTGAGAGGCGGCGTGTCCGAATGGACCTTGAGCTCCGATCTTCTCGGTTCGTCCATTTGTCTCACGAGCGACTCCTTTTGCCGTGCAGTACCAGGTGTTGCCGTGATGATCTTTCAGAACATCGAAGATCTCAGTGTCTTTCACTCCCAATTGGGCGGTGAGTTGCGGGTGAGGGACGATTTCAGTGCCGGCTAACTCGATGAAGCCTTGTGCATTGATTGCTAGTAGATGTCCGTCGGGTGCTTCCTGAATCCGGTGCGTCGACACTCGTGGTCCAACGGCCACGAACCGATCGTTATCGTAGCGGAAGAGCCCATCGTCAGTTCCCACCCACATCACGCCGGTGCTGCTGAATCGAATGCAGAGAATACGGGTCGCTTTGCCGGGACCGGGTTGGTAGGAGGTTGCGCCATTGAAGGTGAACTGACTGAGATCAACCGCAGGCACGCGTACCAAACCATCGACTGCGCCAAGCCAGAGATCTCCATCAGGAGAGACGGCAAGTGTTCGCGGCCTCGGCTTGTCGAAAGTATAGAAATTCTTTCCGTCGAACCGTGACACGGCGCCGCCGCTGATGATCAGCCAAAGAAAACCATCTTTGGTTTGCCCGACCTGATCTACGACCGCGCCGGGCAAACCGTTGTCGTAGCTGAAATGAGTGCGCAGGAAACTGCTCGCTGGTTGATTTGGATCGAGCGCGCGGGCAGAAACGCCCAACACGAAAACCCAGAGGGTCGCGAGCACGAGGTCTCTGATCTTGTTTGCAATCTTCACGAACTGCCTGCCCCTGTCTACGGTGTAGACTTTATCTCAGGCAGAGCTACAGAAAACCATCAGTCTCTGTAGCAACGGAGCCATAGTTTTCTGTAGGGCTATCTGTAGGTTTGTCAGAGCGGCAGCAATCCGCGACGCACTGCAATCGTCACGGCGTGCGTGCGGTCGTTTGCACCCAGCTTGTCCACAATATTTTTGAGATGAAAATTGACAGTGTTCTCGGAAATTGAGAGTCGATCGGCGATCTGTTTGTTCTTGTAGCCGTCGCGAACCAGTTGCAACACCTCGAGCTCGCGCGCGGTCAGGTTTTCTTCCCCTAGATGCTCCGCGAGCAGGGCCGCAACTTCTGCCGGAACCTGCCGTTTGCCCGCATGAACCGAGCGGATCACCGCCAGCAAATCATCCTGCGGCATGCTTTTGAGTACGTAACCTGACGCTCCCGAGCGAAGTGCACGATGAATCTCGCCGTCGCTGTCTGAAGACGACAGCATGATGATGCGCGCGTCAGGAAACTCGCCGCGAATGGCAATTAAGATGTCAGTGCCGTTAGTGCCGGGAAGGCGCAGATCCATCAGGGTGATGTCCGGGCGATGACGGCGAAACTCGGCTATTGCCTCGACTCCGTTGGTCGCCTGCGCCACCAGGATCATGTCGGGCTCGGTCTCGATAATAGTGGCAAGACCCGCACGAAAGACGGGATGATCTTCGACGCTGAGAATGCGAATCTGTTCGGAGTGGGCCACGCTGCTCCTCCAGTTTTTTCGCAGTGTGCCACAAAAAGGCACAAAAAGCACAAAACGCTTTTGAGAAGTTAAGGCGCCTAATTCACCTACGCGAGAATTAAGCGCCTTGAATGTCTAAGAATTTTTTGTGCCTTTTTGTGGCTACACTCCCGCGTAAACCAGGCGAGTGAAGAATTCCCCATTGATGACGTAGCGGCCCCACTTGTCGTCATAGGCGGCAGTGGGTTTGGCTGCGACCACTTCCTCGATTGATTTGCCCTGTTTTTTCAGACGCGAAACGTTGTCGCGGATCGCTACCAACATATCGCGGAACTCGACGAGTTGAGTGCGGTTGCCGACTGGTCCATGACCCGGAATAATGATCATCTTGTCTGTCACGCCCGGCAGAGTCTTATTCAACCAGTGGATCATTCCGTCAATGCCTCCGCCAACGCCGTTGTCTATGAACGGATAGTAGCCGTTCCAAAAGATGTCGCCGAGCGCCAGCACGTCCGCGTTGCTGAAATAGACCGATATGTCGCCATCGGTGTGGCCCACGCCGTAGCTCTTCATCATGATGGTTTCGCCGTCAAAATTCAGAGTCTTCTCTGTTTTGAAAACCACCGTCGGACGCCCGCCGATGGGCCAGGGCTGAAATGTGTGGTTCCACTCTTCGACGCGCGTCGTGGTAGAGAGGCGCTTTAGTACATTCTCGTGCGCGATGATCGTGGCGCCGAGACTGTGTACCCACTCGTTGCCGTCCGTGTGATCCCAGTGCCAATGAGTATTGATTAAGAACTTGATTGGACCTTCGCTGATTTGATCGAGGGCGGCCTGAATCTTTGCGCGGGAGACAGCGATACCGGCATCCACCAGCAGGGTTCCGTCAGGGCCTGTAAGAACGACAATGTTTCCACCTGAGCCAAAGAGAACGCTGATATTTCCCCGCAGCTTCTCGACGGTGATGTCGGCTTTGGCAGCGGCCTCGTTGATCTTGTCGACTGGACTCGCAGTTTGCGCGAAGACGGTTGGACAAACCCAACCAATAATGATGACCAGACTGATTAGTAAGCAACTCGATTTAGCTGGTTTTTGTTTATGCATGATCGAGGATTGTTCAAGATCATGTCTCAATCCTCTTTTAGCTTCTTGCGCATATCGCTCCGAACTTGCTGATTAGTGCAGGGGAATTTCCAGCCATATCATCGCACTGCCCGTGCGACCGGTTTGACGATCCCTGATTGCGACTCGCACCTGGTACAGACCCGGCGGGAGCGACAACGCCTGACTCCACTTGATGAAACGACCGTCTTTCCTGAGTACGACTTCGCGCGGGATGTCGAGTTTCTGCTTGAAGGTCGCGAACTGCCCGCGATCGTCAACAGCGATTCCCAACACATCAACAACTGCCTGCTCGCGCTCGCCAAAACTCAGGCTGGCCCCATCGATCTGCATCGACGCATTGAGCACCGTGCCTTTGTCTGCCGTATTCGCAAAGCTCGCCGAGACAGAAATCGGCAATTCGCGACGCGGATAAAGAGATCCGAGCGCCATCCTGAGCTGATCGTCAGGCGCGTTTGCTGCCTTGGTCCTGGCTTCATTACCTCTGAAATCGAAGAAGTGCTGCCGCATTCGTACTCGTAAATCCGGGCGGTCCTTGACCACCACCTTGAGCCGAGACTTTCCGGAGCGTTGATTCTCGCTGTCCGGTCGCCAGGCGAGGAGGTAGTATGCAGAGCTCTCAGCTAACGCCTCGCCGACGCCATCGTCGAGTGCACTGGCATTTAGATATGAACGACCGCCAGTTTCCTCGGCCAGAGTCTCGAGCGGTTCCTGCGGCATCTTGCTCTCTGCGAGCGATCTGCTCGCCGTTCTGGGTGAAAAATCCGGATAGTCATTTTTCGAAACGTCGATGCCGGATCCGAAGACATTCGGCCGTGTGCCGAGGCTGTAAATCACTACCCCGACGCGCGCCGCCTCGTTGATCACCGCGCGCATTACATCTGAACCATTCGACCGCTTCGCATCCACAACAAATCCATCTGAGATGAAGAACAAAAGCTTGCGCCCCGCGAGCGGAGTGGTCGAGCGTATCAAACTCTCCAATCGCGAAAGAGTATTAATCTCAGCAATCTTGGATTGAGCATTGATCTGTCGAACGCGGTTAGTGACTATCGTGTAGGCATTAAGGCCATCGGTTTGAAACTCCTTCATCGTCGCCTCTATCAGGTACGCAAACAGACCGCGATCGCCATGATTGGCAACGAGCGTGGCGTCTACTTCACTGATTGAGACGTGACTGGCTGTTGTCTCAGGATTGTATTTGGAGTTGAGCCGGTTGATGGCTTCGCGCAACACGGCTTTGTTGTCAGTGAGCTGCTGCAGGAAACCGACCTGCCCGCTGGTCGATATGACTGCCACGCGGTCGTTCGCGGTCATTTTGTCTTCCACGAAATGAGTGATGACGGTGCGCGCGCGAGTGAGGCCTTCGCTCGTCAGGTGAACATCATCGACAAAGAAGAAGACTACGCGACCGCGATCGGTTGCTGAGTCTGGTGTTCCCTTCGTCAGTACAGCCTTGTCTCCCTTGCGGGCGGCAATTAATTGCTTCTCTTCGTCAGCGCTTCCGGCAGCTATCTCTTCGAAGAAAGACAGCGATTGAGGTTTGGCATCGACGCGCAGCTCAAAATCATCAGCACGCAAACCACTAACAAACCGTCCGCGCTTATCGACAACAGTTACGTCAGTCTGAACTAATTCGGTTTTGGTGCGAATAACATCGTCATCAGGAGTCTTGACTTGCCCATGCAACTGCTGAGCAGAGACCAGGACGATCAGGAGCAAGTTCAGAAAGGTGAGACGCAAAGCATTAGTCATCGGAGTTCCGGCTTCCGCAATATGATGTCCAGGTATTCCTGCAGGAAACCTCGGTGGATGTTTGGTACTAACTCGCTGAGAAGCGCGATATAACGTTCTGACCGCGCGTCTTTGTTCAGCCACCCTCGATCAGCTAAGAATTCGTTTTTATAGCTTACCACTTCGAAGCCATCAACTACGCCAAGCGCCACCTGTAACTCGTGGAAACTGACGCCTCGCCCGCGACGGTGAAAATGCAACCAGCGTTCATCAGTCCTTTCGTCATAGCATTCGCGAAAATTCGTACGCTCGCTAAACCGCGCGTATTTGAAGGCCAACTCATCCGGAAGCCAGTGAAAAAACGGCAGCAACGCGGTATGCATGTCCGTGTGCCAGAGGCGGTTGGGCGTCTCGAGCACACACCAGAGATCGCCCGGGCGCAACATGGCCCATGTATCGGCGATAGCCTGCAGACGTTCTTCATGCATCATGTGTTCAAGCGATGCCGAAAAAATGATCAAGTCAAACGCAGTGTCGCCGAACAACTCTCTGACCCTCGTCGCGTTCGCCACGTGGAACTCTGCGTCGACGGCGTGCAGGTCACAGCGCTTGCGCGCCACTTGCATAGCATCTTCATCGAAATCCACGCCGATGACGTGAGCCCCTCGCTCAGCCAACGCCGCCACGCTCGAACCAGTGCCGCAGCCGATCTCGAGCACGCGCACACCATGCAAAGGTCTGACCGACTCAATCCAGGGGACGACCTGGGTTCGCGCATTTTGGAAACGGTTCGTCAGGTGATTGGCTAAGTCGTTCAGGCCCCGCTCCGTCTCGAGGTATTCGGGTGGCTGCCGGTTAAAGTAGTGCGCCCTGAGTGACTCTTCCAACTCGGCTAATTGATGTGATGACAAAGTCGCGGGTGGACCAGCGTGAGTTGGGCCAACCTTGCCGATCAGTGTCGCAAGCTTTGTGTAAAGGCTACGCACCCGCGTTCGGCCAAACGGCAGCAATGGACCGATGTCAGAGTTCATGCAATAGAGATATAACAAAGAAAGTCGTTGACAACCAATCTTCTCGGGGTTAGAGTGCGGCGCGTTACGGTCTCCAAGTTCACGCACAATTTTTACTCGGTTCAATTCTTTACTTGATTTAGCTGCGTGAGCGTCATTTCCAAGGCGGAAAATTAGCTCCCAACACGGCATCCTGTCTCCCTCAGGCTGACCATCTGTTTTGATCTCATTCGATCTCGCTGCGTAATTATTTGCAATAACCGCGACGGTATGGAGGAAACTGGTATGCCTAAACACTACCTAAGGCGAAAGAAGTATGCAGTGCTGGCTTGTTGTCTGGCGCTGATATTATCCGTGGGTGCAATCGCGCGAACTCCTTACGGGACCTCGCTGATTCGTCACTACTTTGGGCCACCTGCGCCTCCAATACCTGCGGCAACGAATCCGTCAAAGGAATACATCTACGCCGGTAATAAGCTGATCGCCACCGAAGCACCCGTGAGCCTCCTCGCGCCCGGGACTTTGAGCGCGCTGACTCTCTCTAATCTGCCCTCGCCACAGGTAAGTGTTAACTGGAGTGCAACCACTGGCGCTCATCACTACGAGCTCGAGAAAACGGCCAACCTTAACCAGGCCTATCAGCCGGTAGCAACCAACATCACCGGCACTAATTTTACTGACACAAACGTGACTTCCGTCACCGCGTATCTCTATCGAGTGCGTGCGGTCGACGCAAACGGAAATTCTTCTGCTTACAGCAACATCGATATCGCGACTGCGATCTCTTTCACAGACGATACCATCACGAGTCAAACGACGCCGGTGCGGGGAGCGCACATTACCGAGTTGCGTCAGGCCGTTGACGCCATGCGGACCACCCTCAATCTCAGTACGGTGGACTGGGGCGGAAGTATTATTCCATCAAGCACCGAAATTCAGGCTACTCACATACAAGATCTCCGAACGTACGTGAATCAGGCTCGCGCTGCGTTGAATTTATCGCCATGTTCGTTCAGCGATAACTCGCTGACAGAGCTCCGCGCTTCTTTCATTAAAAAAGATCACATCGAGGAAATAAGGCAATGCGTTCGCTAACAATTCGAAGCCTCCGCCGTCTTTGGTTCGGGTGTGTGTCAGCAATCGTGGTGCTGCTCATTGCTACCTTTCCCGCACGTGCTCAACACATTCAATTCACGCAAGGCAGCGTCGGATCCGGACTGGACAATACGATCGAGATACCGTTGCGGTCCTACCCGGGTAGAGGTATCAGCCTGCCGGTTACGTTGAAGTATTCATCGCGAGTTTGGCGCATCGGCTACCTTTCAACCGTAAACAACGGCCAATACCAATCGATCGGCGAGGCGATTTATAGCGAATACGCGACGGCGGGCTGGACCACGACTCTGGACCTACCGGTAGTCGAATGGCCCAAGAACACAGATACTTACTACTACAGCGGTAAGCCATTCTGCCACGTTTGCGATTCCAATCTGATCCAGTTTCGCGTCGGCCGCCTGTTTATGCACATGCCGGATGGCTCGACTCACGAAATGCGAAAGAGCGACGTACCGTATCAAGGATCTATTCAAATGAGCGGGATCTTTTATGCGGTTGACGGATCGAGAATGCGCTATGACAGCACGGACCAGACTACCGGAGTGTTATATCTGCCCAATGGCGCCAGATATGAATTAAGCGCCACGACCTCAAAGTACATCGATGCGAATGGCAACACGCTGACCTACACGGCCGGCAACCGGACCTGGGAGGACAGCGTGGGACGCAGCGTTGCCATGCCTTTCCCGGCTAATCCACAAGCGCAGGACTACACCTACAACATGCCCGGGTTCGAAAACAATCCGGTGCCGATTATCTTCCGCTTCAAAACGTTAGCGAATGCACTGACGCCGGTGAACGGGCTACCGCCGGCGCTCAAGGTAGTGGGCACACAGTACCTACCCAATCCCAGCGCTGCGCCAACTGGTCCAAGCGGTGGCAACTACCCGCAGCTAAATCAAACGCCGACTCTCTTTTATGCCGATGTCGACAACGCGGATCCGGACGCGTTGATGCAAACGTGGATAGTGGGACGAAACCAGCCCGGGAACACGGTATTCAATCCCGTGGTCCTTACTGACATCATTTACCCGAATGGGTTGTCGTATAAATTCAGCTATAACGAGTACGGCGAGATCGATAAAGTAATCTATCCCACCGGCGCATTCGAACAATATACATACGTGCCGTTCTTTCCCATCGGCGACGTGAGAACACCCTACTCGCAAGCGAACCGATGCGTGACTTCCCGAAAAATCAGTCCTTCCGGAACCGGTAATGATCTGCTTACGTGGACCTATACCGGATCGAGCAGGGACGTGATCGCGACAGCTCCAGACTCATCGAAAACGGAAACGATACGCGCGAATTTTGCCACACCGGAACATACCGGCACGCACGGCACTATCACTAAGTATTGGCCGTTCGGATTTGAAGATTCCCGGCAGGGTATGTTGGTGGAAGAGCGGGCCATGGATGCGAACTTGGTAATGTTGCGGCGGAGGCTGTACCAGTATGAACAAACGGCCGCGTCCGTGCCGCCATCGATTCCTCTGCTTGATAATACCTACAAAACCGCTTGCCGAAATCCACGTCAGACTCGAGTGACCAATATCATTCTGGACACAGGCGGAGCCGCACTTGCGCAAACGGAAAATTATCTTTACGACACGACCTATGAGATGTCTTTAGGCGTGGATCGTACCAACACCACCGAGCGTCATTTTGTTTCCGTGACCGCAACAAACGCTCAAAGTGATGCGATTGATCTCATTCCCACCGGAACTTCAATAGCCAGAGAAACTGCGATCGTGTACCTGGATGATTCCGGCTATCGCAATCGCAACATACTCGGATTGCCGGTTTCTCAGTCTATTAAGGACGGCAATAGCAACATCGTCGCAAAAACTGAGTGGGTCTATGACGAGGCTGCGTACACCGCTGCTCCGTACCCTGACTTGGATAATGTTACTTACTTCACCGATCCAGGTACTCCCCTCCGCGGGAACCTCACGACTGTGAAGCGCTGGGTGGATATCGGTCTGGACATACATCTCGACACGCACACCACCTACGATGAAGCCGGTAATCCCGTGGCCTTCAAGAATGAGCGCCTCAATGTATCGACCATGGAGTTTTCCGCCGCTTACAAGCGTGGGCTCCTCACCAAGACAATCACGGCTGTTCCCGATGACACCGGTGGACACGCGTCAGCTACCGCGTTCACGAAATTGTCTGCTTATGACTTCACTACCGGCCTCATTACGTCTACTACGGACGAGAACGGACAAATCAGTAACTTCAGTTACAAAGACGATGATGACATCCATATCGACGTAATGAACCGGCTGCGCAAAATCACCAGACCGGATGGCGGTTGGACCAGGTACACGTTCCACGACGTGGCCGGAGATATGTTCTACTCGACGGAGACCAAACAGGATGCGACACGTACGCTCCTGCAGTATGACTATGTAGATGGATTGGGCCGGGTTAGCCGGATTTTCCTCAGTGAAGGTGATGGTAATTTCATGGTTACCGATCACCTTTACGATTTGATGGGGCGGGCACTCAAGACGTCCAATCCCTACCGCACGGCGACATTAGGCGGCACCGTCAATCCCAACACCGCTCCGTACTGGACGAGCTCTGTATACGACGCACTTGGCCGCGTAACGACGCTTACAATGCCCGACGGTTCAACCGTAACGACGCAATATAGCGGTATCTACACCACCGTCACAGACCAGGCGGGCAAAATGAAGCGTCAGAAGATTGATGCTTTAGGACGAACTGTGCGAGTGGATGAGCCCGATAACAACGGCAGTCTTGGTGCGGTTGACACTCCCACGCAACCTACCTCGTACACCTTCAATGTTCTGGGTCAAATCGTTCAGGTAGATCAGGGCCAACAGCATCGTTACTTTCGCTACGACGCGATCGGGCGGATGACACACGAGAAACAGATTGAGGCGAAGGTGTTTCCGTTCACTACCAACGATGCGTCAACCGGTGCAAACCCGACCACCAACACGTCCTGGAGTAGTCGCCGCATTTATGACGAGACGCTCGCCAACGTCAATTACAAAGGGCTGTTAACGAGCTCATATGACGCACGGCAAATACTCACTCAGTTTTCTTACGACAATCTGAATCGTGTAACCACGATCGTGTATTCGGATAGCGTCACGCCACGCGTCGATCAGTATTACGACAACGTACCGTTTACAGTAGCCGGTGATAATCGCGCGGTATTCAATAAAGGCCGCCTCACTGAACGCCGAACGGCAACGCTCGGATCGATTCCCTCCACTGCGGAACGTTACAACCACGACTTGATGGGTCGCACGATTCACAGCCAGCAAGCTGTCGGTGCTGAATCCTACACGATGGGATACACGTACGATCTTGGTTCCTCGTTACTTACTGAAAAGTATCCTTCCGGGAGAATCGTTACGTACTCTTACGACGCCAGCGCCCGAATGACGGCAGTTGCGAGCGGCGCGACGAACTACCTGAGCAACTTCGTCTACGGCGATCAGGGCATGATCACGTCGATGACTCTCGGAAGCGGAACGGTCGAGAGTTATCTATACAACTCGCGCATGCAGGTAAGCCGGATCGATTGGACCCGGAGCGGTAATCAGATCCAGCGCTACAATTACAAATACGGCGTTTTCAATCCCACAACAGGTTCGGTCGATGAGACCAAGAATGATGGTCAAATCGCACAGGTCGAGTCTTACATCGGCGGCGCTAAGCAGTGGCAACAGAACTTCACCTACGACACTGTGCGCCGTCTGAAGACAACCCGGGAGAAGCGTGGGGATAATGATCAACAAAGCTATTTGACCAGCTACACCTACGACATTTACGGCAATCGTTTCCAACCCCAGGCACAAAATCCCAACAACAATCCATTCTCTCAAGTCTGGATTGAAGAGGATCAGATTGCAGCCACGACCAATCGATTCACGTCGGGCATCACTTACGACGATGCCGGAAACGTCATCGAAGACACCAGATTTCGCAATCTGGCGTTTGATTACGACGCCAACAACCGGCAGCGTGCTTCCTCAAATCTCGACGGCTCTAATCGCGTTACGTCGGTCTACAGTGCTTCGGGCCAGCGTTTGGCGACGATGGTCAACAATGAAATTCAGAGTATCAGTGTCTACGATTCGACAGGAACTCTCCTTGCTGAATACGGTAATTCTCCGCTCAGCGACGGCACGCAGTATGTTCTCACCGATATTCAAGGCACGCCACGCGTAAGGACCAATCCGTCCGGAGTACCGACCTCACGCCATGACTATCTTCCTTTTGGTGAGGAATTGGCCGGCAACATTGGCATGCGTTCGCCCAGTCAGGGCTACGGTAACAATGATGGTGTGAACAAGAAGTATGCGGCGATGGAGACTGACGCCAGTGGGCTGTCGCACACGTTATGGCGCAAGTACGATTCGATGTCGGCCCGTTGGACCACGACTGATCCATACAGCGCAAGTATGGACGTTAACAATCCGCAAAGCCTCAACCGGTACTCGTATGTCGGAAATGATCCCGTGAATGAAACTGACCCGCTGGGACTGGCGCCCGCAGATATGGGGATCGTGCAGACGGACGACCCGATGGTGGCGAGCGAGTTGGAGCGGCAGGCGCTGATGGGCACATTGAATGCGATCGGCAGTGCTCAGCAGCACCAGCACAAACCAAAAGACGACACCCATAAAGGGAATCAAGCTGGAGAGTCAAAAGATCATGAGACGAAGCCTGCGCCAACGGGAACGACAGACCCAGCCCCGCAGGGACTCGGTCTTGCTGAGAAGGGTTTAGTGTTCGGCCTCGGGACAGTTGCTGCGGCCATCCTGCTCGGCGAAGGCGGTGCCGCCGGCGGCGGCGCCGCGGGCGGAGGAGCTGCCGGAACCATTGCCATCGCGGGAGCTGGCGGCGCGATTGCAGGCGAGATAGCAAAGGGCGCTGGTGGCGGTTTGGAGGGGGCCATCATTAAGTCAGGACCGGAAGCTCCCGAATCCAAGGCCCCTGTCAAATCCTGCATTTCTGATCATGGTCCACGAGGATCCGCCACGGAAAGAACGGTATTGGCGGTGATGAAAGTGGACAAATACAAGGGGAAGTGTCTCAATGGAACTCTACCCGATGCTATCGATGGGACAAGACTGATTGAGGTTAAAGATGCGAAAACTGTATCGCTGAGAAAGCAGATACGTGGCGAGTTGAAAACTGCTCATCAAGAGGGGTTACGGTTTGTTCTGGTGATAACCGAACGTACCACACATTTGAGTGGTCCTCTTATAGAGGCAATTGACGCAGCCAAGGGTCAAATCCTGCGTTATCATGGCAACGGAACAATCGTCGACGAAACCGATATGTGGCTAAATCCAGCAGCCGGAGGCGGCCGTCCGTCAGGAGGAGGATTTAGATTTAATGGAGAACGTACCAGGGGGCGGGGGTGAAGCCTATCTATCACACTCCGCAAAGATCGTATGAAAGGCCGTGTGATCGTCAACATACTGACACCATCGCGATTGGTGTCGAAAGAGGAGGGCAAGCAGTTTCTCGAAAAGTGGGTGGCGCTTGCCCCGCAATATGCGCCCGAGCGCTATGGAGGCTATGAACCGGTAAGATCGCTGTTCGATCCGGAAAACATAGACGCGGCTGTTTCCGATTGGGACTTCTCATTCCTGTTTACCCGGCGTAAGCCCCGGATGAGGGGAACAATCTTTATGGGAGACAACCGCGGCACGACGCACGGTTGGATAAAGATCGCGTTCGAATACAAGCCTGATCTGTTTTCGCTACTCAAACAATTCTTCATGGAGATCTGTACCGGGTTTGAAGCGGAATTTGCCTGTATGCAACTCATGCCTGGTAAGGAGGAGGATCTCAGGATAACCACACACCGGTTAAGGCAAGGCATACCTGACTTATACTGGCTGACACTGTTTGGTAAACCTTACGTTAAGTTGTTTGGTCGCGAGCGTATCCTGAGTAGTCCCAATGCCATCATTGAAGAACCGAAGCCCGGTATGTTCAGCATCCAGTTGAGCGAAGACATTAGCGCCGTCGCCACTAACTCCGACGAGCTCTTTCAAATTGCGCAAAGAATCAAACAGCATTTGAATAACAATGCATTCTTTGATATCGAACTCGGGCGGGACTATGCTTACAACATTCCCGAGTTTCAAATAAGACTATGAGTTTTGACCTGTATCTCCGTGGAGACAATTTACCGCTCAACGCTATTCTCGAACACCTCGGCAAATATCCAGACTTCCAACGACAAGAGCTCCCCGATTCCAGTTACGCCTTAGTGAATCCGGCCACCAGTGTCTATTGCTATTTCAGAATGGATGAACAAGAGTCGCTGGGCTTCAGTCTGAACTACAATCGTCCGACGTTCTTTGCGCTCGAAACTATGCCGGTGGTGGAGAATCTGTGCCGGCAGTTTCAACTCACGGTCGAAGATCCGCAGGAAGATTTTACAGGACCAGTTTCGCTTCCGGAGTTGATCAACTCGTGGAGAATTCACAACGAGCGTGCGGTTAAGGCGCTCAAGGCGCAGGGAGTGGCGCTCAATTACTTCCCGGAGAGCAAGGCCAATGAGTGGTGGGCCTATACGCGCGTGAGAGAAAAAATGGCGGCGGACCTCGGCGATAGTGTTTTTGTTCCGGAGGTGTTTATTCTAAAACGACCTGCTGAAGAACCGTTCCGGATGATCGTTTGGCCCGAAGGTAATCGTCAGATTCTGCCACCGTCAGATGTGGTTTGGATCGAGCGTTCCGAAGATGATCGAGGTCTTGTTTCGGGCGCGCGTTTTTTTGAAATGGTTTTCCCTTACACGAGCGAATACCGCATCGATACGGAAGCTTACCGGCTGCTGGATCCCGTTTGGCACACTGAAGTGATTTCGCTGACGCGAACACTCGAGCTAATGCCCGTCACTTCTCAATACGAACAAATCGCGCCTGATGGTTTTCACGATGTGGTCCTGGATTGATTATGCGGAAACTACTCGCCGGTCTCCTGGTTTTTACGTTTGGCCCACAACTCGTAAATGCAACGACCTTAGTTGCGTTTCGAAATTCGAAATCCGTGGTTCTCGCTGCCGACTCGAAAATCCTTCCCTTTAAGTCGTCTGCTCAACCGGCTACTCAATCCAAGATCTCTCGCTGTGGAAAATACTTTGTGGCCGTTGCGGGAATCACCCGCATGACTGCAGCGAATGCCCGGTTCAATCTCGGGGAGATACTCGCAGGCTCGTGCAAGACACAACAAACACCGGTGCAGGCTATGAATGCGATCGCGAAGAGAATGGAAGCAGATTACGCCAAAATTCTCGCCGCGCTCACGCTGGTTGAGCCCTCTTATATTCGTGCTCTCGCCGCCGCAGAAGAGAAAGACATCGCCGAAAACATCATTCTGGTAGGCAGTGCTAAAGGCATTCCTTTTATTCTTACTTACAATCTCGTGCCGTATCTCGAGGCCGGCAACGTACTCATCCGATCCAGCGGCTCAAACCGGAACAACAGGTTGAAGACGGATGTTATCGAGTACGCCTATGGCGGCGTATTCAAAGACGTTCGCCTGCTGGTTGATAATCACGTCAAGGATGTTCCGACTGGCAATCTTGTCCGGGCCGCGCACTTCCTCGTCGATTATCAAATCAGCAAAACACCCGAGGCGAGTGGTTATCCGATTGAGATTGTCGAGATAACGGCTAAAGGTAGAGTTAGCTTCACGTATTGTGACCCGCGCTGCAGTCCGAAGAAGATCACATAAGGCACAACAAGAAGGCCACAGAGAGGCACAAAAGATTAAAGAATCATTTTGTGCTTTTTGAGGCTTCTTCTATTTGTGCCTTTTTGTGGCACTACTTCAGCACGAGCTCGATCTCCTCGTGCAGATTGTTTCCCTGTGACTTTCGCTTGATCTCGATGCGGCTCACGTCCGCAGCAACGTTCAGCAAACTGCTGATGTTGCCCGAAAAGAATTCCTGTGAGCTTTTGATGTCCGGGTTACTTGCCTGTTGGCGCTTAATCTCGTCAGCGTCGAGCACGTTGACGATGTCGTCAAACGACTCCTTGCGCCTGTCGAAACGAATGATCGTCAACTCATCAACACCTGCTGAGACGTTCGACTGTTTCTCATGTGCTTCCAGCACGGCTTTCATCATTTCATTGCTGTTGGAAAGGATCAGCATATTATCTTTGAGCGCATAACAGATTTCCCAACCGAGCACCGGCAGATTCAGTGAGCGCCAGGCGCCGTGGTTTTCCCATCTCGGTTGCGACGCGGAGCTGACGACTGTCAAACGAGCCTGCGCACCCTGCGCCACAGTTTGTTCCAACAACTCGCGTCGTAAGTTTCCCGGCGATTGCAGGTTGAAAATCGCGACTCTGCGAAACTCTACAAACAGCGGCCCTTTCGTAACGTGTGGCGTGGTTGCGACCGCAACTGCCGAAGCGCGCGCCGGGCCCAGAACGTTTTGCAGGCCGCTCAGGAATTGTTGTTCCAGTTGTGCAGCCAGCGGGTTTTGACCAGGCTGGACGCGCTCACTGACACGCGCATCGTAAGAATCGTTAATCGTCCGGTCGTAGCTGTCGTCGAGATAAGAATAACGGTCGTAAGAATCGTAATCGTCGCCGCTGGCTGGATAGAAATCTTCGGAGCTATACGAATCCCACGACCAGCGACGGCCGCTACTCTCTTGCTCAACAGGACTATCAAAGAGCGTGTCGCGAATGATCGTTCCCGAAAGCGCAGGATTATTTGCGAGCGAGCGAAACCTGACGAAAGGAGCATCGTCGGGCGTGCGCGAGTACAACTGTCGCAACTCGGCAGCTTGCATTTCGGAACGCTCCGCCGGCCTCGTAGTCAGAAACTCGCGCCGCTCGATCCATCTCGACTGCTGCTGTTCGAGATCAAAAATTCCCGCCCGAATAGACTTCAGATCGTCAACGTTTTGCATTAGCCAGTAGTGCTTGAAGTAGTAATCGGCGTTGAGTCTCGACTGGTCCACCCAGATGGTCGCGAAGTGAGGATTCACCTTCTGGCTCAAAGTCCTGAAGGTCGGATCAGCGGCAATGCTGTCGTTTGTCGCGCGCTTCTTGATGTTGGCGACCGCGCGCAGGAACAACTTCTCGTTCGTGCCGAGGAGGAAGCGCCCGTTCACAGTAGCGAAGGCGAGCACCTGCTTCTGCCGGCCGCGATCGGCTTCCACGGTGTGACTGTAATAAGGAGTGCCATCCGGCGTCTCGAGCTCTTCAAACTGATCTTTGCTCTTGAAAAACTGCGTCAGCGCGATTTTCTCATCACTGATCGGCGCGACGAAGAGGAGGTCGAGTTGTCCGATGTCATAGACGGCGATAGCCGCCGCGCCATCAGTCGAAGAACCGATGGTGGCGAGGTCTAGCGGAAATCCGAGTGCGTCATTAAATTCTTCCCAGCGCGAGATCAATTTCATCGCGAGGTGACGATGCTGGAGTTGTTGATAGCTGGTGCTGCTGAGGTAGCGCTCTTTGAGTTGCGACTGGTCCCATTGAGTGATCAGCTCGGGAAGATTTTGGAATTGAGCATAGACCAACGCGCCGCGCGGTAAGTCTGTGGCGAGACTGTACGGATTCTTGCTCGAACGAGTCGCTCGAGCGTAAACAAATAGCGCGACGCAGATGAGCACCAGCGACGCAGTAATCCAGCGAATTCTGTATTTAGTCATTTGCCGACAAACCTTCCTTCACTCGCGCGCCAAATCAACCAGGGTTCTTTGGTAACGTTCAGCACTTTGAGCGTTTGCGAAGATCTCGCGTTCCAATTTCGTTTCTTTGTGTGCCAGGTGCCGTCGGTTTCCAGCCAGTAACTGTAAGACGGGATCGTTCCGCGCAGTTTGATCAATGAGGTTGTGGTTTCAATCTGGATTGAGGGGTTCTCACTTGCCGAACCCGGGGAGAAAGTGAAGTAGGTTGATTGCCTGTGTTTGACGTCGTTCCAATCATGGCCCACGTATTTTTTGACGGGTTCGAGAATCTCTTCGTCGAACTCGGCAATCTGTGCGAGGTGACCGTGGTCCAATCGCAGTAGCCGTGCTTTGCGAAAGTAAAGGTTTGCGTCACCATTACTCTCGCGCACCAGCAACTCGTGGATGCCGGGCTTTATCGTTTCAGGAAGAGTCAGCCAGTTTTCATAAGGGTAGTCGTCGAAGCGCAGCCAACTGCTTAGCGCGGTGACGAGTTTCCAGCCGCACGACTCCCGGCTGAAGATCAGGGCCATGGGGTGTTCAAGGCGCACGAAGGTGAGTATCGCTTCCGCTGGCGGGGTGTCGTCGAGTTGCACGTACTGGAGCCGGACGCGATCGCTGCGCTCAGGATAATTGAGGTCACGCTCGTAGTCGTAATAGACGGTGGCGATATCAGGTCGGAGTAGCAGGCGTTTGAACATCTCGCGCCGGATCGACACTTCGTCGCTCTTGATCGCAGCCATGACGTCTTCCGGGCGATTGAAGTAGTCGTCAGTTTGACAGGGCGCCAGTCGTGTTTGCGGCTTTCGTCGATGGCTCAGGATACCGGCAAGAATGACCGCCACCGTCAAACCAATAGCGAAACAAATTGTGAATGCCGTCAGGCGTGATTTCCAGCGCATCGGTGTTCTCTTTCTTCTCTGTGCAACCTCTGTGTTCTCTGTGTCTCTGTGGTTTCTCCGCACCCACCACAGAGACACAGAGAACACAGAGGTTGCACAGAGAAATCCAATTAACCAGATCCGACGAGTCGTTGATCTATAACGAGCGACAACTTCCGCGGTTGGGCTCCGTTGCGAAGTTCACGCAGATGATCGAGTCGCGCCTGCGCGAGATCGCGGTCCGGCTGCTTGATTAGGAGCGCCAGCCTTACTTGTTCCAACTCACAGGCACGGTTCAAATCACCAAGCTGCTCGGCAGCATTCGAAAGCAGCTCGAGTAAATTCACGTGCGACGCGCGGCTACGTTCCTCCACCCGTTGCTGCAGCGTCTGATAAATGCCCGCAGTTGCCACAGCTTGTTCACTTTGGTTTGACTGGAACGCTGCCACGCGTTCTGCGAGCTTCAATGACGCAGCCGGCTGGTTCTCCTTTATATATAGCGCCACGATCTGCTCGAGTGGCTCGTCTTCGAGAAACGCAAACGCTTTCCACGCCGCCGAGTCGCGCGACTCAACCAACGCGCGCGTGAAGCTATTCCGGCTCTCTGCATTGTTCCCGGCCCGCTTTTCAATGATCGCTCGAAGACTTATTAGTTGAGGATTGTTTTCAGCACCAGCGATCGATTTCACGGAACCGAGCGAAAGCGATTCGAGCGCGACGTTCATCTCAGTGTCGGTTGGACTGATGCTACGCACACGCTCCTGCAACTTTCCCCACAACGAGGCATTCTGCGCGACGAGCTCTGGTGCGAGCCATACAGCCTGCCAGCGCGTGTTTCTGGTCAACGTGCGATTACCGATAATCTCCGCAAGCTTCTGAATCGCGTCATCCGATTTTCCATTCGCACCGAGTAAGCACACGAGCTCGATCTGGTTCTGTTCATCGTCTGGCGATACAACGAGGAGCTGTTGTCGAAATCCAAGCGCGACTTCAAACTCTCCAAACTCCCCCGCCATCTCTGCTGCCAGTTGCAACGCTGTAGCCGGATCGATCTGAGCAACTTCTCCGGTCGTGACAGCTCCTTCCGAATACTTTGCGACGAGCGGCAGCGACGTGATGGCGGCGGCGGTCTCCTGCTTTCGATCCTCGTTCGTGAGATCGAGCATCAGTTGCAGCGACTTCAAAGCCTGAGCCTTGTCTCCGCGTTCGAACGCGATGCGCGCCAGTCCGGCGAAATACGTTGTCTCAAACTGTCCGAGCGCCAGTTCTCGCGCATAAGCTGCTTCAAGCAACGAGCGCGCTTCTTCGGTACGTCCTTCGTCGCGAAGCAGAGCAACCGCCTGATTCAAACGCTCAATGCTCGGCGATGACGTTTTACTCGAGTTGGTCTTTATGCCAACCAGCCGCTGCAACTCAGCGACGCTTTTCGTGACATTCCCCTCGCGAACGCCCAACCGTAACGATGCGAAGCACAGCCAAACCGGACGCGCGTAGTGCCACTTGAGCTCAGCTTCAATCGATGCGATCAACTGGCGCGCTGGCGCCGTTTGCCTTTGCTCGATCAGATAGTCGAGATACTCGCGCTGCCACTTGATCCTTTCGCTGCCCGGTTCCTCTCGCTTGTAATCAGTTTCCTGGTCGAGCGCATACTCAACGGTGGAATCGTCAAAACTCTCATTGATCAACCCGGAATAAGCATAGTCGCGCTCGTACGTTGATATTCCCTCACTTCGCTTGATCAGCATTTGGTAGAACTGCCCGGCTTCATGCCGCGACACGATTGAGTGGCGAAGCACGAACTCCGGCAGGAACTGGTTATCAGGAGCGGCCGCACAAAGCTGCGCGAAGAACCTCGCCTTCTTCGTCTCGACAGCGGGAGCGAGTTGCGTTTCCGAAGACGCAGAGAATGATCGAGCAAGAGTCTTGACGAGGTTTCCGAAACTGGCGAACTGCTGTTTTCGTTCGGCGGAATCGTAATCCTGTTCATCCTGAAGTTCTTTCTGCAAAGTGGTCGTCAGGAACTTCGTCACGCGAAGACGAGCCTGTTCATTCAAGTTATGTTTGAGCAGAGTTTCGAGATAGAGCGCGTGATCGGCAGTCGAATCGCTGCCGGCGATGATCTCGTCCCATAGCTCGTTTGCCCTGCGCGTGTCTCCACTCAGGAAAAATGCAGAGCCAAGATCTGCCAGGATCGACTTGTCGTCAGGTTTCGCATCATGGGCCAGGATGAGGTGCTCTTTCGCATGGGTGAAATCCTTCTGCTCCAGATACCAGCGGCCCAGTCTCGCCTGCTCATCCGAGCCGGCAGGCCGGTTCTCAATCATCGCCGGCAAGAGTGATCGGGACTTCAAACGCTGCTCCGGCCGTCCAGCCAAATACAACCAGCGCCCATACTTCTGCGCCAGTTGGAACCAATCATCACCAACCAGTTGCTCTTTGGTATTCGGTGTTTGTTTGACGAGCTCGCCGATGGGCCGGAAGTTCAGCGCCGCAGAAAAGTACTGCTCGCCGCCCTCGTCGAGCTCATTCAGCGCCAGACTCGCTTCAGCGTTGCGCGAGGACTTCCAAACAGACGTTAAAGGCGAACTCTCGATCGCGACATGGGCCAACTCCTTGTCTTCGTGGCGCAGCAGGAAAGCGATGAGCTGTAGTTGATGTGGCGTTGCGTGTTGCGCGCAGGAAAGTAGCTCACCTCTGCCGCTTGTCCAAAGCACTTCGAAATAGCGTTCGATGAGCGGATCCGACGATGTTGCGAACTGAGTTTGAACCGGCTTTTGATAATTCTCTCGCAACGCCTGCAGCTCACGCTCCCCGTCTCCCAGAAGACGCGCATTGATCGCAATCAAACTCGCAAAGTCAAAATCAACAGCGTGCGGATCGCGTGCATGTTCAGCCTCGAGTAGATTGAGAATTGCCTGATAGGCGCCACGCTCGTCATAAAGGTCAATGATTGCGCGCAGATGGGCTTGATAAGACGGCCAATCGCGAGCTGCATAGTCACGCTCCTTGAATGAGATCAAAACTTCTTCTTCGATCGATCCGAATCCGGCGCGCCTGCTGAGATTACGCATGAGCGCCAACGTGTCGCCATCTCTATTGAGCGCGATCTGTTCCTTTATAAACTTAAACAACGGTGTCAGCTCATCACTTGTGGCTCGTTCAGCAGCAACACCGCCAACTGCTTCAACGATCGCGCCGTCGAGCGTCGCCCGCAACTCCTTCGCTTTACCGGCATGAGTAGCATCCTTGCCTGCGGCCTCAGCGGTCAGACGTCCACGCAGCTCCCACAGCCGCAACATGATTTGATCGAGATGATCTTCCGCGCGAACAGTCTGCACATAGCCAACGATGTCTGAAGCCTTCAACTCATTCTTGAACGGGTCGGCAGCAAACGCGTTGAATGCACTGCGATAATTCTCCACGGCAGTCTTCAGATTGGTTCCGCGCTGCCGCGCCGCTTCCGCGAATTGATCACTTATTGAAAGTTTTTTGGTTTCCTCCGGCGGCAACTTACGTCCCTCGGCTTCCGCTTCCTGGCGCCGTCCGGCCTTCTCGAGCAAAACAACCAGTTGCTTGATGTATTGCGGATCATCGTTAGACAGCTCCTGCGCTTTTCGCAATGTGGAGATTGCCGAGTCGTAGTCTTTCGCGTGTGTATAAACATCAGCGAGTGAATCGTAGAGCTCAGTCATCTCCGGCTGGTTGTCGAGCGCCATGTGATATTGCCGCGCCGCATTGGCCCAATCGCCCTTCGCGTCGTAGATCCGAGCGAGCACAACGTTCCAGCGATAGTTTTTGTACGCCTCGCGTGCGACTCGCTGGTAATAATTGACTAGCGTGTCGCCGCCGCCGAACCGGCGCACGTAATTGATCGCCTCATCGACCTGTTCCTCGTCGTCGGGATCGCGATTGATGATCTCGATGTGCTGTTCTACCGCGGCTGAGTAGTCTTTCAACAATGTGAACGCTTCGATCATTTCCTTGCGAAGACCCGCAACCTGCGACCGGATCTCCCGCACATCAAGATCCTGCTTCCTGATTGCCTCGATATTTGCGTTGAACGCCGCGCGTAGCTGCTGCTGGTTTCCGGTGCGCACGTACACCTTCGCGAGCTCGTGGAACACTTCGCTGTTTAGGCGGTCTTCGGAGTTGAGTTTTTCGAGCACTACTTGTGCAGCGCTGTAGTTCTGCATGTCCACGTGACGCGCCGCAAGCTTCCGCCCGAATTGATAGTGGAACCTGCCGAGGCCGCGTTGCATGCCCGATTGCAGAATGGCGAGCGAGCTCGAGCGCAGGCCGAGTCGCCAATAAAATTCGGCGCTCTCGGTCAGCACGCCATAGTTTGTCGGATACTTTTGGATCAGCGTGCGCAACACCGCGGCGGCTCGATCACGCTCGTTGTTTTTGCTGTAGACGTCAGCGAGACGCAGGCGATATGAAATTTCGGTACGACGAGCAGTGGCCGTGGCTATCAACCGTTGCAGCGCCGCCACCTGCCCCATGACTTCATTATGATCTTCGAACCGGCTACGCGCGCCGCGCAAAAAATCCTGCGAGTTGCTATGGGCTAACTCGTCGCGCAGTAGCCGCGAAGCATCGGGCCACCGCTTTGCACGGTCCAGGAAGTCTGCATAGTCTAAAACAAAGCTGTCGTCTCCATCGCGCTTGCGTTCCTGGTTAAAAGCAGCGGCAATCTGATCGAACACACCAGGCCGCTGCGAAAGCGTGACGAGGCGTCTTCGAGCGCGGAATATGTCTTCGTAGGAGGTTGTCGTCGCGAGGGCCCTGACATACTCGTTGAGCGCGGCGCGGAGTTGATGCTTGTCTTCGAGAATAACTCCGGCTTGAAAAGCATAAAGCGTTTCGTCGTTCGCCTGCTTTCTCAGCGTGTGGATCGTGCGCAGCGCGTCGTCATACTGATAGTAGTCCCAATAGATCGTCGCCGTTTCGAGGTAGGTGTCGTTGTCGCCGCGCGCGAGCGGGATCAGTTGTTCCCACTCAGCACGCGCTTTGCCATAGTCGCCAAGCTCCGCCTGCACTTCACCGGCGCGCGTTCGGTAAGCGGCGACTAACGGTGACGCATCTGCAAGCGATTGCGAGATCGCGGCGGATTCTTCGAGGAAGCGCCGGTTGTGCTGGCCGAACGATCGCGTGAGATTGATCAGCCGCTCGGCAAACTCCGGTGAATTCGGGTAGAGCCGGTTGAGCTCGCGATAAGCGTCGATGGCTTCTTCAAAGTTTGAGAGTTGTGCGCTCGCGTCCGCGCGAAAGAGTTTGTACGGCAAAAGGGCCTGGGAATCTGTTGACTGGTTGAGCGTCGTGCGAGCACGCGCGAGATATCCGCGCAGCTCGCCGTGACTCGCGAGATGGCCCAAAAACTGATCGCGACATTCTCGCGACTCGAAGTAGTACTCAGAAATGAGAGCGCGCCATTGCGGCCACTGTTTGTGCTCGCTATAGAAGCTCAACAGACCTTTAACAAAATTCAGGTTATGCGGAAATCGCTGGTGCGCGACGGAGTACAAAGCGAAGTAGAGCTGCGAATCAAAACCCTTGCTGTCTATGAATTCGCGTAGATACTTTTCAGCCTCGGCATCGTCAACCTTTGCGATCACGTCGCGCGAGAGCGCCTCGAATTCTTTGGTGCGCTGCTGTCGCACATACCAGCGCGCCAGGCGATCGCGCCACGTAGTTGAAGGAAATGCACGCAAAGCTTCCTGATAGACACGCAGTTGCTCATCCACGAGGTTGGTCTGTCCGAGCCATTGCAGCATCTGCTCGTACAATCCCTGCTCACCGGGATACTTCTTAATCTCACTCGCGTAGAGCGCCAGGATGTCATTCGTGCGGTTGTCCTTTGCGAGCGAGGAAACGTAACGCTGCAAGACTGTCTCGTAGTCGACCTCGCTCGCATCGCTGTCTTCGAGTTGGTCGGAAAACGATGAGTAAGATCGATAGTTGTTGTAGGAATCATCGCTGGGCGCGGTGTAGTTGACGCCTGGATTTGAGATCGGTGGATAAGCGATCACCGCGGGCTTGACTGTGGTTGGCTCTGAAAGCGCGTTCAGAGCCTGTGTCTGTTTATTCTGATCGGCGCTCGCATGCTCTATGAGTGGTGTGTCTTTGGCGCGATGCTGGCCCAGGTAATCAAGAATGCGTCCGTAGAGTGCGCGTTCCGCGTCGTATTTTTTAGTCGCAATGTAGGCGTCGGCGAGTTTGAGTGCGACTTCGGGAAACTCGGGCGCGTCTGTGTAACGCTGCTCGAATTCAGCGAGTGTTTCTGAAGCGACGTCGAGGTCTTTATCCTCGGTGTAGAGCCTGACGATATCCAGATACATCTGGGCCAACTCTGGCGCCGTCGGGTTCTCCTGCTTGTACGCGCTAAAAATGCGATAGGCGGCAGCCCGATTGAAATGTGAAACCGCCCGTTGTTCTTCGACACCAAACTCGTATTTGGGATCGGTGTCGGAAAGGATGAGCGACAGAATTCCGCCCATCATGCCGGGATGCGGATCGGCAGTGGCGATGTCCTGGTAAAACTTCAGATCACCGCGGGTGAGCGAGAGTCGTTTGTTGCCGGCGTCGCTGAGTATTTCGAAGAGTTGATAGAGGACGCGGGCGCGCAGCTTACTTCCCGGCTTCATGTCGCCTTGCAGATAGAGCGTGTACAGGAAACGCGAGGCGGCTTCGCCATAGCCTTTCGCGAGCAGAAGCCGCGTGATTGTAATCAACTCGTCCTGGGTCCAGTTGATGTGTCGAGCCGCTCTGGCTTTTTCCAGTTGCACAAAGACATCCGGGCGCTCGTCGCCTGCGTAGTTCGAGTAATCAAGCAATCGCACAGCGGTATCAAAATCCGCTGGATTGCGCCGGTTGGCTTCCCGCAATTCATGACCGTAGGCCCGAAACCGATCGTTGCTTTTGAGGAAGTCGTAAAAGTTTTCCGACAGCTCGCTGGACCAGAATGGATCGAAGGCTTGCTTGTAAACTTGCTCCGCTTCCTTCACGCGGCCCATGTCCTCGAGCAGCGATGCCTCCTTCGCGACCAGCTCATCGTGGTGTTCCGGAAACTGATCCCGGTTTTGTCTTATGAGAGGGAGCGCCTTGTCGTAGTCATCGTTGTCGATCAGTTTTTGCTGGTACTTCTCGACGATTTCATACACCGAAGGGTTTTCTTTGATCGTCTGCTCGAAAAAACGCGGGGCGAGATATTTTTCGAGCAGATGCGTTTCCGCCAGTTCCATCAAACGACGAAACACTTCGACGCGTTGCTCTGGCGGCGCAACGTGCAACATGCGTTCAAGCGTCTCCGTCTCGGCGGCGAATTGCGCACGGCGATGTAGAAACTCAGCCATCGTCTGGAGTGCTTTGAGCTCGTCGGGCTCGTGTTTGACTAAGCTCTGCATTTCCTGCAAGGCCAACTCTTCGTTACCGAGCTTTTCGTCGAGTTGAGATAACTTCAGATAAATCTGTGGATTCTCCGGATGCTTTGCCGAAACTTCTGCAAGGCGGTTGCGCGCTTCGGCAGTCGGAAAAGGAACTATCGCCTGCGCGCCAAAGAACTCGTGGCGCGTGTAAAGGGCGGCTTCGATCAGCAACGAAACTTCATCATCGTTTTTGGCGTGAGTGGCGACAACGATCAAGCCAAGAAGCGCGACCGATAACAACAAAAAAATTTCTCCCGCGGCGGCGCAGCGGCGCAACGAAAGCCCTGCGGAAACGCGGCAGCGCTTTGCGCCGCGGCGCCGCTGCGGGAGGAATATTCTTTTAGTGTCGGCCATCATCGTGATATGACCTCGATCGGAACCTCTGCGGTGGACTGATTGTGCGCCGCGTCTTCAGCCGAGATAGTCAACACATAACGACCGGCCGCGAGGCTGGCCGGCACGCGAAGCTTTCCAACATTCGTCTGGTCCTGTTGCGACCACGACAACTGCACGGGTTGCGCGCCATAGATACGCGCGAACAGACGCACCGTGTCGCTGTCAGCAGAGACTTTCACGATCAGCTCCTCGCCGGCCTTGATTGGTTTGTCGTCGAGCCCCACGCCGAGCTTTGGTGCGTGACTGTCGATCACAAAGCTTTTCGTCTCCTGGTATCCGTTGCCCTGCTTGTCAGTCATCAGTAACCGGCAGCGATACGTTCCGTCGGGCAACCACGCAGGCGCCAAAAAGCGCACCTCCCACACGCCTTCATTCTGCAGAAACTTGAGTGGCAGCGTTTCGCCAAACGGAAACACCGCGAACACTGAATTGATTGACTCGTCAGTCTTCACGCGCAGCACCGGATCGCCTGGTTGAATCAGTCGCGGCCGCAACAGCGCGCGTGGCGCTGCGATGAAAGCGGTGTAAGGAGTGACGAAGCGATACTTTTGCGAGAGACGAATGATCTCCGCGATGTAATCTTCACGCTCACCGTTGAGATCCATCTCCCGCAACAGCGCATTGACGCGCGCGCGTGCCCAAACGCGCGGCAGATGCGAGTGAATGTCCGCCAGCTCCGGCAACACCACGTCGCGCGAGAGCTTGATCGTCTCCGTTCCGAACTGGCCCGTAACCGTCACGTTCGTGCGCGGCGAAGGTGTGCGGTAACGACCGACAAATGCGAGACTCGAGCCGTCGAAGCCGTAATCATTGCTCGCATAAACCTGATAGAAGTTGCCCCCTTCATTGGACGTGAGTTTTGAATTCTCGATGCTGGTGCTGCCAACGTGGTCAAAGAAGATCTTGAGCGCGGTTGTTATGTCTTCCGTCTCACGCGCGCTCGCGAAATATCCATGACCGGTTTTTGCTAGTTCCTCCAGCAGCGCGTTATTAGCATCACTTCCGAGCCCAAAAGTAAAAATGCGCGTTGAGTTCGTTTGCACGGTCTGCAGAATCTGCTTCACATTCCGCGTCCCCAGAGTTGGATTGAAATCGGAGACGACGACAACGCTGCGTTCACCTGGAGGAAACTGCGGCGCGAGCTCGACTGCGGTGGCGAGCGCCTTGCGCAGATCGCTACCGCTCCCGAGCATCGAATTCCTGATGAAGTCGAGCGCGTGTTCTACGTTGTCGGGAGTCGCCGGCAGTGCTGTCGGTGAAAAGGCGTATGTCTCTTCGTTGAAGAGGATGAGATCAAAATGGTCCTGTGGCGACAGTGAATGCAGGAAGTAGTCGAGTGCTTCGACGGCGCGCTTGAGCTTTTCACCGTACATGGACAGCGAGGTGTCGAGCACCAGGATCACATTGCGTGGCTGCCTGTTTTGCGCAGTTGCCCCCTTTTGGTTGAAGATTGCGCGCGCTTCGAAGTATCCACTTGGGTTTTGTGCAGCAAGCGCAGGGTCGCGCAAATCGTATGCAGAGATCTGTTCCGGCGCGCGATAGGTAGTGAACGAGAGGGTGGATTCGGGAACATTGATGCGATAGTCGAAGGAGAAGTCCTGCTTCAACTCCAAACCATTAGCGTGAAAGTCTGCTTCAAATTCGTTCGGCTCTGATTTCGTAACTGCCAGCGCATACTCGTTTCTGTTAATTGGCGAGATCGGGTAGTCACTCAGGACATGTATGTGCAGGTTAAACTCCTCAACGCGTTGAGCGTCGCCGAATGATGGCTTCAAAGGAAAGGTGAAATGCGACGCGAGACTCTCAACCGGCAAGACCTCCGTGTACTCGATCTCAACACGCTTCGTCCCGTAGGCCGGAATCGGAAATACTTTGGCGGAGAACGCCGAACGACCTTCATGCTCGTCATCCTGTTGCAGGAGTCCCGGATCGATCTGCTGTTGCTTGATCTCGCTGTAGACCTTGTTCGCCCGGCGCTTCTCCATCATCACGCCGGGAATGCGAACGTCCGCATCCCAGACGGCGAAGTCGAAGATCGAAGCAGTTTGCGGCAGTGCGAACAGGTATTTGCCTTCGAGAACCTGGGCTGAGTGGTTGTCGAATACCTGCATCACCTTCACGCGCGCGTGTTGGTTATCGATCAGCACATCGACGTTCATTACCTGCAATGACAGTGTGTTCGGATCCTTTTTACTGCTCGTCGATGGAATCAAAACACCGGACTGCGCGGAGCTGTGGCGGAATGGCAGCAACAGCGCGACGACGATCAGCAGCAAAAGTAGTTTTCTTGCAGGGTGCTTCATTTCATCTCGTCTTCTCTGCGGCTCTCTGCGTATCTCCGCGGTCTCTGCGTTTAGTTTGCGATTTAACGCAGAGAGCGCAGAGATACGCAGAGGGCCGCAGAGAAATCATTTTCCACTCC
>Ga0134121_10000811_pt1 | contig 32453 bp, 26 predicted proteins | sample KB301_FD_96463 | JGI IMG/M metagenome (GOLD analysis project Ga0134121, IMG submission 96463) | Terrestrial soil microbial communities without Nitrogen fertilizer from Kellogg Biological Station, Michigan, USA - KB3-0-1 | ecosystem: Environmental > Terrestrial > Soil > Unclassified ...
GTTTCCGCCCGAGAAGACGGCCGGCGAGCTCGACAAGGGGTTCGGAGCCTACAAGTCGATCTTCGGCGAAGCGCCTGCGACCTACGCGGCGCCGGCCTGGCTGACCAGCGACGACGCCCTGCTCCACGAGGAGTCCTACAGTCTCGCGTACGCCACCGACTGCCGGGGCACGGAGCCCTTTCTGCCGGTGGTGCGGGGGCGGACTCTCGCCACACCCCAGGTCCCGGCCACGCTTCCCACGCTGGACGAGGCGCTGGGCGACACCTTCACGGACGCGCCTTCGTACTTCACGGCCGTGGTCGAGGAGGCCGCGCGATCTTCGTGGCCGGTCTTCACCCTCCACTCCGAGCTGGAAGGCGGGCCCTACGCGGAGGACTTCCGCGCCCTCCTGCGCGCGGCAAAGGCGGCCGGCCTGCGCTGCGTTCCGCTGGGCGAGCTCCTCGCCGAGCGCCGGCGCCAGGGTGAGCTTCCGACTTGCACGATGCACCACGCGCCCGTCCGCGGCCGGCATGGCGTGCTCTCAACGCAGGGACCTTCGATCTAAATGTCCACCTCTCCGCATGTCGCGGTCATCGGCGCCGGCGCCTTCGGCGGCTGGACGGCGTTGGAGCTGTGTCGCCGCGGCGCCCGCGTCACCCTGCTGGATGCCTGGGGCGCGGGGAACTCCCGTTCCAGCTCGGGGGACGAGACGCGGATCATCCGCGGCGTCTATGGGCCGGACAAGGTCTACGTGGACTGGGTCGCCCGCGCCTTCCCTCTCTGGCGGCAGGCCGAGGCGCGCTGGGGGGTTCCCCTCTACCGGCGCACCGGCTGCCTCTGGATGTGCGGCGGCGACGACGCCTACGTCCGCACCTGCCTTCCTCATTTCGCGAACGCCGGGCTGGCCATCGACGAGCTGAGCCTCGCGGAAATCCAGAGCCGCTTCCCGCAGATCGATTTCGACGGCGTGGAAAGCGCCTTTTTCGAAGCGGAGGCCGGCTACCTGCTGGCCCGCCGCGCTTGCCGGGCCGTGGCCGAGACGGTGGCCGCCCAGGGCGGCGAGGTGAGGCTGGCTTCCGCGGCGCCCGGGCCGATGGCGAAAGGCCGGCTGGAGAGGCTGGAGCTCGCGGACGGCTCGACGCTCGCCGCCGACCTCTTCGTCTTCGCCTGCGGACCCTGGCTGGGCAGCCTCTTTCCAGAGGTGATCGGCGAGCGCCATATCCTTCCTACCCGGCAGGAGGTCTTCTACTTCGGCCCGCCAGCGGGCGATCGCCGCTTCGACGACGACGCCTGCCCGGTGTGGATCGACCTCAGCGGGGAGCGGATCTACTACGGCATTCCCGGCAACGAGCACCGCGGCTTCAAGGTCGGGGATGACACCCGGGGCGAGCCGCTCGACCCCACCCACACAGAGCGGACTCTGACGCCCTCTCTCCTCGCCGCCGCTCGTGCCACGATGGCCCGCCGCTTCCCGGCCCTCGCCGGGGCGCCGCTGGTGGAGGCGAGGGTCTGCCAGTACGAGAACACCTCGGACGGCCACCTCCTCTTCGACCGTCATCCCGAAGCCGCCAACCTCTGGCTCCTCGGCGGCGGCTCCGGCCACGGCTTCAAGCTCGGCCCCGCCGTGGGCGAGTACGCCGCGGAAACCATCCTCGCCGGCGGCACGCCCCTCCCTCTCTTCGCCCTCGACCGCCCCGGCTTCGATCAGGGCATGCCGGGGCGAACGCAGTTCGAGGCGGCGGGATGATTGTTCATTACGCTCAACATTGACAATCGACGTTCGATTATCTAACATACTCCCCGGGAAACCGAAGGGAGCATCGTCATGGCTATCCAACAAGAAGATCTGGCAAGCCGGCTGCGGGAGGCACGGGAAGCCGCCGGCCTGAAGCAGGAGGACGCCGCCCGCCATCTCGGGATCTCGCGTTCCTCGGTGGCCCAAATCGAACTCAACAACCGGGCCGTCTCCAGCTTGGAGCTGGACCGCCTCGCTCATCTGTATGGACGCGATATCCGCGACTTCCTGGCGGCCGAGTTTCGGCCTGAGGATTCACTCGTAGCCCTCTTCCGCGCTGAATCCGGCGCGACCGGGCGCGATGAGGTCGTCAAGGCCATCGGCGACTGCGTCGCTCTCGCTCGGGAGCTGGCCAACCTGGAGGGTCTTCTCGGCCTGGATCGCGCTCAGCTCGGAGTGCCTGCTTATTCTGGCGGCGCCTTACGCAATAAGTGGCAGGCCATCGAGCAGGGGATGCGGGTCGCCGCGGACGAGCGGCGGCGCCTCGGCCTCACCATCCGTCCCGTGAGCGATGCCGCCGACCTTCTGGGGAGCGAGGGTGTACGCACCGCCCTCCTCGACCTGCCGGAGGACGTCTCCGGGCTCACCTTGATGGACCCGGCCTACTGCCTTTTCGTGGTGGTGAACCGCCGGCATTCCCTGTTGCGCCGCCGTTTCTCCTGGGTTCATGAGTACGCTCACGTGCTCTTCGACCGCCAGCTCCGGGGCACCTTGAGCCGCGCCTCCAATCGCGACGAGCTGGCCGAGGTACGAGCCAACTCCTTCGCCGCCTGTTTCCTCATGCCGGAGGAAGGCATCCGGGATTTCCTCGCCAACCTCGGAAAGGGTCAGCCGAGCCGGGAACGCCTCGAAGTCTTCGACGGCGTGGCCGCCGTCCCCGCGGAGACCCGAGCCGAGCCGGGATCGCAACGGGTGTAGGTCTATGACGTGGTGCTCCTGGCGCATCACTTCGGCGTCAGCCGCACCGCGGCGCTCTATCGTCTGCGCAACCTGCACCTGCTGTCGCAGGCCGAGCTCGCGGTGCTGCTCGCCGAGGAAGAGGCCGGACACGGGAAGAGAATCTCCGGGCTCCTCGGTCTACCGGAGCCCGACCACGCCGCCGGCCGCGGGGAGTTTCGCTCCCGCCTCCTCGGCTTGGCCCTCGAAGCCTACCGCCGGGAGAAGATCACCCGTGGGAAGCTCCGCGAGCTGGCCGCCGGCGTCGGGGTCTCCGGCGACGATCTCGCGGCGATCCTGGAAGGGGACGGGCTCCAGGACGATGAGCGGAGCGTCCCCCTTCTGCCAGAGGGATTCGAATAACTGGTGGCCGAACGCACCGTGGTGGTGGATGCCAACGTCCTTATCAACCTGGCTCATCTCGACCGGCTCGATCTCCTGGGATCTCTAGAAGGATTCGACTTCGTCATTCCTCAGGAGGTCCGGCAGGAGGTTACAAGCGCCGAGGCGCGAGCCCGCCTCGACGGCGCACTCAGTCTCGGCCATCTCAGGGAAACGGGTCTTGAAGGGCTTGAGACCCTGACGCTCTTTGCGGATTTCCTTCAGATCATGGGCCAGGGCGAATCGGCTTGTCTTGCCCTCGCCACAATGCGTGGCTGGTACATTGCCTCGGATGAGAAACGGGCCTTCCTCCGCGAGGCTCAGCGCCATCTCGGGCCGGGACGCATCCTCAACACCCCGGGCCTCCTGCTGCTCGCCATCCGGCGGCGCCTGCTGACAGTCGAGCAGGCGGATGAAGCGAAAGCCATTCTCGAACGGTGCCGGTTCCGAATGGCCTTCGGCTCTTTCCGGGAGATCCTCTGATCTACCCCTCCACCACCTGAGTCACCAAAATCGGCCGGTCGCGGGTGATCACCAGGGTGTGCTCGTAGTGGGCGGCGAGGCTGCCGTCGACGGTGCGGGTGGTCCATTTGTCGCCGTCCACCTTCACGTGCGAGGCGCCGGCGGCGATGATGGGCTCGATGGTGAGCACCAGCCCCTCGGTAAGGCGGCGGGAGCTGCGGGGATCGTAGACGTTCGGCACCTGCGGCTCTTCGTGGATGGAGCGGCCGACGCCGTGGCCGGAGAGCTCCCGCAGCACGGTGAAACCGCGCCGCCGGACCTCGGTCTCCACCGCCCGGCCGATGTCGTTGACCCGGTTGCCGGCGCGGGCGGCGCGCGCCCCTTTGCGGAAAGCCGATTGCGCCGCCTGGATGATGTTGTGCTGCAGGTTCTCGATCGGTGGCACGGCGACGGTGATCGCGGCGTCGGCGTAGTAGCCGTCACGCTCCGCCGTGATGTCGATCTTCACCAGGTCCCCGGCCTCGATCCGCCGTTCTCCGGGAACGCTGTGCACCGCCTCGTCGTTGACGCAGATCATGATGGCGCCGGGGAAGTTGTAGGTCTGCCGTGGCGCCGGAGTGGCCCCGTGGGAGACCAGGAAGCGGTCGCCGATCGCGTCCAGCTCGGCCGTCGTCACCCCCGGCCGCACGTACTTCCTCACCTCCTGGATGGTCAGGCCCACGATCCGGCCGATCTCGCGCAGCCTCTCCAGGTCTTCCGGTTTTTCGATCGACATCGCCCCCTCCTACCTTCTCCGCAGGGGCGGATCGCTCGGAGGAAAGACCGGCATGGGGAACGCTCGGACGGTCCCCTCGTCCCCCTTGGCCGCCCGCGTCCGGGGCACGCCTTCGTGCTCCACCTCTTCGATCCGGAGGACGGCGTGCATGGGCAGGTACAGACGCTTGGCCTGACCGAACTCGCTGCGCAAACCTTCCTCGTTGGGATCCACCACGACCTCGGAGCGCGCTCCGAAGACCAGATCCTCGATCTCGATGAAGCCGAACAGGCTCCCTTGTACGACCTGGCGGGCGTAGAGCTCCACCACGTTGCCCTGATTGAGGAAGACGATCTTGAACATGCAGTCTTTGCTCATTCGATTCCGCCCATGAGTTGAAAGAGGGCGATCCTACCAGAAGGACCGCCGCGCCGCCCGTCCTCAGGGAGACGCCAACGGTAACCGCACCTCCAACTCGCTGCCATGCCCTGGTCCGTCGCTGCGCGCCTCGACCCGGCCGCCGTGCATCTCCACCAGGCTGCGCACCAGGGTGAGACCGATGCCGAGGCCCGCTCCCGCGCGGTCGAGCGCCTGCTCGCCCTGGGTGAAAAGGTCGAAGACGCGGGGCAGCAAATCCGCCCCGATGCCGATGCCGTCGTCGCGGACGCGGATCACCGCCTCGTTGAGGCCGCCGCGTCCGGCCGTGACGTCGACGTGCCCTCCCGGCGCCGTGAACTTGACGGCGTTGCGCAGCAGGTTCGAGAACACCTGCTCCAGACGCGTGACGTCGCCTTCCAGGATCAGCGCCTCCGGGACGAGATCCAACCGCAGGCTCAAGGACTTGGCCTCGGCCAGCGGCCGGATGGTCTCCGCGGCGTGCCGCACGATCTCCACCAGATCCAGGCGCTCGCGCCGCAGCTCCACCTTGCCGCGGGTGATGCGCGACACGTCCAGTAGGTCGTCCACCAGCCGCACCAGGTGCTGGATCTGGCGCCGGATGATGGCGACCGAACGGTCCATCGGCGGCGACGAGGGTCCGAGCTGCTGGATCAGATACGAGGCGTTGGCGATCGCTCCCAATGGATTGCGCAGCTCGTGGGCCAGCATGGCCAGGAACTCGTCCTTGCGCCGGTCGGCCTCGGCCAGGGCCTCGGCCCGAGCCCGCAGCTCGGCGGCCAGGCGCTCGCTCTCCCGGGTGCGCGCCGCGAGACGGTCGCGCATCTCGCGGAAAGCGCCGGAGAGACGCGCCACCTCGGTGATCGTGCTGCCGTCATCCAGCGGCGCCGCGAGGTTTCCGGCGGTCAGCTCATCCACTGCCTCCGAGAGGGTCTGCAGGGGACGCGCGATGCGGCTCGCCACACGGATGCCGCCAAACGCCGCCAGGGGGACGACCGCGAGGAGCAGGCAGAACGCCACGTCGCGCCCCCGCCGCACGCCGGCCAGAGCGTCGCTCCGGGGGCGTTCCACTGCCATGGCCCAACCGACGCCCGGTACCTGGGCGAAACCGGCGACGCCGCCTTCGACTTGCAGGACGCCGCCGGCAGGAAGCGTGCGGTCCCAGCCTCCCGGCAGATCGGGCAGCCGCTCGGCATCCGGCGGCAGAGCGTCGCGAGAGGCGATGAGCTTGCCATAGCCGTCGCTCATCACCACCTTGGAACCCGGCCGGGCGATTCGACCGCTCAGCACTTCGGAGTCGTGGACCGCGACCAGCACGCCCACGAACCTCCCCTCGGCATCGCGCACGGGCGCCGCCAGGAACAGCAGCGAACGGTCGCCGGCCGGAGAGGTCGTGATCTGGACCCGCGGATCCCGCTCCTGGGCCATGGAGACCGCCAGGCTCTTCAGGAGCGGGGCCGGCAGGGGAAGGCCGGCGGCGGCGATCACCCGGCCATCGAGACCGAGGGTGCGGAAACCGGCGACGTCGGGATACGTCAGCCGGGAGGCGGCCAGAAGCGTCCCCTGCGCCTCGGGCGTCAGCGGCGCCCGGCCGGCCAGGGCGGCGACGGCGAAGGTGCGGGCACCGTTCATCTCGACGTAATCGGAAACGTTCTGGGCGATCGCCTGAGCCTCGATGCGCTGAATGGCCAGACTTTGCTCCACGGCCAGTTGCTCCTCCTGCGCCGTCACGACCGCGGTGGCGAGGATGAGCGCCAGCGAGGTCGCGATCGCCAGGGCCAGGGCCAGCCGCGACTGCAGGGCCGCCGTGTCCAGCGCGGCCAGCCGTCGCCGCAACCAGGGCAGGACGGCGACCATGATCCCGCCGCCGCAATAGAGGGCGATTCCCGTCCAGAAGCGGCCGGGCAGAGCGATCAGGACACCGAAAGCGAACAAAACGGTGCCCGCGAAGACGTGGATTCCCCAGTGCCGCCGCCGCCCGAGGCTCCGGGCCAACTGCGCCCAACCCAGGAGTGGACCCGCCAGCAGCAACGCCAATCCCAGAATCCGCAGAAGCTCGTGATGGGGACCGTAGAAGGTGCCCTGGAAGAGCGCGGGAAACGCCGTCAGCGAGAAGCCCGTGATGGCGGCGACGAAACCGATGACCAGACCGAAGAGATCGCCATCGCCTTCCAGCCCTCGGCGCCGGGACGAGCGCAAGCCGGCGCAGACCGTCGCCAGGCCGACGATGGAGTAGGTGAGCATCCCCGTCCGCGCTCCCACTTGCGCGAAGCTCACGGCGAGCGTCAGCAACGTCACCCCGGCGAAGGCATGGACGGTGAGGCTCAGCCAGCGCCGCGGCCGCAGCACGACCACCACCAGCAGCAGCACGCCGGAAAGGAGCGCCAGCGTGCCCCAGGCGAGCCCATGCGCCACGAGAACCCGGTACGGACTGCTCTGAAAACGATGGGGGGCGACGAGGAGAAAAGCGCCGGTGAAGCCGCAGAACAGGCCGACGGCCCACTCCAGGCTGTCCACCGACAACCCGGTCAGTCTCGCGCGCCATCCCCCTGAACTTTCCCTCGCCAAATCCGTATCTCTCCAGACCTCTATGCGACCCATGCCGGGCGATACAATGCCGCCGCTGTCTACGCCCAAGCTGTCTTCAACCAGGCTGTCTTCAACCAGGCTATGCACGCCGGATCGCGGCCGTGCCGGAGGAAACCGCCCCATGTTCGGACGACGTCATCTTTTCATCCCGGCCCTCGCCCTGTCTCTCGCCGGCCAGGCCGTGGCCCAGCCCCCGGTTTCCTCCTCGGAGCCCCTGCTCGGCTTCAGCAACGACCGCGCCAGTGAGGAGCGGGCTCTCGAAGCCAGGTTCGACTCCTTCCTCAACGCCGCCAACCAGCGCCAGTGGATGCAGCGGCTCACCGCCCATCCTCACCACGTCGGCTCGCCCTGGGACAAGTCGAACGCCGAGTTCATGGCGGATCTCTTCCGCTCCTGGGGCTATCAGACTCAGATCGAGCAGTTCAAAGTCCTCTTCCCGACGCCCAAAGTCCGCCTGCTGGAGATGGAAGCGCCCACCCGTTTCAAGGCGAGCCTCACCGAGCCGGCCCTTCCGGAAGACTCCACCTCCGGCCAGAGCGCGGAGCAGCTCCCCCTCTACAACGCCTACTCGACCGACGGCGACGTCACCGGCGAGCTCGTCTACGTCAACTTCGGCGTCCCCAAGGACTACGAGGAGCTGCAGCGCCGGGGCATCGACGTCAAGGGCAAGATCGTCATCGCACGGTATTTCGGTTCGTGGCGCGGCATCAAGCCCAAGGTGGCCGCCGAGCACGGCGCCATCGGCTGCATCATCTTCTCCGATCCTCACGAGGACGGCTACTTCCAGGGCGACGTCTATCCCAAGGGCGGCTATCGCGGCGACAAGAGCGGCCAGCGCGGCTCGGTGGCCGACATGCCGCTCTACTCGGGCGATCCGCTGACCCCGGGCGTCGGCGCCACCGAGGACGCCAAGCGCCTCGCCGTCAAGGATGCGCCCACCATCACCAAGATCCCCGTGCTCCCCATCTCCTACGGCGACGCCCTGCCGCTGCTCAAGGCCCTGGGCGGCCCCATGGCTCCCGAGGACTGGCGCGGCTCGCTGCCCATTCCCTATCACCTCGGCGCCGGCCCGGCCCGCGTCCACCTCAAGCTGGAGTTCAACTGGAATCTGGCACCAGTCTATGACGTAATCGCCAAGCTGCCGGGCTCCGAGCGGCCCGACGAGTGGATCGTCCGCGGCAACCACCACGACGGCTGGGTCAACGGCGCCTCGGACCCGATCAGCGGCATGGTCGCCGAGCTCGAAGAGGCCCGGGCCCTCGGCGAGCTCGCGAAGACCGGCTGGAAGCCGAAGCGCACCATCGTCTTCGCCGCCTGGGACGGCGAGGAGCCGGGCCTGCTGGGCTCCACCGAATGGGCGGAAACTCACGCCGCCGAGCTGCGCGACCACGCCGTCGTCTACATCAACTCGGACAGCAACTCCCGCGGCTTCTTCAGCGCCGGCGGCTCCCACACCCTGGAGACCTTCGTCAATCAGGTAATGCGCGACGTCCCCGACCCTGAAAAGGGGATCAGCGTTCTCGACCGCGCCCTCGCCGCCAACACCCTGTTCGGACCGCCCGAGGCGCGAGACGGCAAGACCCTTCACCTCGACGCGCTGGGCTCCGGCTCGGACTTCACCCCGTTTCTCCAGCACCTGGGAATCTCCGCTCTCAACATCGGCTACGGCGGTGAGGAGGAGTACGGGCAATACCATTCCATCTACGACTCCTTCGATCACTTCGTCCGCTTCGTCGATCCGAAGTTCGAGTACGGCGTCGCCCTGTCGAAGACCGGCGGCCGCCTCGTCCTGCGCCTCGCCAACGCGGAGGCCCTGCCGATGACCTTCGATCCTTTCAACACCGCCGTGGCCAAGTACGTGGACGAGGTCGTGAAGCTGACGGACACCCTGCGGCAGGAGGCCGACGAGCGCAACCGGCGGCTCGACGACAAGGTCTTCCAGGCCGTGGACGACCCGGCCCATACCTGGGTGGCGCCGCCGCGCCTCGATGTCGCTCCCTACCTGAACTTCTCGCCGCTCCAAAACGCCGTCGCCGCGCTCAAGAAGAGCACCGCCGCCTACGGCAAGGCGTATGGAGCGGCCACCGCGGGTGGCAAGGCGCTGCCGGCCGAGACGGCCAACCGCCTGAACGCCATCCTGATGAAGTCCGAGCGCGTCCTCACCCGGCCCGAGGGCCTGCCGCGCCGCTCCTGGTACGTACACCAGATCTACGCCCCGGGCTTCTACACCGGCTACGGCGTGAAGACCCTGCCCGCCGTGCGCGAGGCCCTGGAGCAGCGCAACTGGAAGGAGGCGACCGACTCGATCCCCCTCGTGGCCTCCACCATCGAAGCCTTCGCCCGGGAGATCGACAAGGCGACGGCGGTGCTGTCGGCGAAGTAGGGACCCTCATCACGCGGGGCGGTCTCCAGGAGGCCGCCCCGCCCGTCCTATACACTCCCCGGCATGCCGCCGACTCCCACCTTCCCCGATCTCCGCGCCTTCCTCGATCGGCTCCGCCAGGACCGCGACCTCGTCACCGTCGAGGCCTCGGTGGACGCGCGGCTGGAGGCGGCGGAGATCCACCGGCGGGTGATCGCGGCCGGCGGGCCGGCCCTGCTGTTCACGAACGTCAAGGGGGCGGACTTCCCGCTCGTCACCAACCTCTTCGGCACCGCCCGGCGGGCCGAGCTGGCCTTCGGCACCCGGCCCCAGCAGCTCATCCGCCGGCTCGTTCACCTCGCCGAGACTCTGCTGCCCCCGACGCCCGCGAAGGTCTGGGGCGCCCGGGACCTCGCCCGCGAGGCTCTCCGCATCGGCTCCTCCCGCCGCCGCTCCGGCCCCGTCACCGAGGTCGTGACCTCCGACGTCCGCCTCGACCGCCTGCCCGTCCTCACCACCTGGCCCGAGGATGGCGGCCCGTTCGTCACCCTCCCCCTGGTCTACACCGAGCATCCGGACGGCAAAGGCCACAACCTGGGGATGTACCGCCTCCACGTCCACGACACCCGCTCGACCGGCATGCACTGGCAGATCGGCAAGGGCGGCGGCTTCCACTACGCGGTGGCCCAGGCACGGGACCAAGCGTTGCCGGTCACCGTGTTCCTGGGCGGACCGCCGGCCCTCATCCTCGCCGCCATCGCGCCGCTACCTGAGAACGTCCCCGAGCTGATGCTCGCCTCCCTGATCGCCGGCGAGCGGCTGAAGCTCATCGCACCGGGAGCTGGCGCGCATCCTCTTGTGGCCTCGGCCGAATTCGCGCTGATCGGCAAAGTGCCGCCCCGGGTCCGGCGCCCCGAAGGACCCTTTGGGGATCACTACGGCTACTACTCCCTCCAGCACGACTACCCGGTCTTCGAGGTCGAAAAAATCGCCCATCGGCGGGACGCGATCTATCCGGCCACCGTGGTGGGCAAGCCCCGGCAGGAGGACTTCTTCATCGGCGACCTCCTCCAGGAGCTTCTCTCGCCGCTCTTTCCCCTGGTCATGCCGGCGGTGGAGGATCTCTGGTCCTACGGCGAAACGGGCTACCACTCGCTGGCGGCGGCGGTCGTCAAGCAGCGCTACAAGCGGGAAGCGATGGCTTCCGCCTTCCGCATCCTGGGCGAGGGGCAGCTCTCGCTGACCAAGTTCCTTTTCGTGACGGATCAGAGGGTGGACCTGAAGGATTTCCCGGCGACGCTCACCCACATCCTGGAGCGTACCCATCCGGAGACGGACCTCTACGTCTTCGCGAACCTCGCCATGGACACCCTGGACTACACCGGCCCACAGGTGAACGAGGGCTCGAAGGGAGTCTGGCTCGGCCTGGGAGATCCCGTGCGCGAGCTACCCCGCACCTTCGCCGCACCCGAGATCCCGCAGGGGCTCACGGATGTCCACATCTTCGTCCCCGGTTGCCTGATCGTGGGCGGCCCCACTTATCAGGACGATCCCGGCGCGGCGGCCCGCTTCGCCGCCCATCCCAACTTCGCCGGCTGGCCCCTGGTGGTTCTCACCGACGAGCCCCGCCGCGCCGCCGCGAGCCCCATCAACTTTCTCTGGACCACCTTCACGAGGTTCGAGCCCGCCGCCGACCTCCACGCCGCCGCGACCACCCTCCTCCGCCACCACGTCTCCTACCAGGCCCCCATCCTCATCGACGCCCGCATGAAGCCCTGGTACCCCAAAGAGCTCTTCGCGGACGAAGAGACCGCGGCGACGGTGACGAGGCGGTGGAAGGAGTACTTTCCGTCCGGAAAGGTGGAGATGGGGGATTCGGGGACGGGGCATTTGACGGGGTAGGGATGAGTTACCATGGAGAGTCTCGACCCGGGTCGGTTGCGGCCTCCGGTCTGGTGATATCCTCCAAGAGGTACAAAGTCATGGCACTCGTAAACATCGAAGCTCATCGCTGGACCCGGCAGGAATATGACCGCTTGGTCGATCGGGGATTACTGCCAGCCAGCAAGCGGGTCGAGTTGGTGGAGGGAGTCATCTACGACATGCCACCGCAGAACAGCTTCCATGCTACGGGCTACCAGTTGGTACATGAGGCTCTACGAGTCGTCTTCCCACCTGATTCAGGCTACGCGATCCGCGCTCAGCTCCCCCTCGCGTTGAGCGAGGATTCCGAGCCCGAGCCCGACTTGGCTGTTGTTCAGGGAAGTATCCGTGATTTCAGTGACTCGCATCCCTCGACGGCGTTGCTGGTGGTGGAAGTCGCCGACAGCTCACTACTGCATGACCGCAAGCGAAAGACTCCCCTGTACGCCCGCTCCGGGATTCCCGAAGCTTGGCTTCTCAACCTCGTCCGCAGAGCGCTAGAGGTTTTTCGGAATCCCGTCAATGGGGTCTACCAGACCCGGATGGTCCTCCGGGCGGGCGACACCGTTTCGCCGCTCGGTTGTCCCGAGGCGGTTATCGAGATATCGGAGTTGCTCCCCTGATTTAGGGAGGGAAAATCATGGGAATTGGCGGAGCTTATAGCGCAGATCGGGCGGCGGCCCTCTCCGGCGTGCCGAGAAGCACGATCTATCACTGGGCGCGAAGGGGGCACCTCATCCCGTCGGTTTCGCAGAGTCCTCTGCTCTGGTCCTATACGGATCTCCTCGCTCTGAGGACCCTCTACTGGTTGCGCCAGCCCAAGAAAGCCTTCGACCGCGACGTGCCGGCCACCTCCATGGCAAAGGTCCGGCGGGCCTTGAAAGAGCTCAAGAGGTTGAACCTCGATCTCTTCGAGGAAGGCCGGCCTGTCGTCACGGTGACCCTCAAAGGCGAGATCACGATTGACGTCGATGCCGTGCCCCTTCAAGTGGTGGAGGGTCAGTACCTGGAGAGAGACCTCGTGGATCTGATCGGCCCGTTCGAAGGTCTCGAGGGTACGAAGGGGCCGGATCTCGCCTGGCCTCGGCCAACCTTGCAGATCCTGCCCCGGAAGATCTCGGGAGCGCCGCACATCGCCGGTACCCGTCTGCCGACCGAGTCCATATTCGCTCTGGCCGACAGGGGCTTCACCGTCGAGCAGCTTGCCAAGATCTATCCCTTCGTGGACAGAAAATCGCTCGGCGACAGCATCGACCTCGAAAAGCAGCTCCAGAAAAACGCGAATCTACGACGGGCTGCCTGATCGGCGTGATCCGCTTCGCACTGGATGAGGATTTTCCGGACACCATCATCGACGCCCTTGGGCTTGGCGTGCCCGAGGCGGATCTGGTTCCCATCCGGCACATCAATCCCGGCCTACGGCAGATGGATGACTGGAAGCTACTGCTCTCCCTCCACCATCTCGAACAATGGGACGGGATGGTCACCACCGATTCCCGCATGCTCAAACTGCCGCGAGAGCTTGCCGTCATTCACCAGACAAAATTGACCCTTGTGATCGTCGAGAAAGCCGGCCATGACCCTATCCGTGCGGCCGGCCTTCTTCTCGTCCATCTCCCGACAATCTGTCGCAAGACTGTACGATCCAAGGGGCAGATCTGGAAACTGACCGCCCAGAATCGGAATCATGATGATCCCTGGGAGGAGCTCCAGAAGATTGCGAGCCATATGAACGTGAGCGTGAAGGACCTCTTTCACGAACACAAACTGTCCAACAATGAATTGACACGGAATCCACTGGCAGATCAGAAGCCCGGTCCTAAGTAATCAGATGCGGGAGAACGAGGAGGAGTGGAAGCGATTGGACCGCTAATCAAGCCCTCGAAGAAGTAGATCCTCCTTCAGCTCTTCGCCTTCCGCCGCCGAAACGCCCGCGCCGTCTTGCGATTGACGTCCACTCCGATCTGGGGCCGCAACCGGGTGAGCCACCACAGAAAACGGGCGTAGAAGGGAAAGACGATGATGGGGCGATTGCGCTCGACGCCCTGCAGAAGCTTGCGCACCGCCACGTCGACATCCATGAATTTGAAGGGAATGAGGCCGATCATCCCCTCCTGTGTGGCGTCGGTGTAGCTGCTGTTGTCGAAGATACTGGTCTCGATGAAGCCTGGGCAGACGGCGCTCACCTTGATGCCGAGATCCGCTCCCTCCGCCCGCAAAGTGAGGGATAACCCCACGACGCCGAACTTGCTCGCGGAGTAGGGCGAGCTGAGCGCCGCGCCGGCCAAGCCCGCCAGCGAGGCAATGTTGACGATGTGGCCTGAGCCCTGGCGGACCATGCGGGCGTACGCCGCCGTGGCGCCGTGGATCACGCCCCAGAGATTGACGTCCAGCACCCGGTGCCAGATGTCGAGAGGGAGGCTCTGGACCTCGCCGACGGCGGCGAGACCCGCGTTGTTGAAGAGGTAGTCGAGCCGCCCGTGGCCGGCGACGGTCGAGTCGAGAATGCGCTCGAACGCCGCCGCGTCCCGCACGTCGAGCGCCGCCGCCGTGGCCCGGCCGCCGGCCTTCACGATGCTCTCGGCCACGGCGCGGGCGCCTTCCTCCTGGAGGTCCGTCACCACCACGCGGGCATGGCGACGGCCGAGCTCCTCGCACAGCGCCTTGCCGAGGCCGGAGGCCCCGCCCGTCACCACCGCTACAGCGTCCTCGAAAGACCCTTTCGCCATCGCCGGCTCGGCTTACTTATTGCCGGGGGCGGCCGCCGGCACGACGGCGGGGTTCCCCAGGGAGAAGGGGCCATCCTGCGTCGAGACGAAGCCGGTGGGGAGCGCCAGGGTGACGACGACCGGCTTGTGGACCGTGGCGGTGCCGGTGACCGGTCCGGTGATGGCGACACCGACGGAGAAAGAAACGGTGCTGAACTGGCCGACCGGCACCGAGCGCTGGGGCGGGCTGAAGACGATCGTGCTGCCCTGGAACGTGACGCCCTGGACGGCGGCTTCCGAGCCCGGCCTGGCGAGAGGAGGCCCGGTGAAGCGAAGCCCCTTGAAGGCGAGAGTCACCGCCGTCGTCGGAGTGACGTTGAAGAGCTGGACGGTGAGCGTGTCACTGGACATCCTCGACGGCGACGGAGCCGAAGCGGCCGTCTGGGCGGTCTGTGCTGTCTGGGATGAGGCCGGCGACACGAGGAGAGCCGCGCCGAGCATCAGCAGGGCGAATCCCTTGAATCGATCCATGAAGTCCTCCTTCCCCCGAAAAAAGCGGGATTGGGCTGAGTATAGCCCCGCTATACTGACGACAATGACAACTCCTCTGGAGGCAGCGGAGCAGCCGGGTGGCTGGCCGGGCCGTATCTGGGTTCTGCTGGGTGTGACCGCGTTGGTGGCCACGATCGTCCTGCGGATGTCCCCTATTCCCCAGCCTTCGGGCTATCACCGGTTCGCGGATACGCGGCCATGGCTGGGAATCCCGAATTTCCAGAACGTGGCCTCGAACCTGCCGTTCCTCCTCGTGGGAGTGGCCGGCCTGCTCCGGCTGCGGCGGGCGGTTACCGCACCAGGCGGTGGCAGGAAGCTGGTCGAAAGGGGAGGCTGGTTCTTCCTTTTTCTTTCCTTCGCACTGACCGCCTTCGGCTCCGGGTACTACCACTGGGCACCCTCGAACGCGACGCTGCTTTGGGACCGCCTGCCCATGACGCTCGGTTTCATGGGTCTCTTCGCCGCGATCCTCGGAGAGCGGATCGGAGAGCGGGCCTACCGGCTGCTGCTCTGGCCGCTGGTGGGACTCGGAGTGGCGAGCGTTCTCCTTTGGTATGGGAGCGAGTTCCAAGGCCGGGGGGACCTGCGGCTCTATGTGCTGGTTCAATTAGGCCCGCTGCTGTTGATTCCACTTGTCATGGCGCTCTACCGAGCCCGCTACTCGCATGGGCACTACGTCCTCCTCGCTCTGGGCTGGTACGGGGTGGCCAAGATCCTGGAGTACTACGACCGGCAGATCTTCGCCATGCTGGACGTCGTGGGGGGCCACGCCCTCAAGCACCTCGCGGCAGCCATGGCGGGCTGGACGTTGGTGAGAATGTTCGGCGCCCGGTCGCCGATCGAACCCTAACCCCATTCCACCCGCTTCGGTGTCTACCTTCGGGAAGGGCTGGTGTCGCCCGCTGGAGGAGCAGGAGGAATGCCGACGGAGTACAGCGACCTGCGGGAGCTTCTGGACAACATACTGGAGACGGTGCCGGACTCGCGTTCGGTGTGGTGCACGGCGTCCGTTCGCTTCGAGACCACGGTGGCACGGCGCCCGGGCCTGCTGCTGGGCGGCGCCTGGGCGCCGCAACTCCTGGGCGAGGCCGCGGACCTGTGGCCGGTTCCCTGGACGATGACGCTCCAACAGCCGCGGGTGCTGGCGATCGAGCGGGTCACGGCGCCATTCTGGAAGTGGCTGCCGCTGCTGGAAGGTGCGGCCAAGGCCGAAGAGTCGCTGGTGGTGGCTGCGGAGGAGATCGGCGACGACTTCCTGCGCACCCTCGTCGCCAACCTGGAGCGACGGACGATCAAGGCCTCCGCCGTGCGATCGAGCAACGGCGCCTCCACCCATCTTGGGAGGGCTGGTGCCGACCCGCCCAGCGACCATCGCGCCCTGCCGCGAGTGAAAGAGGCCTGGATCCGCAAGGGCGCCTCGGTCGTCTTCCCCTGGAGCGACGCCGACTGGAACGGCGCGCCGGAGATCGCCGTCGTCGAGGTCGGCGGCGAGGACTGCGAGGATCAGCGCGCCCGACTACGCTTCCTCGCCGAGGCGATCCGGGAGAAGGACCGGCACGCCGCCCATTGAAACGAGGACGTGGACGTTTCTTCTCCTTTCGACGGCGCCGAGCCGTCCTTGGATTGCAGATACGCCTGGGTGTAGTTGTTGTCGCGTACGAACGCGTCTGGTGCGACGCTGGACGGCGTGGACGATTCGATAGATCTCGGCTTCAGTCGAGCTTTTGCCCCGAAGGGGCAGCGGCATGTAGCCTGGGGCTGGCGCTGTTTGCCAGCCCCAGGCCCCCCAGTCTCAACAATTTTCAAGCCCCGAAGGGGCGGCGGCGACTCCAGATCGAAGCCAGAACTGCCGCCGCCCCTTCGGGGCTCCACGTTTTCTTCGGGTTCCGCGTACCTGGGGCTGGCAAAAGCGCCAGCCCCAGGCTACATGCCATTACCCCTTCGGGGCATACGGAACTTCCGCAAAAGTCCTCTTACTTCGTCGATACTCCGTAATCCGCCTAAATGTAAGACCGCGTGGCAGTTCGGACAAACCGGGCGCAAATCTTCGACCGGATCGACAAAGTATTCTCGTCCAATACCAGAGAGGGGCCTGAGATGGTGGACATGGATGAAGCCATCCGCGAGCTCGCCATACGTGACGCCGAAATCAAAATTGCACACTACGCATGTAGGTCCGTAACGCTCGATACAGAGCCTCCGGGCTCGTGGGTCGCGCTCGAACCTATTGACAAGACTCTGCTGAACCGCGCCCTCAGGATATCGCTCACCCTGTGCCAGCTCGCTGGGTTCGAACTTGAGATAGGAGCAGGAGGATGGACGCCTCCTCCACAGCCGGAGGCCCCCGCTCTTCTGTTTCCCCTTCGCCAGTTCGCATAGAATCGGCGCCGGTGAGCACCGAAAGGGGCGACGAGCGCGTCTGGGCGGAGGATCTGGAGATCCTGCCGCCGCATTATGGCGTCGACGACGTGCCGCCGCCGCTCGAGACGTTGCTTTACGCCTGGCAGCACACGCTGGTCGACGTGTCACCCTATGTGCTGCCGCTGATGGTGGCCTCGGCGGTGGGGTATGGCGCCGAGCAGGCGGCGGCGATGATCTCCGCCTGCCTGACGCTGATGGGAATCGCCACTTTCGTCAACGTCACCTGGGGCAACCGCCTCCCTTCGGTGCTCGGGCCCTCGGCCACGGATACCGGGGCGATGGCCACGGCGGGCGCGATCTATGGCGCTCCGGCGATGTGGATGGCGGGGTTCATCGCCGGGATCTTCGAGACCGTCGTAGGCGCGAGCGGCGTGCTCGCTCCGTTGCGCCGGTTCCTTCCTCCCTACGTCTGCGGCATCGTCGTGCTCACCATCGGCGTCTCGCTCGCCCGGGTAGCCGGCGGATGGGTGTTCGCCGATCCCAATCCGAGGATGCTCGGGCTCGCGGGGGCCGCCGTCCTTTCGATCCTCTTACTGACGGTGATCGGATATCGATTCCGGCTCGGGGTGCTCGCTCGCGGAGCGATTTTCTTCAGCTTGATGATCTTCGGTGTGGGTGGCGCCAGCCTCCTGGGCGTCGCGGATTTTTCCGCTTTGGAACGGGCGCCCTGGTTCGGGCTGCCGCGCCTGTTCGCCTTCGGCGGCCCGGGGCTCGGCTGGCAGCTCGCGGGCGGCGCGGTGATCGGCGTCATCGTCGGATTCGTGGGCTCGATCGCCGAATCGATCGGCGATTACGCGGGGACGTGCGCCGTCTCGGGAATCACCTATACGGTGCGCCACATCCGCCGCGGCATCACGGTGGAGGGAGTTGCTTCCGCCATCGGTCCGCTCTTCGGCGCGCTGCCGCTGACGACCTACGCGCAGAACACGGGAGTGATCGCCACCACGCGCGTCGCCAGCCGCCGCGTCGTGCAGGTCGCGGCGATCCTGTTGCTGATCTATGGCTTGTCGCCGAAGCTCGGAGCGCTGCTGGTGCTGATCCCGAGGCCGATCGTGGGCGCCGTCTTCCTGGTGATCTGCGGCATGATCGCCACGGTCGGCCTGCGGCTGCTCGGCTGCGGCGCGAAGGACGAGGCGTGGCTGCTGACGACGGCGATCTCCCTGATGGCCGCTCTCACGCTGCCGCTCGCGGCTGCCGCCCGCAAGGAGTGGTTCGCGGCGCTGCCACCGTCGGCCCGGTTGTTCCTCGGCAACGGCGTGGTCATCGCCATCACGCTCGGCATTCTGCTCAACGCGCTGCTGCGCGCGGTGTTGCCGGTGGCGAAATCGCCGAATCTCAACCCACCGGTTTGAGGGCATGCTCCCCGGCGTGTCGGGCGAGGATGAGGTCCTGCACCTCCTGGATCACCTCCAGCTTGCGGGCGTTCTTGCCGGGGCAGGCGTGGGTGGTCAGCGGATCTTCACGATGGAGCCGCATCGACTGGCTTTCGAAGCCCAGGACGGCGCTCAGGGTCGCGAGGGCCGCCACGGCGTTCTTGCGCACCTTCAATCCCCGGCCGGTGTTGAAGGCCTCTTTCTCATAATCCCCCAGCATCTCGACGCCGAGCGCCACCTGGTTCCAGGACGGCGAGTGGACGCCGGAAAGGGTGAGCGGCGTGAAGACCCAGATCTGCTTGTCGTCGACGAACAGATGCGGACCGGCGCTCCACTTCTGCACGTCGCGATAGAACGCCTCCAGGTTCTGGATGTGCTTCTTGGTCAGCCCGTTCGGCCGCTGCGCGAGCGACGGCACGCCGGTGTTGTGCAGAACGATGAACGACGGCCGCCAGGCCAGCCACTGCAAGGTGTGACAGTAGGTGTCGAAGTCGTCGGGGCTGAAGCTCGAACCCACGATTCCTTTCCAGGTGGGCATGTTGTCTCCTCCTCTGTCGTCGACCGGTTCGGTCTTACGTGTGCGCTTCCTTCAAGTGTACTGCGCTCCATCGAACAAACAGTGGGCGCCAGGCGAGAGCCCTGGGAGCTGCGGAAGGTGGCTCCTCAGGCGTCGCCGCCGGGCCGGGGCGCCTCGTCCCCGGCGCTCGCGCTGGCGCCCGGTGCATCAGTTGTCAAAGATCGACCTTCCGGCGAGGCATGACGTGCTTGCGGCGCTTCGCGGCAAGCTCCTGCGTCTCGCCAGCCCTGCCGTTCGTCACATCGCGAGCTTGTGGCCGGCCGTCGGAAGCTACCGCGGGCCGTGCCAAGCTCCAGCCGTCTCGTCCCAGCCCGGCTCAACCCGCCGCGAGCTTTTCACCTCCGGCGACAAGCCATTCCCCACCCGCCTCAGGCTTCGCAGCCGTCAAAGACGGCCTGTCATCCGACGCCTCAAGTCCGGGGCGGGCACCCCAGGTTCAACTCGTTTCGTGCCAAAGTAGCGCAGTGTACCACGCCGTTTTTTGGCTCGGCGGCATCTCTGAAACCTCTCGCCACGTACTTAGCTCCATTGCCACAAGGTTCATTTGTCACGTCGAAAATTGGGGCTTGACAAACTCAAGATGTCACCCATAATAGCACTGTTCGTTCGAAAAACAGCCTGAAAACAGAAATCGGCCCGCCGGGTGGGGGACGCGATCCACAGAAAGGGGGAAAGGGCTCGTGGGCGAGCCCAAAGGAGGATGTGTGTAGCAAACGCGGCGCGGGCGCCGTTCCGGGGGTGTTCTCCGGGAGCGCCGAAGCCGCAGGTAACTCAAGCTGTATCAAAGACTAAGGAGAAAGTGTCATGGCTAATTTTCAGACCCGTTATTCCGATTTCTTCGCCCGCTGGGAGAAGCTGCTCGTCGCCCTGCTGGCCAACATCGCCGAGCTCCCTCATCTGGAGGCGCCGCGGGCGAAGCTCCAGGCCTTGCTGGAGGAGGTCCGTACCCTCCTCTCGCAACAGGACGTCCATGCGGCTTCGAAGCAACTGGTCTCGCAGCGGCTGAAGGTCGCCCTCGCGGACGGCAAGAAGCTCGCTACGTTCCTCCGCACGGGGGTCAAGGAGCACTTCGGCAACCGCAACGAGAAGCTGGTGGAGTTCGGCGTTCAGCCCTTCCGCCGGAAGAAGACGGAGCCGGCGCCTTTGAAGCCGGTTCCAAAGGACCCGGTTCCGGTGAATCCGGTGCCGGTCGCGCCGAAGCCGTAAGAAGTCAAGCAAGCCGGCTCTTTGACAACTGAACCAACACATCGGGAAGGCCCTCCAGACGGCGGAGGGCCTTCCCTTTTTTCTTACAGGAACAACCCCTCGATCGTCCCCTGGATGGCGAGCGCCGCCTGGTAGGGATCGGGAGCGTTGCGGATGGGACGGCCGACGACGATGTAGTCGGCGCCGTTGCGCAGGGCCTGCTCGACGGTGACGACGCGCTTCTGATCGTCCGACGGGCGGTTTTCGACCGGGCGGATGCCGGGGGTGACGATCAACAGCTTCTCTCCCAGGTGATCGCGGAGCGCCCGCGCCTCCAGGCCGGAGGAGACGACGCCGTCGCAGCCGATCTCCAGCGCCCGGCGGGCGCGGGAGAGCACGAGGCGGTGGACGTCGACGGAGAAGCCGAGGTCCGTGAGATCGCCCTGGTCGAGGCTGGTCAGCACGGTGACGGCGAGGATCTTGAGATCCCCCTTTTCGCGGCAGGCGGCTTCGAGGATGCCGTCGTTGCCATGGACGGTGGTGAGGGTGATCGGGCGTTTACTGAGCTGCCGGACGGCGGAGCGCACGGTCTCGGGGACGTCGAAGAGCTTGAGGTCCGCGAAGACCTTCTTGCCCTGGCCGACGAGCCAGTCGACGAGCTCGAAGTAGCCGCCGGTCGCGAACAGCTCGAGGCCGACCTTGTAGAACTGCACGGACTCGCGCAGGGCGGTGACCAGACGCTTGGCCTCTTCGACGCTGGGCACGTCGAGGGCGAAGATGAGCCGGTCTTCAGGAGGAATGGTCTTGGTGGAAAGGAAACTCGGGTCGCTGGCTACAGGGTCCTTCGGGTCCTCGAAGGTCATGTCACCTCCTCGGAGAGCGAAGGGTAGCACACCCTCCGGCGAAGCCCCTCCGACGTTCCGCTTTCCTCATCCGTAGGAAAAGACAGCAGGTCAGCGATAACATCCGGGCGATTCCTTCGAGGGACGCCCTCGTCCAAGTCAAGGCTTTCGTGTGAACGAGCTCCCCGTCTCCCCCATGCCCCGCAATCTGCCGCTTCGCCTCCTGGTGCCTCTGGGCGCGCTGGCGGCGATGGCGGCCTTCTCCGGGCGGGACACGAGCCCCGAGGCCACGGCCGAGGGCCTCTACCTCGCCGTGCTCGCGGCGGCGGCGCTGCTGCCGGTGGGCTGGCTGGCGCCGGAGCCGGCGTTGGAGCTGGGGCTGGGGGCGGTGCTGGCGACGGCGGCGGTTTGGGCTCTGCCGCCGGGGCCGGGTCGCGGGGCGGCGGTGGTGCTGGTGCTGGCGGCGGCCCTGGCGGTGGCGGCGGCGCGGCGGCTTTCGTCTCCGGCCCCAGGGGGCGGCGTCGCTCCGGGCGTGACGATCCCCCTGGCCCTGGGTCTCCAGATCCTGCTGCGGGGGGAGCTGCTGCTGGCGCCGGTGCTGAGCGCGCGGCTGCTGGTGGCGCTCCTAGTGCTGCCCGTCGCCGGCGGCCTGGCGGTGACGACGCTGGCGCGGCGGCACGGCGCCGTCCTGCCGCTGATCGCCGCCGGCACCGCCCTGACCCTGGCGCCGGGCTTCAACGCCGCCTCGACGCTCGCCCTGCTCGCCCTGGCGGCGGGAGACAACTTGAGCCGGCAGGATCTCCGGTGGCCGGCGCGGGCGGGCGCGCTGGCGGTGGTCCTCGCGCCCATCGCCTGGCAACCGCACTTCGGCGTGGTGATCGCCGCCTGCGGGCTGGCTCTGGCATGGCCGCGAGTGGGGCTGGTCCTCGCGGTGCTGGCGGCGGTCGGGCTGGAGATCGTCTCCAAAAGGTCCTGGGACGCCGCGCTCCTCAGCCTCTGCGCTCTCCCCCTGCTGGTGCCGGCGGCCCTGATCCCCGAGCGGCGGCGCGGCTGGAACGTGCTGGCGGCGGCGCTGCTGGTGGCGACCGCTCCCCTGGTGCCGGACCTCTCGACGCTGGCGGCGCCCCTGGCCCTGGCGGCGCTCTCGCTGCGCCGCGATCTCGCCTTCACCGTGCCGCAGCGGGTGTGGACGGGCGCCGTCCTGGGCGGCACGGCCCTCCTCGCCTCCTATCCCTGGTTGCGCCAGACGCCCATGACCGCGGCGCTCTCCCTCCTGGGGCCGCCGGGGGCGACGCTGGCGATCGGGATCGTGGCCGTCGTCCTGGGGCTGGCGGCCTTCGGCCACGGAGTGGCGCCCACCTGGAGCGAGCCGGTGCGCGCCGCCCGCCTCGCCGGACTCTCAGGCGCCTGCCTGATGCTCGCGCTGCTGCAGGGATTGCCCACGGCGGGCACGCCGCTGCTGAAGCCGCAGGTTCCAGTAGCGCTGGACGCCGCGCATCCCGACTGGGAGACCGCTCTCCCGCCGAGTCCGGCGCCCGCGATCGGATGCGTGGTGGTGGAGTCCTACCTCGCCAACGGCGCCGCCCTGGCGCGGGGGACGCCGGTGGCGGTGGTGAAGCTGATGGGCGCCGCGGGCCACAGCGTGGACTGGACGCTACGGGCCGGCGACGACACCGGCGAGTGGGCCGCGCGGCGGCCGGACCTGGCCCATGAGGCGGTGCCCGTTCCCTCGCCCTGGGTCTCCTGGGTGGCGGACGGCTTCTTCGCCCAGCGCTACCGCTCCCGGTTTCAGCTCGACCGGCCGGAGCCCTTCGACCGCCTGCGGATCGAGCGCGCCCCGGGAACTCCCCCGGACCTCACGATCGCCCTTTATCAAGTGGAGATCCGCAGATGAGGCCTCGCCGGGAGGCTCTGGCCACGGCAGGGCTTCTGATGGCGGCAGCGGCGGCGACGGCGCTGCTGGCGTGGCGGTCGCCGCTGCCGGCGGGCGACGCCTTTCGCGGCACCTTGACGATACTGCCGCTGGTGCTCGCGGCGTTGCGGGAGATTCACCGGTGGGGCGCGCGGGCATCGCCGCCTCTGTCGCGCGCCGGGACGGCGGGAGAGCTGGGCGCCCTGGCGGTCCTCTGGACGTTGATCTTCGCGCGCCCGCACCTCGGCCTGGCGTTCGCGGACGAGGTGCTCGCCGCGGGATTGCTCCTGGTGCTGGCGTGCCGGGTGGCGCGGCAGGCGGCGGCCTTGCGGCCGTTGCTCGGAGATCGCCTGCCCGGGCGGCCGTCGATCCTCTTCTTCTTCCTGCCGTTGACGGTCTACCTCGCGCTGCTGCCGTGGTCGGCCGGGCACCGCCAACTGGACGGCGACGAGCCCTACTACCTCCTGGTGACCCACAGTCTGGCGTACGACTTCGACGCCGACCTCACCAACAACTACGCCCAGGGGGATTGGCGGCACTTCATGGGCCGCCCGATCACGCCGCAGCCGGGCGACCCCGTAGGGTCACACGGCGAGCTCTTCTCGCGGCACAACGAGATGCTGCCGATGGTGCTCGCGCCCGCCTACCGGCTGGGCGGCGTGACGGGCGCCCTGGCCACCATGGCGGCACTGACGGCGGCGCTGGCGTGGATGATCCTCCGGCTCGCCCGGCACTACTCGCCGGAGAACCCCGGCGCGGCCCTCGCCGCCTACGCCCTGGCCGCCTTCGGGCCGCCGCTCCTTCTCTACTCCTATCAAGTCTGGGTGGAGGTGCCGGCGGCGCTGCTGGCGGCCGTGGCCCTGGACAGCATTCTGGCCCTGGACGGTCTCGACGATCTCGACGGTCTCAACCCGCGCAAGGCTCTCGACCGCCAGCCGCGCGGTTGGGGCTGGAAGGACTGGCTGGGGATCGGCCTTCCCCTGATGGTGCTGCCGCTGGTGAAGATCCGCTTCGTGCTCATCGCGGCGCCGATCGTCCCCCTGGCGTGGTGGCACGCCGGCCGGCCGAAGCGGCCGGTGTTCATCCTCGCCGGGCTGCTGGGCGCGGTGGGCGGCGGCATGCTCCTCTACAACCAGAGGGTCTACTCCAACCCGCTCAAGATCCACACCTGGCAGGAGGTCGATCCCGGGGCCTACGGCCTGGCCTCCTACCTCAAGGGGGGCTTCGGCCTGTTCTATGACGCGGGCTTCGGCCTCTTCGGCTGCTCCCCGGTCTGGCTGCTGCTGATTCCCGCCGCCGGGCTGCTGATCGCCCGGCGCAGCCGGCTTCTCCTCCACCTGGTGGCCCTAAGCGTGCCGTACCTGTTGGTCGTGGCGCCGCGGCTGGAGTGGTATGGCGGCTGGTCGCCGCCGTTTCGCTACGCGCTCATCGCCATGCCCCTGCTGGCCGTGGGGTTGATCCCGTTGCTGGCCGACTGGCGCCGGCCCGGGGCGCTGGCGCTGCTCGCGGCTTTGAGCGCGCTCACCCTGGTGCTGACGCTGGTGTGGGTGACGGTGCCGGGCTGGACGTACAACTTCGCGGACGGGCGCACCTACCTGCTCGACGCCCTCAGCGGCCGGCTGGGGATGGACGTCGCCCGCTTCTTCCCCAGCTCGGTGCGGCCCCGCATGGCCACCTGGGTCTGGCCAGTGGTGACGATCCCCTTGATCCCCCTGATCTGGTGGCTGCCCACGCCCGGAAAACGGCCCGGTTTCCGGCCGGCGGCGGCGGCGATGGCGGGCATCGCGCTGCTGCTGGCGGCTGCGGCTCTGCTCCCCGCGGCGGCGGCCCGCGTGCCCACGGGCGTCGTCGAGCTGGAGGATCCGCAGGTGTGGAAGAGCGGCGGGCATCTCCACCCGGAGCGCTGGATCATCGAGCGCACCCGCTATCGCGGCGGTTGGGTGCTGCGGGTGGGAGAGACGCTCAAGGCGCCCGTGGCGGCCGGCGGACACCGGGTGAGAATCCGCCTGCATGCCCAACTGATCCGCAATCAGCCGGTGCCCTTCAACGTCGACATCAAGGAAGGGGACCGCCTGCTCGCCTCGTGGCATCCGGCTCGGCCGCGGGTCTGGGAGGTGGTCGAGGTCGGGCCTTTCGATTGGAAGGCGGGCGAGCCGCTGGTCCTCACCGCCTATGGCCCCTACCCGCCCGGCGAGGTCAACGGGGCGATTCTGGACCGGGTGGAGATGGAGTGGCGGTGAGAAGACCCTCATCACCCCGGCCCTATGAGTGGCGATCGGCCTCTCCACCGGAGGCCCCCTCATCACCCCGGCCCTCTTCTCCCATCGCCCTCCCCCCAACCGGGAGAAGAGGGAGAACAGCCAGGATGCGGTCTTCAACCCCGAAGGGGCGACGGCATGTAGCCTGGGGCTGGCGGCTTTTTGCCAGCCCCAGGTCAAACAGTAACCCTAAAAATAGAGCCCCGAAGGGGCGACGGCGGCCGTCCTGGACAATGCCTGCCGCCGCCCCTTCGGGGCTCTATAGGGTCTTAGGGCTTGCGCGATCCTGGGGCTGGCAAAAAGCCGCCAGCCCCAGGCTACATGCTGCCGCCCCTTCAGGGCTGAACAACGCGGGTGGCGCGTGAAGACCACCGCCGTCGTCCTCACCCTCGGCCGCTCTCCCCTGCTCGTCCCCTGCCTGGAGGCGTTGCGGCGGGAGGGCGGGAGCGAAATCGAGATCCGCGTCGTCGATCAGGGCGAGACGCCCGTGGTGCTTCCCGCGGGGCTGGCCGACCAGGTGCTCAGGCCGCGGAAGAACCTCGGCTTCGCGGCGGGAAACAATCTGGGGATGGCCACCGCGGCGGGTGATTGGGTGGCGGCCGTCAACGACGACGCGGTGGTGGAGCCCGGATGGCTGGCGGCGCTGATCGCGGCGCTGGAGGCGGACCCCGGCGCGGCGGCAGCGCAGGGGGTGAACGTCCAGCTCGCGGCGCCTGAAATCATGGACGGCTGCGGGCTGGGGTGGAACGACTGGTGGCAGGCGATTCAGCTCGGCCACGGCAAGCCGGTCTCCCGTCTCGCGACGGGCACCCGGGAGATCTTCGGGGCCTCGGCCACGGCCGCTCTCTACCGCCTGTCGGCCCTGCGCCGGGTGGCTCCCGGCGGCGAGGTCTTCGATCCCCGCCTCTTCGCCTGGTACGAGGACGTGGACCTGGCCGTCCGGCTGCGGGCCGCGGGATGGCGGGCGCTCCTGGTGCCGGGGCCCCAAGTGCGGCACGCCGGCTCCACGACCGGCTCCACGCTGAGCCGGGAGCGCTGGCGGCTGCTCTACGGCAACCGCTGGCTGGTGGCCGCCCGCCTCCTGGGCCGGGAGCTCTGGCCACGGATTCCCCTGATGGCCGCGCGCGACCTGATCGATCTCGTGAAGGCGGCTTTGAAAGGGGACCTGGAGATGGCCTTCGGCATCCCCGGCGGTTGGGGCCGGGCGCTCCGCCACCTCCCAGACTTCGCGAGACGCGGTGCTCCGGCCATCCCTTTGGGCGAAATCCGCCGATTCCGATAACCTCTCGCCGTGAGCCTCCCTCCTCCCGAGCCTCTGTTGACGGGCGTCGTCGTCCACTGGCACAACGAGGAGCTGCTGGCCGAGCTTGCGGCGGCATGGCCTCAGGATCCCCGGTTCGAGCTGCTGGCGGTCGACAACGGCTCATCGGCACCGCTGCCGCCGGACCTGAACGTCCTGCGCCCGGGAAGGAACCTCGGGTTCGCGGGCGGCGCCAACGCCGGCGCGGCCGCGGCGAAGGGGGAGATCATTCTCATCCTCAATCCGGACGCCATCCCCGAGGCCGGCGCGCTGGAGGCTCTGCTGGAAGGCTTCGCGGCGTGGCCCGACGCCGCGGGGCTCGCTCCCCGGCTCGTGGGCACGGACGGGAAACCTCAATTCGCCTGGCAGCTCCGGCGCCTGCCCTCGCCGCTGGCCCTGGTGCTCCAGGCTTTTCCAGGGTTCGGCGGCATGCCCCGTGCCGGTGCCGAGCCGGAAGCCGGCACGCCCGTCGAGCAGCCGGCCGCGGCGGCCCTGGCGTTCCGGCGGCAGGCGCTGGCGGCGGTGGGCGGCTTCGACGACAGCTTCGTCCCCGCGTGGTTCGAGGACGTGGATCTCGCCCGCCGGCTGCGGGACCGGGGCCAGACTCTCCGCTACTGGCCGGCGGCCCGCTTCCGCCACGGGCTGGGGAGCACGGTGCCGAGGCTTGGCTACGGCCCCTTCCTCTCGATCTACTACCGAAACCTCATCCGCTATCTGGCCAAGCACCACGGCCGGGGCTGGGCCTGGGCGGCGCGGGCGGCCCTGGTGCCGGGGATCGCGATCCGCCTTCTGGCCCTCCCGTTGCGACGGCCGCGGCGGGCGCGCTCGCGGCGGGAGGCTCTGGCGGGATTGCTCGGTCTGCTGGCGGGGGCCGTCATGGGATGGCCGGCGGAGGGTGCCCGGTGATCGGACTTTCAGTCGCCGTCTGCATCGTCACCCACAACTCGGCCGCGGATCTGCCCGGCTGTCTGGAGTCGCTGTCCGCCCTCGACCACCGCCCTCTGGAGATCGTCGTCGTGGACTGCGCCAGCCAGGATTCCAGCGTCGAGGTGGCCCGCGCTCACGCGCCGCGGTCCATCCCCTGCCAGGTCGTGGAGCTGGGCGAGAACCGGGGCTTCGCGGGCGGCATGAACGAGGCGCTCGCACGGACGAGCGCCCCCTTCGTGCTCACCCTCAACGCCGACGCCCGTCCCACGCCGGACTTCGTGACCCGGCTTCTCGCGCGCGCCACCCAACCCGACCTGCAGGTGGGTGCCGTCACCGGCCGGCTGGTGCGTCCACCCCGCGAGGGCGAGCCGCGGGCGCTGGACGCCTGCGGCATGCGGCTGACTAGAGCCTGGCGCCACTTCGACCGCGGCTCGGGCGAAATCGATCACGGCCAGTTCGGCCAGCCCGAGCGGGTGTTCGGGGCCACGGGCGCCGCCTCCCTCTTCCGCCGCGCGGCCCTGGACGACATCGTGATTGCGGGGATGGATGGGGAGATCTTCGATCCCCGCTTCCACTCCTTCCGCGAGGACGCCGAGCTCTGCTTCCGACTGCGCGAGCGGGGCTGGGAGGTGCTCTACGAGCCCGCCGCCGTGGCGGAGCACAGGCGCTTCAACCTTCCCGAGCGGCGATCCGCCATGCCGGCCCTCGTCAACTACCACTCGCTCAAGAACCGTTACCTTTTACGGATTTACCATCAGACCCCGGGTAATTTCCTCCGCACGCTCGTCCCCACGCTGGCCCGCGACCTCGCCGCCCTGGGATGGGTGCTGCTGCGCGAGCACTCCTCCCTTCCCGCCTATGGCTGGCTGTGGCGTCACCGCCAGGAGCTGCGAGCCCGCCGGCGGGCGATTCAGGAACGGCGGACCGTGCCGGCCCGGGACGTCGACCGCTGGTTCACCACGGAGGGCGAACCGCTATGAGGCCGCTCTCCGTCGCCTTGATGGGCAGCCGGGGCGTTCCAGGCCGCTACGGCGGCTACGAGACGCTGATGGAGGAGCTCGGCGTGCGGCTGGTGGCCCGCGGCTTCAAGGTGGCCGTCTACTGCCGGTCCCACTCGACGCCCCGGGATCTGCGCAGTTACCGGGGGATGGACCTCGTGGTGTTGCCCACCCTGCGCACCAAGTATCTGGACACGCCGGTCCATACCCTCCTCTCCGCCTTCCACGCCGCTTCGACCGGCTATGACGCGGCGCTGATGGTGAACTCGGCGAACGCCCTTTTCGTCCCCCTCGTGCGGGTGGGCGGCACGCCGGTGGCCCTCAACGTCGACGGTATCGAGAAGCGGCGCGCCAAGTGGGGAGCCTTCGGACGCGCCGTCTACGCCCTGTCCGAGCGGCTCGCCTGCGGCGTCCCCGACGCGCTGGTGACCGACGCCGAGGTGATCCGCCGCCACTACCTGGAGCGCTACGGCGCCGAGTCCGTCCCCATCGCCTATGGCGTCGATCCCCGGCCGCCCGCCGAGACCGGAGTGCTGGAGCGGCTGGGGCTCGAAAGCCGCCGATTCTTCCTCTACGTCAGCCGCTTCGAGCCGGAGAACAACCCCCACCGCGTGGCTGAGGCCTACCGCCAGGTGGGTGGCGAGCTGCCGCTCGTCATGCTGGGCGGAGCGCCCTACGCGGGCAGGTTTATTTCAAATTTCACGAAAGGCGCGGATTCGCGTATCCTTTTCCCTGGAGCGATCTACGGCGAGGGGTACCGTGAGCTTCTCTCCCACGCCCTGGCGTACGTCCATGCCACGGAGGTCGGGGGCACGCATCCCGCGCTCGTCGAGGCCATGGGCTACGGCAACTGCGTGGTGGTGAACGACGCGCCGGAGAACCGGGAGGTGGCGGGGGAGGCGGCCCTCTGGTTCCGGGCCGGGGAGCCCGCCAGCCTGGCGTCGGCCCTCAACTGGGTGCTGGCGCATCCGCGGGAGGCGCAAGACCTCGGAGAGGCGGCGGGGCGGCGGGCGGCGAGCCGGTTCTCCTGGGAAATCGTGGCGGATCGTTACGCGGACCTGCTGAGGCGGTTGGCGGGGCAAGAAATAAATTATGATGGACTGGCATAGACGTAATGAGCGCCCGGCGCGTAAAATAGGTAAAGGCCCCATGAGGCGGTAAGTGGTGCATCCGAATCCATGCTGAAAGAACGCGCCCGCATCCTCGCCGTCAGTATTTTTCTCCTCGATCTGGTACTGGTCTCTGCCGCCTTCCTCTGCGCCTTCCTGGTGCGCAGCTCGGTGATGCCGTGGCTGGTGCCGCACTCCTTCCCCGGCTCCCTCTACCCGCTGTCGAGCTATCTGCTGCTGCTGCCGCTGGCGCTGCTGATCTGGGGGGTGCTGCTGCTGTCGTCGGGCCGCTACCGGTCGCACCGCACGGTGCCACTGCTGGACGAGGCGTGGGCGATCGTGCGCGTCTGCGCCAGCGGCTCCATCATCTTCACCCTCGCCCTCTTCGTGGGCCGGCTGGACGAGACGCTGCTGGTCGACGACCGGGTGAGCCGCTTCTGGGTGCTGCTGTTCGGCGTCTTCGCCTGCCTCTTCCTGCTCACCGAGAAGCTGGCATTGCGGCTGACCTCGCGCTACGTCCGCTCGCACGGCCTCAACTACCGCACGGTGCTCATCGTCGGCACCACGCCCACGGCGGTGAAGATCGCGGAGTCGCTCCACGGCCACCGCTTCTGGGGCTACCGCATCCTCGGCTTCATCCGCAACGACGGTGGCAACGGCGAACCGCCGGCGCCGGATTCGATCGGCCCCTACCCCGTGCTCGGCCGGGTCGAGGACATTCCGCGCATCGCCGAGGGCAACGTGGTGGACGACGTCATCTTCGCCGTCACCCGCCGGGACCTGGATCGCATGGAGGATCTCTTCCTGAGCCTGGAGGAGCAGGGCATCCGCACCCGTTTCGCCATGGACCTCTTCCCTCACACCCGCGCGCGAGTGGAGCTCGAAGAACTGGACGGCATGCCGCTGCTGAGCTTCGCCACGACCCCCACCAGCCAGCTCCAGCTCATGGCCAAGCGGGCGCTCGACGTGGTGCTCGCCGGCCTCGTGCTGGTGCTGGGCATGCCGCTGGCGGGGTTCATCGCCCTGGCGATCAAGGTGACCTCCGGCGGCCGGGTGCTCTTCCGCCAGACCCGCTGCGGCCTGAACGGCCGGTTCTTCACCATCTACAAGTTCCGCACGATGGTGGCGGACGCCGAGGAGCGCCGCTTCGACCTGCTGCACCTCAACGAGATGGACGGCCCCGTCTTCAAGCTGCGCTCCGATCCGCGGGTGACCGCCTTCGGCCGCTTCCTGCGCCGCTTCAGCCTCGACGAGCTGCCGCAGTTCTGGAACGTGCTTCGGGGAGACATGAGCCTGGTGGGGCCGCGGCCGCCGATCCCCGAGGAAGTGGCGAAGTATCAGCGCTGGCAGCGCCGCCGCCTCTCCATGAAGCCCGGCCTCACCTGTCTCTGGCAGGTCAGCGGCCGCAACGACATCGATTTCGACCGCTGGATGCAGCTCGACCTGGAGTACATCGACTCCTGGTCGCCCATGCTCGATTTGAAGATCCTGCTGCGCACGATCCCCGTGGTGTTGACGGGGAAGGGGGCTTCGTAGGGGGTGCAGCTTCGATGACGAATCGCGGCTGCTCAGAGACGACGCTCACCACCCCCACCCGGGCATAAATACCCGGGCTACGAGCGACGCCGGATGAATCCGGCTTTAAGTCCCCTTCAGGGGGCGCAGTTCATAGCCCTGGCATTTATGCCCGGGCGGACTCCGAGCAAGCGAAGGGGGATCTCCGCAGCGACGGTGGCGGTTGGTGATTTGGCGGCCATGGCCTGAGTTTACCGTGACCGTCCCTGCGTCCGTGTTCTTGCCGACGTCACACGTTGAACCGGAAGTGAATGACGTCGCCGTCCTTCACCACGTACTCCTTGCCTTCCAGGCGGAACAGCCCGGCTTCGCGGACGGCGGCCATGGTCTTCAGGCGGATCAGGTCGTCGTAGGCGACGACCTCGGCGCGGATGAACCCGCGCTCGATGTCGGAGTGGATGCTGCCCGCCGCCTCGCGGGCCTTGGTGCCGCGGCGAATGGTCCAGGCCCGCACCTCGTCCTCGCCGACCGTGAAGAAGGAGATCACCCCCAGCAGGTCGTAGCTCGCGCGGGTGACGCGATCGAGGCTGGGCGCGTCGAGCCCGAGGTCGGCGAGGAAATCCTTCTGCTCCTCGGGCGGCAGGGCGCTGATCTCCTGCTCGATGGGAGCGCTCACCGTCACCGCCCGCACGGCCGGCCGCACCTTGAGCCCCAAGGCCTCCGGCGTCTGCGCGGCCCGCGCCTCGTCGACGTTGATCACCTGCAGCAGGGGCATGGCTGAGAGGAGCTGGAAGCCGCGCAGACGCTTCTCGTCGTCGGGATCGAGCTCGACCTCCCGCAGCGGCTTCTCGGACTCCAGGGCCGGCATCACGATGTCGGCGAGAATCTGGCGCTCGCGCAGCTCCTCGGGGGTCAGGCCGCGCTTGGTGGCCTTCTCCAGCCGCTCCAGGCGCTTCTCGACGATCGTGTGGTCGGCGAGGATCAGCTCGAGATCCAGGGTGTCGACGTCGCGGGCCGGATCGACGCTCCCTTCCGGGTGCAGGATCTCCGGGTCCTCGAAGGCGCGCACCACGTGAACCAGGGCGTCGACCGTCTTGAGCTTGGCGAGGTCCAGGCTCTCGGCGCTCTCGCCGCGCTTCATGCCGGGGATGTCCACGTACTGCACGGTGGCCGGCACGTAGCGCTTCGGGTTGAAGAGA
>Ga0134121_10000812_pt1 | contig 32370 bp, 25 predicted proteins | sample KB301_FD_96463 | JGI IMG/M metagenome (GOLD analysis project Ga0134121, IMG submission 96463) | Terrestrial soil microbial communities without Nitrogen fertilizer from Kellogg Biological Station, Michigan, USA - KB3-0-1 | ecosystem: Environmental > Terrestrial > Soil > Unclassified ...
ATCGGCTACGAATCCGTGGACATCAAGTACGTCAAGTTTCCCGAAGTGCAACCGAAGCGTATCGGCCTGCGCCGGCATTAGCTCGGAGGACTATTCCACAATGCCCAAACTCATCGCCCGGACGTCCCTCTCCCTGCTTCTGCTCGCGTTCCTGGCCGGCTGCACCACTCACCAGGCCTACCGCCAGGGAGAGGTGTCGACCCAGCTCGGAAACTATGACGACGCCGTGCTGCACTTCATGAAGGCCGCCACGGAAGACCCCAGCAATCTCTCCTACAAAGCCGCGCTCATCCGCGCCAAGATCAGGGCCTCGCAGTTCCATTTCGAAAAGGGGCAGGAGTTCGAAAAGGCCGGCGTCGTCGAACGCGCGCTGGTCGAATACCAGCAGGCCGTGCAGCTCGATCCCACCAACCAGTATGCCAAGGCGCAGCTCGAGCACGTCCACAAGGTCTACCTCGCCCAAAGGGCGAACAAGGGCGGCTACGAGACGATCGAGCAGATGAAGCAGAAGAACCGTGGCGCGCGTCCCCAGCCGCCGGTGCTCAATCCACGCTCCAACCAGCCCATTTCCCTCGAGTTCCCGCAGCCGGTGTCGCTGTTCTCCATCTATCGCGCCCTGGGCCAGGCGTTCGGGATCAACATCCTGTTCGACCCCAACCTGCGCGACCAGGAGATCGGTCTCGACCTCAAGGACGTCACCGCCCAGGCGGCCCTCGAGACCCTGATGCGCACCGCCGGCCACTTCTACAAGGTGATGGACGAGCATTCCATCATCATCGCGCAGGACACGCCGCAGAACCGGCGTACCTACGAGGACCTCGTCATTCAGACCTTCTTCCTCTCCAATGCCGACGTCAAAGAGACGCTGACGATTCTGCGCAGCCTGATCGACGCCCGCAAGATCGCCGTCAACGACCAGTTGAACGCCATCATCCTGCGCGACACCGTGGACAAGGTGAAGGTCGCCGAGCGCATCATCGAATCGAACGACAAGGCCAAGGCCGAGGTGGTGATCGACGTCGAGCTGCTGCAGATCAACAGCGGGCGGCTGCGTGAGCTCGGAACCGCTCTCTCCTCTTATTCCGTGAGCCAGAGCCTGAACTTCGGCGGGTCCACCAACAACAGCAGCGGCTCCGGCACCACTACGGCACCGCCGGTGCGCCTCTCGGATCTGCAGTTCATCAACCAGAGCAACTGGCTGCTGAGCATTCCGAGCTTCGTCTACAACTTCATCAAGACCAACACCGACGCCCAGCTTCTCGCCAAGCCCCAGCTCCGCATCTCGGAAGGCGAGAAGGCGAGCCTGGTGATCGGCGACCGCGTTCCCATTCCGTTGACCACCTTCAACACCCAGAACGCCGGCGCCACCGGCGGCATCGTGCCCATCACCTCGTTCCAATACCAGGACGTCGGCATCCGCATCGACATGGAGCCGCGGGTCCACCACAACCAGGAAGTGACGCTGAAGATCAAGGTGGAGGTCTCGAACCTCAACGGCAACGTCGCCGGCTCGGGCGGCCAGAGCCAGCCCATCATCGGCACCCGCACCATCGATTCGACGATCCGCCTGCAGGACGGCGAGACGAACTTCCTGGCCGGCCTGATCCGCAGCGACCTGACCGACTCCGACCAGGGGATCCCCGGCCTCTCGGACATCCCGATCATCGGCCGCCTGTTCTCCAACAAGCACACGGAGAACCAGCGGACGGACGTCATCCTGACGTTGACGCCCCACATCATCCGCAACGCCGAGATCACCGAGGAGGACCTGCAGCCGATCTGGGTGGGCACCGAGGCCAACATCAGCTTCCGTGGCGGCAGCCCGCGCGTGGAATCCGACGTCGAGGGTCCCTTCGACAGCACGGAAGGAACGCCGGAAGAGATCCAGGACGCCATCCGCCGCCGCCTCGAGCGCCTGCCGCGCGGCCTCCGCCCCGGCGAGCAGCCGGGAGCCCCGGCCCAGCCCGGCGCGCCGGTGCAACCGGGAGCCCCCGGCCAGCAGGTGCAACCGCCCGGAGGGGTCAACCTGGTGCCCGCGACGCCGCCCAAGGACATTTTCAAACCGGTGCAACCGGGCCAGCCCCAACCCAACCAGGCGCAGCCGCCGCCACCGCAGGTGCCGGAGGACGAGCAGCCGCCAACGGGCGGGCTGGTCTCCCAGCGTTCGGCCTCCGGCACGGCCAGGCTGACCTCCGCTGTGACGCCCGCGATGACCCAGTCCAGCGCCACGGCCCCTTCCACGGTTTCCCTGGCGGCGGCGCTGCCGGCTGCCAATACTCCGGCCAATATTCCGGCGGTTCGCCTCTGGCTCACTCCCGGGCGGCTGACGGTCTCGCCCGGCGACACTTTCGAGGTGCGGGTGCAGGCGGACGCCGGCCTGCCGGTCTCTCATCTGCCGCTGTCGCTGTCGTTCGATCCGGCCGTGCTCAGCGTGGAGGCGGTAGATCCGGGAAGCTTCCTGGGCTCCACCGGCGAATCCCAGGTGCTCTCCGACAGCGGCCGGCCGGGCGCTCTGGTCATCGGCGCCAGCCGGCTGGGCCAGCGCCCGGGCGTCAAGGGCGCGGGGATCGTGGCCCGCATCACCTTCCGCGCCGTGGCGGCGGGAAGAACCGACCTCGGTTTCGAGGCCAAGGCCCTGGACTCCGGGCTCCGCCCCGTTCCCGTGCGTTCCCGGGCCGCGATCATTCAGGTAAAAGGCGACGTCGAGCTGCCATCCCGTCCCACTCCTCAGCCCCGGGAAGCTTCGCCGGTCGGGGGCCGTTGAAGGGATTGAGGTCTTGCGCCATGCTCTCGATGGAAGCTCTTCGTCGCCACCTTCGCCCTTGCCGCCGCCGGCGGGAAGCGGGCTTCACCCTGGCGGAGCTCGTCATGGTGGCTGCCGTGCTGGTGGCGCTCTCGGCGGTGACGCTGCCGGTGGCGAAGTTCACCGCCAAGCGCTCGAAGGAGGCGGACTTGCGCCTCTACCTGCGCGAGATGCGCTCCGCCGTCGACGAGTACAAGCGGTACAGCGATGCCGGCCTGATCCCCATCGATCTTGGCACCCAGGGCTATCCGAAGAATCTCGAGGTCCTGGTCAAAGGCGTTCAGCTGGTAGGCCAGGTGGACAAGAAGATCAAGTTTCTGCGCCGCATTCCCATCGATCCCATGACGGGCAAGGACGAATGGGGGCTGCGCAGCTATCAGGACGAGCCGACAGCCACGTCCTGGGGCGGCGAGGACATCTATGACGTCTACTCACTCTCCGCGGGGGTGGGTCTCAATGGTGTCTCCTACCGCAAGTGGTGAAGAGAAGGAGCCGATATGACGACACAGCGCGCCCGCGATAGCCGCGATCACTGCGATAGCCGCGAAAGTGGGTTCACCCTCCTGGAGCTGATCGTGGTCATCGCGATCATCGGCATCCTGGCCACCATCGCCATGCCGGCCCTGAGAAACGTTCCGATCCGCGCTCACGAAGCCGTCCTCAAGACCAACCTGCGGACCCTCCGCGACGTCATCGATCAGCACTACGGCGACAAAGGGAAGTACCCCACCAGCCTCCAGGCGCTGGTGGACGACGGCTACCTGCGCAAGATCCCCATCGATCCCGTCACCAAGCGGACCGACACCTGGGTGCCGGAATATGAGGAGATCGATCAGGACCATCCGCCAGCGGAAACCGACAACGTCGAAGGCAAGCCCGGGATCATCGACGTCCACTCCGGAGCTCCCGGGCTTTCTCTCGACGGCGTGCCCTACAAGGAGTGGTGATGACGGGCTCTCAATCCTCTCGCGAGGCCGGCTACAACCTCGTCGTCCTGATGATTGCCATCACCGTCATGACCGCCATGTTGGCGGCCATGCTGCCGATGGTCAGCACGGAGATCCGTCGCGACAAGGAGGAGGAGCTGGTTTTCCGTGGCATCCAGTACATCGAAGCCATCCGGATCTTCCAGAACCGAAATCATCGCCTCCCCATCAAGCTCAGCGAGCTCGTCGAGGTCAAGCCGCGCTGCATTCGCCAGCTTTGGAAGGACCCCATGACCGCGGACGGCAAGTGGGGGATCATCTTCCAGAACAACGATCTGCAGCCGGTAACCGCCCCACCAACGCCGACGGGGCAAGATCAACTGAAGGGCGGTCCCACAAAGGGCGGCCCAACGAAGGGCGGCCCGACGATGACCTCGGATACCGACCCTGGGGATCAGAGTGGCTTGGACGTCCCCAAGCAGGGGGACACAGTGCAGGTGGGCCCGATCATCGGCGTCTACAGCAAGAGCGACAAGAAATCCATCCTCATTTTCAATGGCCACGAGCGGTACGACGAGTGGCGGTTCACGATCGACATGCTCTCCGGGATGATCCAAAGTGGAGGAGCTTCCGTGAGCAGCGGCCAATTCCAGCTTTCTACCCGCTGGCTCGGCCGTCCATGGCGCATGGGCAACCAAGGTGGCTTCCAGCAGTTGCCCCCTAACCCTCCCAAAACGAAGCCATGAGGGTTCGGATCCAGCGGCTCGCCACGGCTCACGATCTCCCCCTTCCCACTCCTGCTTCGCCGGGCAGCTCCGGCTTCGATCTCCGCGCCGCCCTACCGGAAACGGCGATGCTCGGTCCCGGCGAGCGCCTCCTCGTGCCCACCGGCCTCATCCTGGAGATTCCGCCGGGCTGGGAAGGTCAGGTCCGTCCCCGCAGCGGCCTCGCCCTGCGCCACGGCATCGGCGTGGTCAACGCTCCAGGGACGATCGACAGCGACTACCGGGGCGAGGTAGCCGTGATCCTCATCAATCTCGGCGCGGCCCCCTTTCCCGTCCAGCGCGGCGACCGCATCGCCCAGTTGGTGATCTCTCCCGTCGCCCATATCGACTGGGAAGAGTCCGAGACCCTGAGCGAAAGCGAACGGGGGACGGGCGGCTTCGGTTCTTCCGGAAACCGATAGGTACCCTCGAAGCATGGACCTCGAGCTGAGCCTCGCAACGGTCGACGATGCAGCGGCGATCGCCGCCCTGCGCACCGCGGTTGCGCAACGCTTGACCGTGCAATACGGGAAGGGCCACTGGTCTTCCGCCGTCTCCGAAAAGGGCGTGCTGTACAACCTGAGAACCTCGCGGGTCTACGTGGCGAGGATGGCAGGCGACAAGGAGACCCTGGTCGCCACCTTGAGCTTCTGTACCAAGAAACCCTGGGCGATCGATACGAAGTATTTCAGTCCCTGCAAGAAACCGTTGTACCTCACCAACATGGCCGTGGTGCCGGATTTGCAGCGGGCGGGGATCGGACGGCGATTCCTCGAACAGGTCCGGAGAGCGGCCGAAGAATGGCCCGCTGATAGCATTCGGCTCGATGCCTATGACGCCGAGGCCGGCGCGGGCAAGTTCTATGAGAAGTGCGGTTTTCGAGAAGTCGGGCGAGTGTCGTACCGCAACGTGCCGCTGATCTACTTCGAGACGATACTATAGGCAACGTCCATCACCTGATCAGACAAGGAGAACCGACATGGCCGCAGGAAACGAGTCCCGCCGTCCGGCCCTGAACTACGTCCTGTGGGCGCTGCAGGTGCTGCTCGCCCTCCTCTTCCTGTTCGCCGGCGCCATGAAGTTCATCATGCCGATCGCGGAGATGACGAAGCAGATGCCGCTGCCCGCGTGGTTCCTCTATTTCATCGGCGTGGCGGAGGTCCTCGGCGGGATCGGCCTGATCCTGCCCTCGCTGCTGCGCATCAAGCCCGGCCTTACACCGCTGGCCGCCGCCGGGCTGGTGATCATCATGATCGGCGCGACAGTCATCTCCTGTCAGACGGGCGGCGCCAAGGCCGCAGTGTTCCCGTTCATCGTCGGCCTGCTGTTGGCATTCGTGGCCTACGGCCGCTGGCGGCTGTGGCCGATCGCTCCCAAGGTCTGACGGCGACCGCCGGCGGGGACGCCTCTTCCTGACAACGCTTCGACGAACGCGGTCGGCGGAAAGTTGTACGCGGTCGATGCTTTGTCGGCAGCCGCTCATTCATGCTCGAGAATCTCCGGTTCTCCCGCCTCGATCTCCATCTCGGGATCTCCGCGCTTCGGCCTCAGCTCCAACACGGTCAGCGCCGGCAGTCCCACGACGAGGACCGAAGCGTAATGCAGCCCGCGGTAAAGGAGGATGCCCGCCGCCGCCACCACCGCGTCGACTCCCATCAGCTTGAAGGAGGCCATCATGGCGACCTCCGTCGTCCCCATGCCGCCGGGAGTACCGGTGAGGGTGCCCACGGCCGTCCCCAGGGCTACAACGGCGATGACCACGAAGGGGCTGACCGGGGCCCCGATGGCCCGGAACATGGCCCACTGGGCGGCGATGTTCACCAGGAAGTAGGCCACCCCGAGAACCGTGGCCTGGGCCTGTAAGGTCCCCGACGAGAGCAGGCGCACGAAAACTCCCACCGCCTCATGCCCCTGCGCGAAGAAGCGATCCATTTTGCCCTCGTCCCTCTCCGCTCGGCGGGCCAGGAAGCGGACGATCGGGTTCTGCTCGAACGGGCCACGCCGCCGGCCCCAAAACCAAAGGCCGGCCGCCGATGCGACCAGCGCCACGAGGGAGATCCAGCCGAGCCAGTTGCGCCCAAGGTAGAACGCCGTCGCGCTGAAAACCACCCAGGTGCAGAGACTCATCACCGTGTGGTGGGCCACCTGATCGTAGAGGACGACGCCGTAGAGCAAACCGAAGGGGCGCCGGTAGCCGCGGGAGAAATATCGCGCCCGCATCAGGCCGCCGATGACCCTCGCCGTGGGGGTGATGAGGTTGAGCGCGGCCGAGGCCATGAGGACGAAAAAGCCCAGGAATGGACCCGAGGCATAGCCCAGGGTGCGGCGAGTCGCCAGCCGGAAGCGCCAGTCCCACAGCCAGTATCGCGCCAGCAGCAGCCCGACGCCGAGCGCCACGAACGGGGCCCGCGCCGCCGCTACCCGATCGGCCAGCTTGGACCACGAGAGGTCGGAATGGGTGAGGAATCGATAGGTAAAATACCCGGCGAGGAGGATGACCGCCGCCTGAAAGAGGCGGAGCCCCCAGAAGCGCAAGCGGGACTCCTGATCGGGCAAGGCGGGCGTCATGGTCGCGGGTTCTTTGGCTCTTCAGGGAGAAGCGGCCAAGGATACCAGCAGGGCCGGGGATTGACGGCGGCCCTCCAATCGGGAACGCTTGGCGCCATTGGGGGCTCGGCGCTCAAGGTCCGGAGCCCATCTTCGAGAGAGAGGCATCCCGCATGTCCGACATCAAGATCACCGTCCTCAGGAACGGCCCGCTCCGCCTGGAGGGCGCCGACGCCTTGCAGATCCAAGATCCCACCGGCCAATCGTACGGTCTGGGAGGGCGCACCGTCGTCTCGCTCTGCCGCTGCGGTGCCTCCGCCAACAAGCCGTTCTGCGACGGCAGTCACAATCATCACGGCTTTCAGGACGAGCCCGTGGCTCGCGAGCTGCCGCCGAAGAAAGTGTGACGGAGCGTTCAGAAATGTCTCAAAAGGGGCGCCAGCGACGCCGGGGATTGAAATCCCTGGCTACCGACGCTTGTCCCCTCCGGGACTGCAAATTCGTTCTTCCCGTGTCCCGTAGGGACTACAGAGGGTAGCCAGGTGATTTCAATCCCTGGCGACATAGGCGGCGGCGCCAACCATTGTGGAGACACCCTCTCAGGCCGGCAGGAAAACTCAACATGAAGTCCTTGGTTCTCGTCGCCCTCCTGGCCTTCTTTCTCGTCCTCGCCCCCGTCCGCGGCCAAGGACCGGCCGCCGACTGGCGAACGATTACGACGTCTCACTTCCGGGTCCACTACCCCGCCTCGTCGGAGGCCTGGGCCCGGCGCGCGGCGGCGCGGCTCGACTCGATCCGCGAGCAGGTGGTGGCCGAAGTGGGTTACGCGCCTCTCGAAGTGGTGGACGTGCTCGTCTCCGACCCGATCGCTACTCCCAACGGCCAGGCCTTCCCCTTCCTGGGCTGGCCCCGCATGATCCTCTGGACGAGCCCGCCAGGCCCGGAGTCCGAGATCGGCCACTATACGGACTGGATGGAGCTGGTCGCCATCCATGAGGAAACCCATCTCGTCCACCTCTTGCGGCGGTCCCGCAACCCGGCCCGGCGCCTGCTGGAGCAGATCGTTCCCCTCGGGCCGATCCCCGCGAGCGCGCCGCGCTGGGTGATCGAGGGCTACGCCACGGTGGTGGAAGGGCGGCTCACGAGCTCGGGCCGGCCGTACGGCGACATCAGGGCCGCCATCCTGCGGCTCTGGGCGCAGGGGGGCAAGCTCCCGAGCTATTCCCGCCTCGCCTCGGACTCCGAGAGCTGGCGGGGAATGTCCATGGCTTACCTTATGGGCTCCGCCTACCTGGAGTGGCTGGAGGAAAAGACCGGGCACGGCAGCCTGCGGTCGCTGTGGGCACGGATGACCGCCCGCACTCCCCGCAGCTTCGACGAAGCCTTCCGCGGCGTTTTCGGCGACTCTCCCGCCGATCTCTACGACCGCTTCCGGGCGGAGCTGACCTGGCGGGCGATCGAGGCCGAGCGCCGCGGCGGCCCGCAGGTGGAGGGCGAGCCCTGGCAGGATCTCGCCTGGAGCACCGGCGCTCCCGCCGTCTCACCGGACGGGACGCGCCTCGCCGCCGTGGTCAATGCACGGGCACGCCCCTCCCGACTGATCGTCTGGTCCACGGCGCCGGACGACGAGGCCGAAAAGAAGCTGCGGCAGAGGGTCGAAAAAAACCAGGAGGAAGACCCCGAGGACGTGCCGGCTGTGCGTTCGCGGCCACTTCCCCGCAAGGTCCTTCACACCTACCAGAGCCCCGACGGACCCGAGCCCACGACGCCCCGCTGGATGCCCGACGGCAAGTCGCTCCTCTTCGTGCGCTTCGAACCGGACGCCGCCGGCTTCCTCCACCCGGATCTCTTTCGCTGGGCGCCCGAGAGCGGCGAGGTCCGGCGAATCACTCACGCTGCCGGGTTGCGCGATCCCGACCCGTCCCCGGACGGCCGATGGGCGGTGGCGGTGCGCAACCGCGACGGCCTCTCCCAGATCGTGCGTGTGGATCTCGGAACCGGTGAGATACGCGCCTTGACCGAGCCTACCGCCGAGGAGGTCTACGACCGGCCGCGGGTCGCCCCTGAGGGCTCACGCATCGCCTACGCCCTGCACCGCGAAGGCGTCTGGCGCCTGGTGATTCGAGACCTCGACGGCGGGAAGACGCGCGAGCTGGCGCCTCCTCCCGATGGCACCGTCTCCTCGCCCGCCTGGAGCGCCGATGGCCACACCGTCTACGCCGCGGTGGGTCTTCGCGGCTTCATCGATCTCTGGGCATTCCCGCTTCCCGCGGTCAACGCGGCCAATCCGGCGCCCGTTCCTCTCACTCGCACCCAGGGGGCGGCGCTCGCTCCCGCCCCCACTCCCGACGGCTCGGGACTCTTCTTCCTTTCCCTACAGCCCGGCGGCTTCGACCTGCGCCGCCTCCCCCTTGCCAAAGACGCGCTCGCCGCCGCTCCGCCTCCACCCGCCGACCTTCCCCGCGAGCTGAGCCCCGCCATCCGTCCCCGCACACCAGCGGCCCCGGCGCCGCTCAATCTGGCCGACGTGCCGCCGAGCCGGCCCTATGGCAGGGGCCGCCAGGAGCTGTTTCCGCTCCTCTCCGGCAGCGCCACGTCCTCCGGCGGCGTGGCCGAGATCGGCATGCGCGGCGGCGACGTCGTGGGACGCCTGGATTGGCTGGTGCTGGGCGCGCTCGGGACCAACGGCTGGCCGCAAGGCGGCGCGCTCGCCGCGACGTGGCGGGGTTGGCCTCTGGAGGTGGGAGCGCATCTCTTCCAGTCGCGCGAGAGGCCGAGCGACGATAAGGGGGCAACGGCGCCAGAGGATATCGATCTCGACCGCCTGGGGATTGAGCTCTCCGTCGGTCGCGGCTGGCAGAGGAGCGGCGGCCGGTTCAGCTTCGCCGGCAGAGCGCTCTGGGACCGTATCGACCCCACCGGGGACCAGGCTCTGGATCAGCGGTTGGCCTCGCTGGCCGGAGACTGGGCCGGTTACAGCCGCTTCGGTCCCCTTTGGCGGTTACAGCCGAGCCTCTCCGCCCACTACGAAGCCGGCAGCTCGGAGGGAACCGGCGGCTGGTCCCGGTATGGCGGTACCGTCCAGCTGGGAATCTCCCACCAGAGCTATCGCCTGGGCCTCTCCTGGCGGCGCGACAACTCGCGGGGCCTCGACCGCGACCTCGACCGCTATCAACTGGGCGGCTCCGAGATCTCCCTGCTTCCCGAGTCCGCGCTGTCGAACCGCGTCGCCGTCCCTGCCCTTCCAGCAGGCACCCTTCTCGGCGACGAGCACGAGCAGCAGCGGGCCGAGCTCGCCATGGGGTTTCTTCCGGCCCCCCTGTTCTACGAGCGCCACCGCCTCTGGAGCCGCGACGGCGCCAAAGGCGACTGGCTCAGTCTGGCCGGCTTCCAGTACCGCTTCAACCTCGGCCCGATCCCCATCGGCCGGCTGCCGGCGCTGGATCTCGAGCTGGGTGTGGCGCGGATCCTGGACGATCCGACGGGGAGACTGAAGAACGACACGAGGTGGTGGCTGATCACCGTGGTGAGGCCCTGAGGATTTTGGATTTGCGATTTTGGATTTTGGATTGGCGGTAGACTCCGGGGCCTTCAGAGACCTAGGCGATGTCCGACCATCTCTTCATCATCCGTCTCTCTGGCGACTTCTATACCAAGGCGCGAAAGACCCGCATGCGGTTTTTCCGGCGGTTGGCGGCCAATCTGGAGGCGGCGCTCGTCCAGCACGGCATAACCTACCGGCTGGAGAAGACGTGGAGCCGCATGTATCTGGAGACTCCCGAGGCCGGCGCCGCGGAGATCGCGGCCCGCGTCTTCGGCGTGCAGTCGGTCTCCGAGGTCCGGCGCCAGAGTTGGGAAGGTCTGGAGGATCTTGTTTCCCTGGGCGTCGAGACCTTCGCCGAGGCCGTGCGGGGGAAGAGCTTCGCGGTGCGTGCCACGCGCCGGGGTGAGCGCGATCGCATCGGTTTCGACTCGACGCGGATCGAAAACGCCCTCGGCCGCGCCCTGCTGGACGCAGGAGCCGGGCGGGTCGATCTTTCGGCACCCGAGGTGACGGCCCACGTCGAGCTCGAGCCGGGCACCGTCCACTTCTTCTTCGACAAGGTGCGCGGCCATGGCGGCCTGCCCATCGGCGTCGAGGGACGGGCCGTGGCCCTGGTTTCCGGCGGCTTCGACTCCGCCGTGGCGAGCTGGCTGCTGCTCAAGCGCGGCGTGCATCTCGACTATGTGTTCTGCAACCTCGGCGGCACCGCTCACCGGCTGGGCGTGCTCAAGGTGATGAAGCGTATTGCCGAGCAGTGGAGCTACGGCACCTCGCCGCGCCTCCACGAGGTGGACCTTGCGCCCCTGGTTGCCGAGCTGCGGGACAAGGTGCAGCCCCATCACTGGCAGATCGTGCTCAAACGGCTCATCCTCCGCGCCGGCGCGGCCGTGGCCCACCGCGGCGGCCGCCTGGCGCTGATCACCGGCGATGCCATCGGCCAGGTCTCCTCCCAGACTCTGCAAAACCTAGCTGTGATCTCCCAGGCCTCAACCGCCATCCCGGTGCTGCGCCCCCTCCTGGGCTTCAACAAGGAGGAGATCATGGAGATCGCCCGGCGCATCGGCGTCTACGATCTCGCCGCCGTGGTGGCCGAGTATTGCGATCTCAATCCGCCCAAGCCCACCACCCGGGCCACCCTCAAGGACGTGCTGCGGGACGAATCCGCCCTCGATCCGGACCACCTCGGCAGGCTGGTGGACAACCGGTTGGTCTTCGAGCTGTGCCAGGTCGACCCCGAGGCCGTCGCGGCGCCGGTGCCTGAGGTGGATCATTTGCCGGACGGCGCCACTCTCCTCGATCTCCGCCAGAAACCGGCTTACCAGGGCTGGCACTATCCGGGAGCCCTCCACCTGAATCTGCCTCAGGCCCTCGCCGCCTACCGCTCCTTCGCTCGCGACCGGCCCTACGTCCTGGTGTGCGAGGTGGGCCTCAAGAGCGCGCACCTCGCCGAGAAGATGCAGGAGGCCGGCTTCGAGGCCTATCAGCTCAAAGGCGGCCTCAAGGGATTGATGGAGCTGGCCGAGCGCGAGCGGAAGGCCGACCTCTCCCTGCTGGCTCCCGCCTTGCGGGACGGCTAGCGGGCGCCCGGGCCTACAGCCGGAACTCCCGAGTTTCCCCGTCCTTGAAGGTGATCACCAGGCTGCGGCTCTCCACCGACCGCACGTGCCCGGCGCCGAAGATGGGGAGGGTCACAGCGTCTCCCGCCACCAGGTTTTCCGGCCGGCGGTCGCCGACCAGAGGGGGCAGCGGCAGCACTTCGGTGGCCGTCTGGGGGCGAACGGGCAGCTCGGCGGGCGGCGGCGCCGCCAGCTCGCGGATCGGCCGGGAACAGTTGTCGCAGTGGCCGCAACGCGTCCAATCCGGCTCCTCCCCGAAGTAGTCGAGCAAGGCCTTCCAGCGACACAGGGCAGTCTGGGCGTAGAGAACCATGCTCCGCAGCTTGTCGCGGTCGGCATCGGCCAAGCGCTCGTAGCGGTCCGCCATCTCCTCCAACTGCTCCGGCGAAAGACCGGAGAGGGTCAGGCGGTAGAGGCCTGGCTCAGGTTCGGCCACGATCCCCAGCTCCTTCATCGTCGCGAGCACAACCTTTACTTTGCCCAGCACCAGACTCGTGGCCCGCTCGTTGACCTCGCCGGCACTGAGCACCCGGCGCTCGGCGCCCAGGCGCTCCAGGGCCTTGTAGACCAGCGCGAAGTGCTCCCGCTTCGGGTAACGCCCATTGAGGAAGAAGACCTGGGTGTTGCGGTCCTCGTGCTGGTAGAAAAGGATGCAACGAGCCGGTTCGCCGTCGCGGCCGGCGCGCCCCGCCTCCTGATAGTAGGCATCCAGCGTCCCGGGCAGGTTGTAGTGGATGACGAAGCGGATGTCCGGCTTGTCGATTCCCTCGCCGAAAGCATTGGTGGCGACGATCACCCGAGCGTCGCCGGTCATGAAGCGCTCCTGGTTCCGCTTGCGCTCCCGCGTGCCCAAACGGCCGTGGAAGCGCGCCACATTGAGCTCCAGGCTTTCAAGATAGTCGGTGACCGCCTCGGCGTCCTTGATAGTGGAGACGTAGACGATACCCGTCCCCTCCAACTCCGCGAGGAGGCGGCCCAGACTTTCGCGCTTCGACTCCTCCCGCAGGGTGGAGATCACCTCCAAGCGAAGATTCTCCCGGTAGACACCGGCGTCGATCAAAGGTTGACGCGGCGTGCGCCCGAGAGTCGAAATTTGAACTGTTTCTGCCATGCGAACCCCTTCCTGGGAAAAGCTGAGCGACTGAGAGCAAGTGCCGTGCCGGGGTGGGAAACGATCGAGCCCCCCTACCTGCCGGAACCATTGACGATACGCCGCCGCCTGGCTACACTCCTTCTACAAAACGACGAAGGGGAATCGGTAGGACTTGCACTGCTCTCCCCCTGGGGACGTCTCCCAGAGCGAGGGTAGGAGCCGCAGTTATTTCTTCATGGAGTAGAAGGTGATGGTTACTTTCATTGGCGTGCTGATCCTTGGAGCCGTGTCGGGATTCATGATGGAGCAACAGTGGGGAGCCCATCTCATACGCTGGACCCGCCAGCACCGCATGCGCATGCGCGTGCTTCGCCGCAGGGGAGTCAACCCCCTCCGCGCCTGGCTCGGCGAGTAAGAACCCAGGAACACGGACCTAAAGGACAAACAGGGACCTCACAGACACGGACGGCGATGTCAGGTCCGGCAATATCTGTCCCTCGTTGTCCTTGATGTCCGTGTTCGTCTTTCTACTGTGTGACACAGATTTTCCCGAAATGCCCCCCCGCCGCCAGGTGATCGAAAGCGGCGCGGGCTTCGGTGAGTGGGAAGACACGGTCGATGACCGGACGCAGGGCGTGCAGTGAGACGGCGCGGTTCAGCGCTTCGAAGCTGTCGCGGGACCCGACCAGGATTCCCTGCACGCGGACGTTCTGCATGAAGATGAGGGGCAGCGCGATCTCGGCCGTGTTGCCGGCGAGGTTGCCGATCAGGGAGATCGTGCCGCCCATCCGCACCGCCTTGAGCGACTGCCCGAGGGTGCCGGCGCCGCCGACTTCGACGACGAGATCGACCCCGGCGCCGCCCGTCAGCTCTTTGGCTTTGGCTCCCCAATTCGGCGTTTCCCGGTAGTTGATTCCGAGGACCTCCGGACCGGCACCCAGCTCCCGGGCGCGAGCGAGCTTCTCGTCGCTGGACGAGGTGATGATCACCCGGGCACCCCGAAGCCGCGCCAGCTGCAGGGCGAAAATCGAGACGCCGCCCGTCCCCTGGAGAAGCACCGTATCGCCCGCCGTGAGGCCCTGCAGACAAGTCCAGGCGGTGACTCCGGCGCATGGCAAAGTGGCGGCCTCCTCGTCCGTCAGGTGATCGGGAATCTTCACCAATCCTTCCTGATCGTAAACCGCCAGCTCGGCGAGCGTGCCATCAAGAGGGCCGCCGAGCGTGGAGCGCAGGCGCTCGCGCGTCGGCTCTCCCGCGATCCACGCTTGCGCGAAGATGCCGCTCACCCGATCGCCGGGACGGACGCGAGTCACGTCTTCGCCCACCGCCACGACCTCGCCGGCGCCGTCCGAGCAGGGGATGAGCGGCAGCTTCAGCTTCGGGTTGTACTTGCCTTCGACGGTGAGAAGGTCGCGATAGTTGAGAGAGGCGGCGCGCAGCCGCACCAGGGCCTGGCCCGATCCGGCCACAGGTTCCGGCCGTTCGACGAGCTCCAGATGGTCCAGCCCGAAGCCGCCGCGAATCTCCACCGCGCGCATTGACGTCAACCCTCCAGCGCTTTCCGGATCTTCTCCTGAAGCTCTCGGGCCGTGGATTCGGCGAGCTTCTTCGCGGGCCAGCCGATTCCCAGACCCTCGTTGCCGACATTGCCGAATTTCGGGATGATGTGGAAGTGCACGTGCATCACCACCTGGTGGGCTTCCGAGCCGTTGTTCTGGAGCACGTTGTACGCGGTGGCGCCGGTGGCCCTGAGCACCGCCCTGCAGAGCCGCGGCAGGACCCGGCCGAGCGCCGCCGCCGCGTCGTCCGAAAGCTGGTGGAGCTGCGCCTTGCGCTCCTTGGGAATGACCAGCGTATGGCCGTCCGACAGCGGCCCGATGTCCAGGAACGCGAAGACGTGCTCGTCCTCGTACACCTTCCAGGAGGGGATCTCCCCCGAGAGGATTTTGTCGAAGATAGTGGGCTGATGATCGCTCATGGCTGCGTATTGTATGCCCAGGCAGTGCTAGCCTTTCCTCATGACCTCCTCTGACCGCCAGCCTGGCTGGGATGAAGCCGACAGCCGCGAGTTCATCGATTCAGGGCGCTTCTTCGTGCCGGATCGCGAGGAGCAGATCGCCACCGTGCTCGAATTGATCCCGGAGCCGGACGACGGGCTTCTGGTCGATCTCTGCTGCGGCGCCGGGCTTTTGACGGCGGCTCTACTGGAGCGGTTTTCCCGGGCTCGCGTCGTGGCGATGGACCTCTCTCCCACGATGCTGGAGCACGTCCGAACCAATCTTGATCGGCATGGCAACCGTCTCCAGACCCGGCAGTTCGATCTCGCGGATCGCTCCTGGCGGCGCTTCCCGGAACCGATCCATGCTTTCGTCAGCTCTCTCGCCGTTCACCATCTCGACGGCGAGGGAAAACGCCAGCTCTTCCGCGACCTGACCGCCGCCCTGGCGCCGGGTGGCGCTTTGGTGATCGCCGATCTGGTGCAACCCGCCACGCCCGCCGGCCAAGCCCTCGCCGCCAAGGCGTGGGACGAAGCCGTGCACCGCCGAGCCCTGGAGATCGCCGGCGACCTCGCGCCCTATGAAGCCTTCCGTGCCGAGCGCTGGAATTTCTACGCCGATCCCGACCCTGACCCGATCGATCAACCGTCACCCTTGATCGATCAGCTTCGCTGGCTTGCCGAGGCCGGGCTCACCGGCGTCGAGGTCCACTGGCTGAAGGCCGGCCACGCGATTTTCAGCGGTTTCCGCCCGGCGTGAGGGCCGCGACAAGTTGGTAACAGACTTGCAACGCTTCAGGGCGTGCGAGGAGTCGTTTCCGCCCCTCAGGGCTTTGGTCCCAAGTCATTTCGCGGCTCTATGGGCGCGGGGTGGCGGCGTGCCCATCGGCTGACCGGCCGGCTGGATGCGGCCGCTGTGTCCGAATCTCAAAGAGAAGCGTCCTTTCCTCTTGACAGTGGAGAGAAGTCCGGTATCGTTAATGCCGTGGACGTAAACGTTCCCCCCGACCAACCTCCCAGTACTGGGGACAGTCCGGCCCCGATCGATCTTCGGCTCGGACTGTCGGTCACCCGTTTCTTTCTTGAAAGTATCTCTCTCGAAGGTCGCGTTTTCGAAGCTTTCAACCCTTCCCCGTTTTCCCCGCCAGCGCAGTCTCCCGTAGCCATGCCGGTTGCGGTGTCATCCCCTCCGGGTTGACGTACTAAATCATGCGCAAGGAGCCCCCTGGGGCTTTCCCGCCGGATGATCGATCCGGGTGGGCTGTCTGCCTTGGCGGCGTTTCCTCGTCGTCTTCAACTTGTTTCCAAAGAGGAGCCTGGAAATGAAGCAGGAGGCTTTCGCCTCGTATTCGGTCGAGACCAGCCGGCGTGAGGAAGTCTGCGACGTCCTCGACGTGCCCTACGATCCCGATCATTGGAACGACTGGCGCTGGCAGATGCGCCACCGGCTCACCCGTCTCGAGCAGTTCGAAAAGCTGCTGCGCCTCACCGAGTCGGAGCGGCGCGGTCTGCTGCTGGCAAGCGAAAAATTTTCCGTCGCGGTCACTCCCGAGTGGGCGACGTTGATCGATCCCGAAGATCCAGGCTGTCCCATTCGACTCCAGGTCGTGCCCCAGGAGAGCGAGCTGCTGGTCAGCCCGGGCGACATGACGGACCCCTGCGGCGAGGACGATTCATCCGTCGTCGAGGGCCTCGTCCACCGTTATCCCGACCGCGTCCTCTTTCTCGTGCTCGACACCTGCGCCGCCTACTGCCGCTACTGCACCCGCAGCCGGCTGGTGAGCCAGGGCGAGCTCGAGCCGCTGGGCCGGCGCATCGACGCCGCCCTCGACTATCTCAAGCAGCACTCCGAAGTGCGCGACGTGCTGCTCTCCGGCGGCGATCCGCTGCTGATGTCCGATCACACGCTGGACCAGCTCCTCGGCCGGCTGCGAGCCATTCCCCACATTGAATTCCTCCGCATCGGCACCCGCATCCCGGCTTTCCTGCCCCAGCGCATCACGCCGGAGCTGGTGAAGGTGCTGCGCAAACATCGCGTCTGGCTCTCCCTCCATTTCTGCCACGTCAAAGAGCTGACGCCGGAGGTGAACGAGGCCTGCGACCGGCTGGCGGACGGCGGCATTCCTCTCGGTTGCCAGACTGTGCTGCTCAAAGGCGTGAACGATTCGGTGGACGTTTTGCGCGACCTCTTCCATGGGTTGCTCAAAGTCCGAGTCCGCCCCTACTACCTCTATCAATGCGATCCGGTGCTGGGCACCGGCCACCTGCGCACCACGGTCGAGAAAGGGATCGAGCTCATGGCCCAGCTCCGCGGTCACACCACGGGCTACGCCGTGCCGACCTACGTCATCGACGCCCCGGGCGGCGGCGGCAAGGTGCCGATCCAGCAGGAGACGGTCGCCGGCCACGCGGATGGCGTGTGGAGCCTGCGCAACTGGCAGGGCCGGACCTATACCTACGAAGACGTCGCACCTTGATCATGGCTTCCGGCACGCGGTCCCTGCTCATCGGCCTGTGCTACGACCTCAAGGGGGATTATCTCGCCGTGGGATTCTCCCCCGAAGAGGTGATGGAGTTCGACGAGGAAGAGACCGTCGCCGCCCTCGCCGGCAGCCTCGCCAGCCTCGGCCACCAGCCGGAGCGGATCGGCCGCGGCCTGGAGCTGGCCCGGCGACTGGCCGCTGGAGAGCGCTGGGATCTGGTGTTCAACCTCGCCGAGGGAGTTCGGGGACGCTCGCGCGAGGCGCAGGTGCCGGCCATCTGTGAGCTGTACGAGCAGCCCTACACCTTCTCGGACCCGCTGACCTGCGCCCTCACGCTCGACAAGGCGCTGGCCAAGCGGATGGTTCGCGACCACGGCCTGCCCACCGCGCCCTTTGCCCTCGTGGAAAGGGCGGAGGACGCGGCCGCCGTGGATCTCCAACTTCCCCTGTTCGTGAAGCCGGTCGCCGAGGGCAGCGGTAAGGGAGTGACGCGGCGCTCCCGCGTGGACGTCCGGGACGATCTCGCGGGCGCCTGCGCCGAGCTGATCGACGCCTTCCGCCAGCCCGTGCTGGTGGAGAGCTTCCTGCCGGGACGGGAAATGACGGTGGGCATCGTGGGCAACGGCCGGGACGCCCGAGTGATCGGCGTCATGGAAGTCGTCTTTCGCGCCCATGCCGGCGACGCCTACACGGGGGACAACAAGAGGGACTACCTGACCCAGGTGGACTACAACCTGCTCGACGGCGAGCCCCTCGCCCAACGGGCGCGCGTCCTGGCCCTCGCCGCCTACAGGGCGCTCGATTGCAAGGATTTGGCGCGCATCGACCTGCGGTGCGACACCGCCGGCGAGCTTCAGTTCCTCGAAGTCAATCCGTTGCCCGGCCTGCATCCGACCTACTCGGACCTGCCGATCCTGGCCGGTCGGGCCGGAACCTCCTACACCGAGCTCCTCGGCCAGGTCGTCGAGGCCGCCGCGCTGCGGTGTGGATTATGGAGCTGAAACCGGACCTGACGTCGATTACCAGGGTCGTCATCGCCCATAACCCCGTGGGTGCGGAAGATGACCCGTCGACCTCCGATGTGCTGGCGCAGGTCGATCTGGTGGCGGCGGGTCTCGACGCCCTGGGCATCCCTCACCAAACGGTCGCCGTGCCAGATTGGCGGCCCTGGCTTCCTTTGGCGGGTTTTTCAGGCGCGGACACGACCGTGTTCAACCTCATGGAAGCGCCACCCGGCCGGCCCGAGGCCTTCCTGGGAGCCGCGTCCGCCCTGGAGTTGATGGCCATTCCGTTCACCGGCAGCGCGCCCGGCGTCCTCTGGGTGACGACGGACAAGCTGGCGACCCGGGCGGTTCTCGCGGCCGAGGGACTGCCGGTGGCACCCGGCGGCCGGCTGGACCCCGACTGTCCGAGCCTTCTCTGTCGCGTCCCGGGACCCTGGATCTTGAAGCCCGCCTGCGAGGACGCTTCGCTGGGATTGGAAGGTGATCCTGTCTGCGCCACGCCTGAAGCGGCCGTGGCCCGAGCGCGGGAGCTCATGGCGCGCTTCCCCGGTCAGTCGGTGGTCGCCGAGACCTTTCTTCCCGGCCGCGAGCTGAACGTTTCTCTCCTCGCGAGTGATGGCGGCGTCGAGGTGCTGCCTGTCGCGGAGATCCTCTATGAGGACTTTCCCGAGGGGATGAGCCGCGTCCTTGGCTACGACGCCAAGTGGGACGAAGGCTCCTTCGCCTGCATCCACACCGTCCGCCATTTTCCAGACGATCCCGCCGATCGGGAGCTACTAGCGCGGGTGCGCGAAATTTCGCGCGCCGCCTGGCGGATCTTCGGCCTCAAAGGCTACGCCCGCGTCGATCTCCGCCTGGATGCATCGGGCGACCCGCACATCCTGGAGGTCAATGCCAATCCCTGCCTCGCCGCCGACGCCGGGTTCATGGCCGCCGCCGAGCGAGCAGGCCTTTCAGCGGGGGACGTGGTGGGACGCATTCTGAAGGACTCCGTCATGCCGGCGCCTTCCATCGCGGCATCGCCGTCGTCGGTAAAGACGTCGGGAGATCGCCCAGGCGTCACCATCCGCACGGGCCTCGAGACCACCGATCGTGGGCCGGTCGAAGAGCTGATCCGAGCCACCGGCTTCTTCAATCCCGAAGAGATCGAAGTGGCGCTGGAGCTGGTGGACGATCGACTCGCCCAGGGTGAGGCCAGCCACTACAGATTCCTGGTCGGGGAGGTGGACGGTGACGTGAGTGGCTACGCCTGTTGGGGTCCGATTCCCGGCAGCCGGGAGTCCGCAGACCTCTACTGGATCGTCGTCCATCCGCGCTGCCAGGGCCGGGGAGTGGGAGCCGGGCTCCTCCGCGCCGCCGAAGACTGCATGTCCGCCGCCGGCCGTCCCCGCGTCTACGTCGAGACCTCCACCCGTCCCCAATATCTCCCCACCCGCGCCTTCTACCTCGCCTGCGGCTACCGCCTGGCCGCCGAGCTCCCCGACTTCTATGCCCCGGGGGACGGGAAGGCTGTGTTCCTTCGCGTGCTGTGATGATCACTGCGCCTTCGTGCAAGCGAGGGCCGAAGGCTAGGACGCGAACCTCCTTGTCCTGGTTTTCGACCTGATCGGGGTGATTGTTTTGCTTCCCCTTCGCGAGGGGCGGTCCCGCCTTCGCGAGGGCGATACGAAAACTCGGGAAGGGGAAGCGAACCACCGGCCCGACCAATCGGGAAAGGAGGGAGCGCCACCTTCCCTCCTCTCCCGAAGCCGCGATCGGTCTCTCAATCAGCCCCGCAAGGAGTCCCTTTCCGGAAGGGCTCTCCCGGCGGCGCGTGGCGAGCCCATTCGTCCTTGGTGAGATTGCGGCCGGCCTTCGTGCACGCCTGCTGGATCAGCGTGGCGACGTCCAAGGGCCAGTGGCGGACGCTCTGGCCGGTCGTGATCAGCTCTTTCGCGTCCTTTGTGAAGGAGATTGAACGAACGGGGCCATCGTGGCCCTTCCAAATAACGGGCACGCCCGAGGGGTTGGCGAGGTCCCAGAGCTGAATCGAGCCCTTCTCGCCCCCGCCGGCCAGCCAATGGCCATCCTCGCTGAAGGCCAGGACGCGGACCTCCCTGTCCTGATTTTCGAGCGGCTTCTCGTGTCTGTTGTCCCAGTGGCCGTCGTCCCAGTATCCGGCCTTATCGTTGCTGTAGGTGATCGCCAGTCGCTTTCCATCCCTGCTGAACGCGAGCGCAGTGACCGACGATTCGCCTTTCAACGTGCCCAGTAATTGGAGATCCTGGCCCAGCTCGAAGAGCCGAACCGCACCGTCTTGCCAGCCGGTTGCCACGCTGGAGGGACCGAAGGCGAGAGCGGTCACCCTCTGTTTCTTGGGGTCCTCAACCAAGAGCTTCGGATCTCCAGTCCCGAGATCCCACAGCCAGGCACCTCCTTCGCCGCCGATGGCCAGTTGATCGCCTTTGGCGCTGAAGGCCATGGCGGTGATGGGACGGGACAAAGGGATGGACTGCGGATTCGGGTTGCCGAATTTCCAGAGTAGAACATTGGAAGTGGGTTCCGATCCACTGACCGCCAGCAAGGAGCCGTCCTGGCTGAAAGCCCAGATCGCGGGGCCCCCCGGCTCGACTCTCTGAAGCGTCAGGGGATGGGCACCTCCGTAGCCCTCGACGCGGACGGCCGGGGGCAGGCCTACGGCGAACCGAGTCCCGTCCGGAGTCGCAGCGAGGATTCCACCATAGGGATACTGACTCAGGTCCCAAAGGCGTGGGGCCTCGGAGCCGCCCTGGGTGACGAGCCAGCGGTCGCCCGATGCGAACAGCAGAAAGCGGATCGGCACGCCTTGGCCCGGCAGCTCGATCGCCGACTGGCCCAGCTCTTCCCGCAGAACGACAGCTCCGCTTTCCTCACCCCAGGCGAGCCATTGCCCCTTGGAGCTGAGAGTCACGATCGTGGCACTTAGCGGCACCAGATGACCCTTGGCGTTCGCGTCCAGGTTCCAGGGATTGTTGCTCACACCCGAAGTCCCTCTGGCAGGGTCGTGGAGTAGGTCGTGCAGCACCGGAGTGCCTACCTTGTCCATCATCAGCTGGCTGCTGTCGGGACTGAAGGGATCGCCGTATCGCCAGTCTTCCTCAGGCAGCGGGATTCCCTGATTTCCCTTCGTCAGATCCAGGAGGCGAACATCGCCTTTCTTGTTTCTGACCAGCAGCCAGTGCTGGTCATTGCTCAGGGCGATGGCGGCCACGGTTCCAGCGACGTGCAGGGTTTGCTTCGACGCTTTGGGCGGTCCCGAGGCAAGGCTCCAGATAGTCACCGTCCCATCCTGGCTTGCCGTCGCCAGAGAGCGCCGGTCACTCGAACCCGTGATCGCCACAATCCCCGTGCGTCCCAGCGGCAACCCGTCGGAGAGGGCCAGCGCTCCCAATAAAGCGCCTTTCGCCTCAGGAAGATCGTTCTTCAGATGGGCCGCTTCGGTCGCCAGCAACAAGCTCACCAAGGGGTTCGAGGCTCGGGCGATTCGGGCCTGCCCCGCCATCTGGGTGGCCAGGTTGATCTGCTGCTGCCGCTCTGATTCCCTCTGTTGCCACTTTGAATTCCTCCAGAGGCCGAGCATCGTTGCGGCGACGAGCGCCGCTGCTACGGCCGCCGCCGCGAGGAGGATCATCGCCCGCCGCCGCTGTCGACGCCTCTTTTCCAGCTCCTGATCGCGCTGGGCTGCGCTCGCCGCCAGGAACTCCCGGACCGTTCCGCTCAGGTCGCCCGGACGGCTCGCGGCCCACTCTTCGCCCTGCACCAGGCGCGCACCTACATAAAGGAAGGACGGATCGCGTCCACTGGCGATCCACTCGCCGGCTGCCTCGTCCAGCCGGCGGCGAATGCGAAGGGCCTCGCGGTCGGCCTCGATCCACTCGCTGAGCTCCTTCCACGCACGAAGCAGCGCCTCGTGAGCCAGCTCGACGGTGGGACGCTCCTTCGTGCTGGCCGTCTCCACGGTTAGCAGGCGCTCGCCGGTCAGCTTGGAGATCACCGTTTCCGCGGCTTCGCGGTCGGCTTGCGAGTCGGCAGCGGAAATCAGCTCGTCGCGATTGAGCCGGCGCTTCGTGGCCCTGCCCTGCTCGTCCACCTGGACCAGGCGAAGAAGGATGCGCCGGCAGGCTTCCTTTTCGAGTGGGGTGAAGCTCTGGAAAACCTCTTCGGCGTGTCGCTGGAGGGCGCCGCCGACGCCGCCGATCTCGCGATAGGCGCCCACGGTAAGTTGGAGACCCTCGCGTCGCTGCCAAAGCTGGAGGAGCGCGTGCTCCAGCAGCGGCAGCCCGCCGGTCTGTCCGGCGACCTCACCGGCGAGCAGGTCGGTGAGGCCGCCCTCCAGCTCCAGGCCGGCCGTCCGCGCCGGCTTCTCGATGGCGCTGCGCAGCTCGTCGTCCGCCATCGGCCCTACGAGCTCGCCGCGGTCGGAGACGGTGGAGGCGAGCTCGGCGTCGGCGGCACAGCGGCCGTAGAAGTCGGAGCGCAAGGTGAGCACGACCGCCGTCTGGCCGTCCGGCTCCTTGGCGGCGTATAGAAGGTTGCTGATCAGGGCCTGGCGCTGGGCCTCGTCCGTACAGAGGGTGAAGACCTCCTCGAACTGGTCGACCAGCACCACCAGTCGCCGGTCCGCCGGGGCGCCACGCAGGGCGAAGCGGCTGGTGAGGTGCAGCATCCTGTGATCGCCGGCGAGATCCCGCATCAAGCCGAGAGTGGAGGACGGAGACGCGGTGAGCGGGAGCGCGTCAACCAGGGCGATCGCCAGGCTTTCGAGCGGCTGGGGGCCGGGCTTGCAGATGGCGAGCGGCCAGTCTTTGCTCCCCGGCAGCTCGCCGTTCGTCAGGGCGGCGAGGAGGCCGGCGCGGGCCAGGGACGACTTGCCGCTCCCCGACGAGCCGGTGATGACGAGGAAGCGCTGATCCGGGCGCATCGGCTGCAGCTTGGCGAGCAGCCAACCGATCTGGGCTTCCCGGCCGTGGAAGAAGGCGGAGTCGCCAACGTCGAAGGACTGCAGGCCGCGATAGGGGCAAACGTCCCCGGCTGCTACCTTCACCACCTTCCCGGTTTCCACCTCCACCGTGTCTGGGTCCGGGCCGGGTGCCATCCCGCGGATGCCGGCGATCAGGCGGCGTAGGGCGTGCTCGTCCTCGATCGTGTCGTGGAACTCGACCCAGGCCCGGCGAATGAGGAACGCGGGCAGCCGGCTCCGCTCTCCCCTCTCGGCTTGGGGAAGAAGCACCGGGATGACCGGGTAGCCCCCGGCGCCGACCTGGCGGTCGATCGCGGAGCGCATCTCCTCGTTCTGCCAGGGGCCCGATGCGCCCGGGCCGAAGATGACGGCGCACGACGCACAGCGCCCCAGGGCATCCTCGATCGCTTCCTGCCAGGGCTCGCCGGGTACGAGGTTCCAGTCGTCCAGCCAGGGCTTGATCCCATGCTTGTCCAGGAGGATACGGGCCAGCTCTATGACCGCCGGCTTGTCGGACGTGTCGTGCGAAAGGAAGACGTCGAATTCGGGTTCTGGCACGAGATCCCTCGGGGATCGATCAACGCCGCGTTGGTAAAAGGACAACTGCACTATATACTTAATGCTTCTTGCTAACCAACCGAGAGAAGGTGGCTCGACCATGCGTCGGCTCCAGTCGTCCTCGTTTCTCCTGCTTCTGGGTTTCATCGCCCTGAGCGTTGCGAGCTTTGCCGCGCCGGTGCCGCGGCGAGCCGAAGCTGAGGTGGATTTGGCCGAAGGGCTGAGCGCCTTGGATCGCGGAGATGTCGCCGCGGCCATCGATTGGTTGGAGAAGGCCACGGAGCTCGATCCGGAGAAGGGTACGCCGCGCTACAGGCAAGGACTGGCCTTGCTGCGTCTGGGCCGGGTGCGGGAGGCCGCGGCGGAGATCGAGGCGAGCCTCGCGGCTCCCCAGGCGGTGGATGACCGGGGGCTTTGGGAAGGAACGGTGGGCCTCTCGGCGGCGGCGGACTCCAATCCCCACCTCCTTTCGGACACTCTGAGCCTGCCGGCACCCGGCCCCGGGGGCCAGGTGATTCGAGGCGCCGAGTCGGATGGTCTGGCTCGCGTCGACCTGCGGCTCGGGATCTATCCTTTCCATTCGCGGGAAGGGCCGAACCTTGGCGTAGTGCTGGAGACAAGGCGCTCCTTCCTTTTCAACTTCGGCTATCTCGATCTCGGCCAGGCACGCGGCGCCGTCCAGCTCGCTTTTGGCAGCGATCCGAAGGGATTCTTCGAGGGGCCGTTGGGCATTGCCCGAATTCCGTTCGACGGCAGCCGGTTCTCCGCCCTCTTCCAGGCCGGCGGGGCCGTCTACCGTCTCGGCAGCGATCCATTCCTCCAAACAATGGATGGAGCCGCCGCGTTCAGCTTCCGCGAAACGGCTGGCACTTCCACGCGCTTCGATCTTGGCTACTCCGACCGCCACTTCTCCGGTGGACCCCGCTTCGATCCGCGACACAGCGGGCAGGATCTGTCGCTGGGTGTGAGCCAGCTCTTCTATTTCGGCGGGTTGAGCCGCTCGCTTCGCCTGGGCGCCAGCGGCGCGGACCGCCGGGCGGGGCCGGAGTTCGCGGGGTCCTACCTGGAGGGGAACGGCGAGCTGGTCTGGCCGCTGGGGTTGCGCTTGTCCGCGGTTCTGGAGGGGCGAGTGCGCAAGGATCGCTACGACAGGCCGGAGTCCAATCTCTTCGATCCGACCGGGCCACCTCGGCGCGACACGACCCTCCAGTCGGCGGCGACGCTCGTCTGGGCGGCTTCGGTCCGGCTGCGCTGGACGCTCCGGGGCATCTACACCACACGGAATTCGAACGTCGACCTGGGCGACGGGCTTCCGGATCTGGGCTACCGGCGGAAGGTGATCTCCGTGGGTCTGAGCTGGGAGCTGTGATGCGCCGGGCCTTCCTTGCTCTGCTCGCCCTCGGGCTCCTGGAATCAGGGGCCACAGCGGAGGAGATCGGCATCGCCTCCGTGGTGAAACCCCAGGTCAGCGCCTTCCCTCCGGGGGAGCCAGAGCGTGCCCTGGAGAAGAGGAACCCCATCGAGCGCGGAACGAAGGTGAAGCTAAAGGGCGAGAACGCTTTCCTCAAGATCGACTTCAACCGGGCGTTCGGCAACTGCAAGCCGATCACTCTCGACGGCCGGACTGTGAGTGCCGTCGTCACGATCCTGGGGCCGAGCGACGCCGAGCTCGGCGACCCGAAGGACTCCTGCGAGCCCAAGGTCCGGTTCAGCGACGGCAAGTTTATCCTCGCCCATCGTCCGGGTGAGCCGCCCATCGTCGTGGACACCCCGGAGGCCATCTCGCGCCTCAAGGGAACGATTGTCCGCTTCCTCGTCCGTCCCATCGTCGGGACCTTCGTGGCCGTGGACGAGGGGGTCGTCAGCGTCCAGGCCAAGGCGGGCGGCGATCCCGTCGAGGTCGAGGCGGGCCAATGGATCGTGGTGCCTCCAGGCGGACTGGCCACGCATCCGGCGCCAACCCACAGCTTGGACGATTTGAACGTCCTGGGCGACCCGCCGTTCTCGCTACGTGACTTCACGACCCAACCGCCGGGGCCCCCCCAGTGAGTCACGAAACTCTCGAGAGGCCACGCTGGCGTTTCCTGTACGCAGGTCTTATTGGAATTGCCGGCACGATCGCGGGGCTTGGATCACCAAGTCTCCTCTCGGCAGCGCCTCAGACGATCGTCTGCGATGCGCCGCCGCTCATTGCGAATCCGCCTCAGCTCAAGGCCCATCTTGGATGGTCGCTCAGCCTGGATGGAGATTGGCTCGCGGCCGGCGCTATCCACGACAACACGCAGCCGGGATCTGTGTCCATGTACAAGAATCCGGGAACTAGATCGGTTCGAATTTCGGATCAGGAGATCGTCCCAAACGTACCCCGTTCCGGCGACCAGTTTGGGTTCTCGGTTTCGATCAACTTTTCGAATAACGGATACTGGTTGGCGGTCGGCGCTCCCGGCGGTGACGGGCGAGTTCAAGATTCAGGCGTGGTGTATCTCTTCCAACTCAAAGATGGAGCATGGTCCAAGCAGGCCAAGCTGGATGCGGGGGATGCCGCGCGCGGCGCACAATTCGGTTTCTCAGTTTCGCTCAGCGGAACGACGTTGGTAGTCGGAGCTCCCGGCGACTCGGGCGGCGGGAGCTTCGCGGGCGCGGCCTATGTCTTCGAAATGCCGACGGGAATCTCAGGGCCTTGGAGTCAGAAGGCGAAGCTCCTGGCTAACGACTTTCGGCCCTTTGACAAATTTGGCTCTGCCGTGGCGACCGACGGCAACGAGATCGTGGTTGGCTCTCCCTTTGCCGACGACCTTCACGTGTTCAAGAACTTCGGGGCTGCCTACGTCTTCAAGCGGATCGGTGTCGGGTGGACTTTGGAAAATCAGGGCAAGCTGACGGCCGCCGACACAATCCAGGGAAACAACATCCAGTTCGGTGCGTCCGTAGCGATCAGGGGAGATCGCATTGTGGTCGGCGCCCCGGGGGACGACCAGGGTCCAACAGACTCCGGATCGGCGTACGTCTTCGAGAGGGGTGGCGCCAACTGGGTCCGCCACCAGCCAGCACTGACTTCGGCGGATCCCGGCCAAAGCGAGCAGTTCGGTACGGCAGTCCTGATCGCCGACAATGATCGCGTAGTGATAGGTGCCCCGTTCGATGGCGCGGGCATAGATCGGCCTGGAGCGGCCTACCTCTTCGAGAAAAGCAACGATATTTGGAACCAGAAATTCAAGATTCTGCACACGCCGGGCGGAGCCTTCGGTCAGTCAGTCGCGATCCACGACGACCAGGTCTTCATGGGTGGCTTCCAGTATGACGGGCCGTTTGGAGAGAGAGTTGTGACTGACGCTGGAGCGGTGGCGGTGTGTTCGTCAGGGCCGCCCATGCCCAAGCCAGTCTGCACGAAAACCGGTCCGTCGTCTGTGGCGGCCGGTGACTTGGCGGTCTACACAGTGGTAGTGAGCAACGAGGGTGAAGCGGCGGCGACCGGTGTCATTCTCAACGATCTGACGCCGGCTGGTCTTACTCTTGTGAGCGTAAGCGGGGGAACCTGCACCCAACTTCCCTGCTCTCTGGGTATGATCGCAGCCCATGGGTCCCTCCCTCCGGTGAAGGTGACCTTCCAGGTTCCTGAGGATTGCTCGGGGCCGACTTCGATCCAGAACTCCGCGACGGTTACAGACGATAGAGCGAATACCTTCACCTGCACCCCCGCCGCTCCAACTACCGTCCTCCGCCCTCCCGTGGAGCTATCGTGCAACAAGGAGGGACCGAGCTCCGCAAATCCGGGGGACATCGTCACGTACGATATTACGGTCAACAATTCCGGGTGTGGCGCGGCAGAGAACGTGACGCTCTCCGATCCGACCCCGGCGGGTCTCACTTATGTGAGCGGGCCCTGCGTCCTATCCCCGTGCAATTTGGGGACTATTGACCCCAACCTGCCTCAGACGGTTACGGTGCGTTTTCAAGTACCCGCCAATCTAGTGCCCCCCGTGTGCCCTACTCAGGCTTCGGCCACCAATATCACCAAAGTGGTAGGCAGCAACGCGCCGGCGAGCTTCTGCTCGATCACGACTGTATTTCCCATAGCCGACCTCGGAGTCAGCGTGAGTGCGCCCCCAGGCGTGCCGGGAGGCAATAGCTTCCCGGTCACGGTCGTGGTGACCAATAGCGGACCGCAGACGGCAGAAGGCGTGACAGTGGATGTCTTCATCGCAGACGCTGGTGTAATCGATAGCTTCCCTGGCAGCTGCACACATGTTGGCAGCCAGCCCGACCATTTCATTTGCATCCTCGGCAACATGAATTGTGGTGACTCCAAGCCACTTATTTTTTCGATCCGCGCTCCGTCGTGCGTGAATTGTGCCGCTGGAACACCGATTGGGGTGACTGCCGAGGCAAAGTCCCCGACTTTCGATCCGACCCTCCCGAACCAAGCCATGGCTACGATCCCGGTCACTTGTACCCCCGTGCCCGTCCTGGCGATCACCAAGGAAGACGCACCCGACCCCGTCGCTTCGGGAGCCGAGCTGCAGTACACGATCACCGTCAAGAACGTGGGCTGCCTCGATGTCCTAGCCACCGTCAAGGATGTCTTTCCCGCGGGTCTGACGAATGTTCGCTGGTGCCGGGAGACGGGCGGTCCCTGCAACCCCAGCCAACCGGGAGACCTCAACGACACTTTGCCCCTGGCGGTCGGAGCTTCGGCGGTTTACCTGGCTAAAGGGACTGTGGTCCCGATTTGTGGCACCTTGGTCAACACAGCTACCGTCTCTGCGCCACCCTCTTCAGCGACAGCGACGACGGAAATCTTTTCTCCGCCCGGCGTCTCTATCCAATGTCATAGCCCCAACGGTGCCTTCGAGGGTGATTTCGTGACGTTCACCTACGTGCTGAGCAACGGTGGGCCAAACGCGCAGGCGGACAATCCTGGGGCTGAGTTCACGGATACGCTGCCGGCCGGGTTGACGCTGGTCACGGCCACGGCTAGCAGCGGCACCGTGACGACCGCGTTAAGCACGGTTTCCTGGAACGGCTCGATCCCGGTCTGCGGGACGGTGACCATCAGCGTTCAGGCCAAAGTCGACCCACTCACCGTCGGTATGACGCTCTGCAGTCAAGGGAACGTCACCTTTGATGCTGACGGGGACGGCATCAACGAGTCGAACGCCAGCGATACGTGCTGCGTGAAGATCAACCCGGACTGTACAACTACAACTTGTATTCCGACGCTAGGGCCGGCAGGTCTCGCCGCGCTTGTGATCCTGCTCGCCTGCGTCGCGCTGCTACGCCTCAGGCGCCGGTCTCCTTGAACACCACCCGCACCCCGTCGGGATCATGGGTCTCGAAGATGAGGACGCCGTCGCCGTCTTTGCGCAGGCCGCCGGGGATGTTCCTTTCGCGGAATTGGATCTCCTCGAAGGCCTTCTGGGCGGAGGGAATCTCGAAGACGAGGCTCGTCTTGTTCTGTGGACCGTAGGACTCGAAGCGCTCGTCGTGAGCGCGGCGGGGATCTTCACTGGACGGGGGACCGATGATCTCGAGAATGGCGGACCCGGCCTGGAAAACGGCGCCGCGGGCGTCCTCCCGTTCCCAACTCTTGAGCCGGGGCAGCGCCAGGGATTCGCCGTAGAATTTCAGCGCACGATCAAAATACATCGCGCGGACCACCACGCGAAATTGCCGGATCTCCATTGCATTCCTCTCCTTGATCTTCAGTGGACACCGGATCACGGGACCGGAGATACCAGCATTTACCACACTCCGCGTCCGAAGCGGAATTGCTCCTGTCTTTCTCCCTCTTCTCCCGGTTGGAGGGAGGGCGATGGGAGAAGAGGGCCGGGGTGATGAGGGGTCTTGCGGTTCTCCTGGACTGAAGCTGGCGGGTCCAGGTGGTATCCTCTCCGGCTGTGAAAGACCGCCGTATCTGGGCCCTTCTACCCTTCCTCTGCCTCCTTCTGCCGATGCTCGTGGCGGCCCAGGGCGGACAGCCGCAGGCTCCCGCTCCCGCGGCCCGTCCCTCCGTGCTGCTCGGGGGGCGCGAGATCGCGGTTCCCGTCACCCTCGCCGGTAACGGGCCGATGTTCGGCCTCACCCCGCTCGCGGAGGCCCTCGGCGGCACGCTCTCGACGGATGCCTCGGGCGAAAGCGTGTCGCTGAAGATCGCCGACAAGGAGGTGGTGATCGGGCAGGGCAACGCCATCATCACGGTCGGCGACGCCATCGTCTCCCTCTCGCAGCCGCCGGTGCAGGGCGAAGGCGGCCTCCAGGTGCCGCTCGATTTCCTGCGCAAGACCTTCGGCGATCTGCTCGGCTTCAGCTTCGACTGGCGGCCGGAAACGCAGCGGCTCACCATCGCCCGCCGGGGCGCCCGCGATCTGGCGGTTTCTCTCGACGTCGTCCACCTCCAGGGCATGACGACGATCGTCCTCATGTTCCCGGAGGAGCCCCGTTACAAGCTCAACCGCCAGGGAAATATCATCCAGGTCCAGATGCTGGCGGATCGCCTCACTCCGCCGGTGCCGAAGGAGATTCAGGACCCGCTGGTGCAGGGCGTCACCATCGATCCCGGCCAGATCCGCCTCCAGCTCGCCGACGGTGCGCAGGCTGAGAGCTACGTGCTGGAGAAGCCGTTCCGGCTGGTCTTCGACGTTCATCGCACGTCCGCGGTTCAGGTTCCGACGTCGCCGAACGCGCCCGCCGAGCGGCTGACGGGAATCCACACCATCGTCATCGATCCCGGCCACGGCGGCGTCGAGGTGGGAGCGATCGGTCCCAGCGGCGTTCTGGAAAAAGAGCTCACTCTCCAGCTTGCCCGCGAGCTGGAGGCGAAGCTCTCGCAGCGCCTCGGGGTGCGGGTGGTGCTCACCCGCACGGAAGACGCCCTCGTGCCGCTCGACATGCGCCCGGCCATCGCCAACCAGAACAAGGCGGATCTTTTCATCTCGATCCACCTGAACTCCTCGCTGGGCTCGGGGGCGTACGGCACGGAGACCTATTTCTTGAGCCCGCAGGCGACGGACAGCCGGGCGTCGACCTCCGCTGCCGCGGAGAATCGCGAGGCCGCCGGCGGCACGCCCGCCACCTCGGATGCCTCCTCGACGCCGGCGAATCCAGCCGACGACACGCAGGATCTTCAGCTCATCCTCTGGGACCTGGCACAGACCCACCACCTGGGCGAGAGCCAGCGCTTCGCCAACATGATCCAGGGCGAGCTGAACGAGATGCTGAAGCTCAAGGACCGCGGAGTGAAGCAGGCGCCCTTTCGCGTGCTGATGGGCGCCACCATGCCGGCCGTGCTGGTGGAGCTGGGCTTCATCAGCAACCCGGACGAGGAGAAGAAGCTCAAGGACACGGCCTACCGCGAGCAGCTCGTGGACGCCTTGTCGCGCGCCGTCGCCCACTACAAGGCCCTGGTGGAGAACCGGCCGGAGATCCCGCCGGCCGCTCCGGGCGCGGTCCCGTCGGCGACGCCTTCAGCCGGTGGGACGCCGGCGCCGGCCGGAGCCGCCAAGCCGCCCGCCAAGGGCCGGCCCGCATGAGTCGCCGGGCAGCGAGCTTCGTTCTCGGTTTTGCCCTCGCTTTGCTGGTCGGCGGAGGCCTGTGGTGGTGGCTCGTGGGCCGCCGGGAGGCCGCCCGGGGACATGGCGCGGCCGGCGCAGCGGCCCAGCCCGGCAAGACGGTGAGCTTTCAGCTCTATTTCCCGGCGGATGGCGGCACGCTGCAGCCGGAGCTGCGCAATCTCCAGGTCTCCGATTCGCCGAAGGACCGCATCCACAAGATCCTCGACGCGTTGCTCGTGGGTCCCCGCACGCCGGGGCTGGTCGGACCCTTCCCCGCGGGAGTCGTGGTGGGCGGCGTCCTGCTGGGGCCGAACGGCACGGCCTACGTCGACCTGCGCTGGCCGAACCACGAGGAACCGCCGCCCGGCGGTTCGACCGAAGAGATTCAGCGGGTCTACAGCGTGGTCGACTCGGTAACGCTCAACGTTCCGCACGCCCAACGGGTGGTGCTGCTGTGGAACGGCGTGCAGCGGGAGACCTTCTCCGGCCATCTCGACCTTTCCCGCCC
>Ga0134121_10000813_pt1 | contig 32360 bp, 24 predicted proteins | sample KB301_FD_96463 | JGI IMG/M metagenome (GOLD analysis project Ga0134121, IMG submission 96463) | Terrestrial soil microbial communities without Nitrogen fertilizer from Kellogg Biological Station, Michigan, USA - KB3-0-1 | ecosystem: Environmental > Terrestrial > Soil > Unclassified ...
AAGCCCCTTCAGCCCAGCGACGAGCTGGCGAAGGTGACCGGCGCGAAGCCCCTCCCCCGCAGCGAGGTGGCGAAGAAGCTCTGGGTGTACATCAAGAAGCACGGCCTCCAGGACAAGGCCAACCGGCGCATGATCAACGCGGACGACGTGCTGAAGGCCGTGTTCAACGGCAAGAAGCAGGTCAGCATGTTCGAGATGACGGCGCTCGTTTCCAAGCACCTCAAGTAAGTCTTTCCGGGCAACCTTGACCCCTCCGGGGTCAAGGTCTGTCCGGAAACGGTGCAGGGAGTGAGATCGCGGATTCCCGGGGGTACTAACGGGGAGAGGGTTTCCACGATAACATATAGAAGAATCGGGACCTGGGGAGGCCAGAAGGACGTATAGCATATGGGCGCTTCGCGCCCGGATTCACGGAGCGGGAGGGGGCCGATCACCGTTGTCCTCGGCCTCCGTATGGGGTAGAGTTGCCTATCCGCCAGAGATCGCTCCATGGATGATCGCAAGCCGTCCGTCAAGTGTGGCTGCGGTCATGCCTTCGACATCGCCCCCGAGCAGCTCTTCAAGGACGTCGCCTGCCCCCAGTGCGGCAAGGTCGTCCTCGCCCCCAGCCCTGCGACCGGCGCGCCCAAATCTGAAAATTTGAAGGCGGCGCCCAAGTCCGAGACGCTGCGCGCGTCGCGGAGCGATCCGGCGACCTCGACGCCGTCCAAGCTCACCGAATCCCGGCACGACACCGCGAGGAGCGCCACGCCCAACACCGCGCGAAAGGGGCCGCCGCTCTTCATGAAGGACGGCCCGCTGCCCGCGCCGATCCCCGGCTACACCTTCCTCAAGCGGCTCGGCCAGGGCGGCATGGGCGAAGTCTTCCTCGCGAAGCAGGAGAGCCTGGACCGCAACGTCGCCATCAAGCTCCTCCCCCCCGAACTCTCGAAGGACAAGAATTACGTCCAGAGCTTCATGAAGGAGGCCCGCTCGGCGGGCAAGGTGACCCATGAGAACATCATGGGCTCCATCGACGTCGGCGAGTCCAACGGCCGGTACTTCTTCGTCATGGAGTACGTCCAGGGCGAGACGCTCTTCCGGCTGATCAAGCAGCAGAAGACGATCCCCGAGGCGAAGGCGCTCGACATCGCCCGGCAGGTCGCCCGCGGTCTCCGCCACGCCTTCGCCCAGGGGCTCATCCACCGGGACATCAAGCCGCAGAACATCCTGATCACCCCCGAGGGCCAGGCCAAGGTCTGCGACTTCGGCCTCGCCACCGAGCTCAAGTCCGACGACGCCCAACTGGGCGAGAACGACGAGAACGTCCACACGACTCCCGCGTACGCGTCGCCCGAGCAGTGCCGCGCCGAGCCGCTCGACCACCGCACCGACATGTATTCGCTCGGCGTGACGCTCTATGAGATGCTCGCCGGCCGTCGGCCGTTCATCGCCTCCACCCCGCGGGAGCTGATGACGAAGCACGTCACCGATCAGCCCCAGCCGCCGCGCACGCTCAATCCCGCCGTCTCCGAAGAGGCGAACCAGCTCGTGCTCAAGCTCCTCAAGAAGCACAAGGAGGAGCGGCCCAAGAACTACGACGAGCTCATCGCGGCGTTCGACTCCGTGATGAAGTCGCCGTCGCCGAAGACCGTGCGCGGCGCCGCCGCCGCGGCGCCCGCGGAAGCGGGCCCCCGGAAGCCGCCGCTGCCGCTCATCCTCGGCGCCGCCGCGGCCGCCGTGCTCATCCTGGTCGGCGCCGTGATCTTCCTCACGCGCAAGCCGGCCGACACGGCCGCTCCCCCGCCGACCGCCCAGACGATCGATCCGCAGGTCCAGCGCGAGCTGGAGGACATGCGCGCCATCCAGCGCACCACGATGGGCCGGCCGGGCGAATACCCGGCGCTGCGCGCCAAGTGGAAGGCGCTCGAGGAGAAATACGCCGGCACGCCCCACCGGGCGATCTTCGCCGCCGGCCGCGTCGACTTCGAAGCCGCCGTGAACGCCGAGGCCGAGACGGCCGCCCGGGAGGCGATCGAGGAGGCCACGCGCGCGCTCGCCGACAACCGGCTGGCCGACGCCCACGCCGCCCTGCGCCGATTCCCCGCCGAGTTCGGCGGCACCCCCGCGGGAAGCAAGGTCGCCGCCAAGGCGCTCGAAATCGACCGCGCCGCGGACGACAGGTACCAGAGCGAACTGGATGCCGTCGGCTCCCTCGTGACGGCGGGCAAGCTCGACGAGGCGCGGCAGAAGCTGACGAGCCTGAAGGCGGCGTCGGCGCTCGACGGCGCCGAGGTCCGCCCCCAGGTCCGGAGCAAGATCGACGACCTGATGCGGCGCATCGACACCGCGATCGCCGAAGCGAAGACGCGGCCGGTGGAACCGACCTCGAAGGATCCGCAGCCGTCGGTCAAGCCGGTCGAGGTGAAGCCGACGGTGGCGCCCGACAAGACGCCCGCGGTCGCGCCCGCGTCGAAGGGACCGAAGGCGACCGCGATGGCGGCCGCAGCGGCCACCCACTACGCGGTGCTGAGGACGCCGGCGGAGCGGACCCAGGAGGACAAGCGGCTCGCGGCCGCCGGGTTCTTCGGGAAGAGCCGGAAGAACTCCTCCTTCCACAGGGCGGCGACCATCTTCCTCGCGCGCGAGGAGACGGCGTGGAAGCTGGAAGGCTCCGCCGGGGCCGGCCTGCAGGAGTACCTCACCTCCGCGACGCTGGACCACGCGGAGACCGCCCAGGGCCTCACCCCCGAGGACCACCAGCAGATGCTGGAGCTGCTCATCCTCAAGATCACGGAATCGGGCGCCGCGCCGGTGGAGGTTCTGCAGCTCTTCGCGCTCGCCCACCTCCAGGAGATCGTCGTCCACAAGGGAAAAGTCGATCCCGCGCTGCTCCTCCAGGGCAAGTTCGCAAAGGGCCCGCTGGCGGACCTCTGGGGCCCGGCGGCAAGCGTCGTCCGGGTCGAGCTTGCGGCCATGCTCCTCAAGCCGCCCGGCCTCTGGGTCCCGCGCGCGGCGGAGATCGGCTCGATCGCGGGAGACTTCCCCACGCGCTACCTGGGCGCGCTCTGCACCCTCAAGGACCAGACCTTCGACGCCCTCCCGGCCATCGACCGATGGAAGAAGCTGAGCTCGGGCTCGCCCGACCCGGCGTCGTGGGCGAAGTACGGCGACGCGGTCTCGGAACGCATCAAGCAGGAGATGACCTGCGAGATGTGCCTCGGCCAGGGCAAGTACACGTGCAGCTCGTGCGGCGGGACCGGAGGCATGGTCTGCGGCGCCTGCAGGGGCTACGGCAAGATCGCCGAAGCGGGGGAGCCGCTGGGAACCGGTCCTACCTGCAAGGCGTGCGGCGGACGCCGCGCGGTCGCCTGCACCGTCTGCGCGGGCGCGAAGAGCTTCAAGTGCGGCCTGTGCGAGAGCAAGAAGACCCGGCCGCTGGTCACCGGAAGCCACTACCGGATGTTCATCGACCTGGGGATGTGCGACGTCTGCAGCGGCAGCGGCAACCTCTTCACGGCCGTCGCCTTCCCCTGCCACGCCTGCGACGGCGCGGGACGCGTGCTGGAGCAGGTCGTCAAGGACTTCGCGAAGCTGCCCGCGTGGGCGCTGAAGGGCCGCGAAGGCCGGATGCTTCACGGGATGCTCCGCTGGCTCGCGCGCCACCAGTCGCCCGACGGGTCGTGGAACTCGTCCACGTGGACGTCGCAGTGCCCGGAGCCGGGATGCAAGGCCGCGCCGGCCGGCGTCTTCGACCTCGGCCTCACCTGCATCGCGCTCGCGGCGTTCCTGAACGCGGGCATCGGCCCGGACAGCACCGTCGAGTTCGGCAACGTCGCGCTCGGACCCGTCGTCCGCAGGGCGATGGGGTGGATCACCGCCCAGCAGACCCCCGAAGGGCTGATCGCCCACGGGCAGTCGATCAAACCGGTGTTCGAGAACCTCCTGGCGGTCTGGGCGCTCTTCACGGCCTATCAGCTGGCGCCCGCGGGCGACTCGTTCACGGAGAAGGACCGCGTCGCCATGCGCGAGGCCGCGCTCCGCGGGCTCCGGTGGGCCCTGAACTCCCAGGCCAAGGGCGGCGGCTGGGGCTACACCGTGGGCGCGACCAGCGACACGTGGGTGACGTCGTGGGGCGCCATGGCGATGCTCGCCGCGAAGGACGTCGGCGTCGACATCCCGAAGATCAGCAGCGGCTACCTCCTCGCGTGGCTCGACTCGGTGACCGACAAGAAGGACTTCCATCTCGGCTACTCGCCCACCCAGATGCTCAAGGTGAACCTGTCGGGGAACGAGGCCTACAACCACCACGACACGCTCAGCGCGCTGGGAAGCCTGGTCCGCCTGCAGCTCGAAGGCAAGCCGTCCTCGACCTACGCGGCGGCCGACAAGCTGCTGGAGAAGGACCTGCCGAATCCGGACCCGATGCGCCGCGACTACTGCTACTGGTACTTCGGGACGGTATTCATGTCGTACCACGAGCAGCGCCGCGGCTCGCTCTGGACGATGTGGACGCAGTCGCTGCTCCGCGAGCTCCTGACGCTCCAGGAATCCGCCGACTCCTGCGCGCTCGGCTCCCTGCCGGTCGCCGAACGCTGGTCCGCGATGGGCGGAAAGGTCTACGCCTCCGCGATGAACGCCCTCACGCTGTCCCAGCTGCTCAACACCCGCCCCGCGCCCCCCGCAAAGAAATAGGAACGTCACATCGGGGCTCCCGGAGCGTCCTCTCCATAAGAGGTCGTCGCGACGTGCACTAGTGAGCGTATCGAAGTCCGCCCTCCGGAAATCTTCGCGCCCTTCCGGTCCTCCGCTCCGGATCCCGGACGGCACCGCGCAGATCGTCGACCTCCCCGCCGCCCTCGCGCTCGAGGCGTGGCCCCGCCTGTGGACCGGCCAGCGCCACGACGACCGCTTCTTCGAGATCGTCGACGGGACGATCGCCCAGGGGTTCGACCACCGATACCTGGTCCTCCGCGATGCCGCCGGGGTCGTGCGGTCGATCCAGCCGTTCTTCGTCTGCTCCCAGAACCTGCTCCAGGGCATCCGCGGCCGGATGGGCGCGCTGTTCTCCCGGCTCGACCGGCTGGCGCCCGGCCTCGCCGAGTTCCGCACGCTGATGGTCGGCTCGCCCGTCGGCGAAGGCGTCCTCGCCGCCGGCCCCGGGGACCGCGCCTGGTGCGCCCGGATGCTCGTCCGGGCGCTGCCGCACGCCGCGCGCCGCCTGGGGGCGACGATCATCGTCCTCAAGGAGTTCTCTTCCGACCTGCGCGGCGACCTCGCCCCCTTCGCCCACCACGGCTACGCGCGCCTCGCGAGCCTGCCGTACGTCACACTCAACCTCGACTTCAAGAACTTCGACGACCATCTTGCGACGCTCAGCAAGAACGCCCGGAAGGACTTCCGGCGCAAGTTCCGCGCGGAGAAGGAGCACCCGCCGCTGTCGATGGAGGTGGTGACCGACATCTCGTCGCGGCTCGACGACCTCTATCCGCTCTACCTGCAGGTCTACGAGCGGGCCTCGCTGCGGTTCGAGAAGCTGACGCCCGAGTTCTTCCGCCGGCTCGGGCGGGAGATGCCCGACCGCGCGCGGTTCTTCATCTGGTCGATGGGCGGGAAACCCGTCGGCTTCTACTCCTGCCTGCTCCACGACGGGATCCTCTGGATCGACTACATGGGCATGGATTACGGCGTCGCCCTCGATCTCCATCTCTACTTCGTGATGAAGCGCGACGCGCTCAACTGGGGCTGCCGCAACGGCGTGCGGAAATACTGCGGCGGACCCCTCAACTACGACCCCAAGCTCCATCTCGGGTGCCGGCTCAAGCCGATGGACCTCTACGCGAGCCACGTGAATCCGCTGCTCAACGGGATCCTCACCCGCCTGTCGCCGTGGCTGTCGCCGGCCCGCTACGAGCCGATCCTGAGACGGTTCCCGAACGCGGGAGAGCTCTAGCCTAGCGAAGCGACTTGACGTAGGACGCCCACTCGCGCTGCATCGCCGGCAGCTCGGCGCCGGCGAACACCGCGCGCGCTTCCGCCGTCGAGTGGGTCTCCTTCAGCACCTGGAGGTAGCGGTCGAGCATCGGCTTGTACTTCCCGCCCTTGCCGTGCATCAGGAAGTGGACCATGCTCCAGGCCTGCGCGTACTGCAGCTCGGGGAACAGCGTGTAGAACTGCTCCTTCGACTCGCCCATCACGAAGCCGAACTCGAAGCCCTCCCAGCCCGTCTCGAGCGCCGCCTGGAGATTGCGAAGCCGGCCCTTCAGGATGCCGCCCACCGAGGCGACCCGGCCGCCCGTGATCTCCACGCCCGACACGTACTCCGCCATGCCCTCGTCCAGCCACGTGGGCACCGACGGCAGGATCGCGTGGAGGTACTCGTGGAACGCCTCGTGCGTCATCGTCTGCAGCGTCTCCTCCTCCGTCTCGCCCCGGAAGAACAGGAGCTGCTGGTACTGGTTGAAGAAGACGCCCGCCGTGTGCTCGAGGCGGTCCTCCGACGTGAAGTCGGCGTAGACGTAGTAGCTTTCCGGCGTGTCGCAGATGAAGACCATCGGCTTCCGCGCCCGCGACTCCGCTCCCGACACGAGCTGCGCGAAGTACCCGCGCGCCGCGCCCAGATGGTCGGCGTACTTCTGCGTCCGCTCCTTCGCCAGCTTGTCGACGTCCTCCTTCTTGCCCTTTTTCGGCAGCCGCGGGGACTCGGTGCGGATCACGTAGTTGGGCGTCTCCACCGAGACCGTGCCCGACCAGCGCGGACCGGCGACGATGTTCCGGAGCCGCTTCGCGGACCTCCTCACGTACATGTCCGCGGGCTCGAGCCGCCGCGCCAGCTCGAGCTCCTGGACCGCGTCGGCCTCGCGGCCCGCGTAGTAGTTCAGCAGCGCCCGCGTCAGGCGGGCCCGCGCGAGATCGGGCGCCAGCGCCAGCGCCTCGTCGACCTCCTTGCCCGCCTCGACGTACTTCCCCTCGCGGACCAGCAGGTCGGCCCGGGCGACCCGCGCTTCCACGAAGCCTTCCTGGTTGGCGGAGGCCTCGCCCAGGTCGCGCATCGCGCCCGCGATGTCCCCTTCCGCCAGCCGCCATTCCGCCCGGTAGTAGTAGGTCAGCGGGAACCACGGCGCCTCGCGGATCGCCTCCTCCATCGTCTGGCGCACCTGGCCCCAGAGCTTCGAGATCAGCTGGTCGGACTTCGCCTTCTCGAGCTGCTTCAGATAGGTGCGCCCCGCGGCGTACGACAGCTTGACCTTCTGCGGGATCAGCTCCGCCAGTTCCGTCTCGAGCGGCAGCGGCGTCGTCATGCCGTCGCCGAAGCTCCGGAAGCCGTGCGCGCCCGTGGACGACCGCTCTTCCGACGTGGTCCGACGCTCCCGCGAAAGCTCCGCCTCGATCAGCGTCAGCCGCTCCGACTGGAGCCGGCGGATCCATTCGGGCGACGCCTTGCCCTCGAACCGGAGCGACCGGTAGGAGACCGGGACCTTGCCCTCCTGGAACGCCCAGGCGCCCGCGACGGGCTGGAGCATCGTGAACTCGGGCAGCGATCCCGTCCACAGCGTCACGCCGCCGAGCCGCAGTTCGGCCTTCCCCGCCTCGACGGAAAGCTCGATCGTCCCCGACCGGCCGTTCAGCCCGCCTTCCCCGATGGTCTCGGTCGCGCCCTTCGACCGGATCCGCGACAGCCGGTATCCCCGGTCGGGCTGGACGAGCGCGAGGAAGAGGTCGGGATCTCCGGGCGTGATCTCGGCCGCGACGCCGATCGTGTACCCCGCGGACGTGATCGTGCCCGGCTCGGCGATCACGCGGATGCGGCCGCTGAACTTCAGATCGCCGGGCATCGCCCAGAAGAGTCCCTCCCCCTCCAGGGCCAGGGCGCCTGCGCCCGGCACCAGCCTCGTGTTCGGCGAGAACCGGAAGTCCTTGGCCTGGTCCGCGGTCTGGAAGTCGTAGCGGATCGCGAGCGTCTCTCCCTGGAGATCGGCGCGACCCCGCAGCGTCCCGACGCCGCTGGCCAGCCGCGCCAGGTCGGGGATGAGGTCCGCGACGCCGCCGTCGATCCGGACCGCCTGGGTGAAGAGCCGCCGCGCGGGCTCGTACGCGCCGCGCCGCACCGCGAGCTTGCCCGCCTCGATCAGCTCCGCGGGCTTCTGCGGATCGGGAAGCTCCGTGACGATGCGGCCGAAGACCTCGGGCGGCAGCTCGTCCATCGAGTAGGTGAGCTCCATCCGGTTGCTCGCGAGGCTGACGACTCGGCCGTTGAACTTCGTGACGCGCAGCTGGTCGTCCATGTCCTTCACGCCGAGCTGCGAGATCGGGATCGGCCGCTTCCCGGTCTGCTCCTTGAGCCGCGCCTCCCAGGCGGCGGTGCGGTCCTTCTCGGCGGCCGAGTCGACGGCGATCTGGCGCTGCGCCTCCTCGACCCGGGCGAGCGCCGCGGCGCGGCGGCCCGCAAGCTTCTGCTTGAGGAGGCCGAGCGCGCGGATCAGCTTCAGCTCGGCGACCGCGGTGTCGGCCTCGGCGCGGACGTGGACCTGCGCCGCCCCGGTCCAGGGCGCGAGCGCCGGGACGACGTCGCGCGAGAAGTCGCCCTGGCGGTACTCGGCGAACAGCTTCGTGCGCTGCTCCTCGAACGCGATGAGCTCGCCGACCTGGACGATCTGCTTCCGAAGGTCGTCGGCCAGGTCGCCCGCGACGTCGAGCTCCTCCGGGATCTTCCACGTCTGGAGCAGCTTCAGCGCCTCGCGCGGCTCATGGGCGCCGAGCAGGTCGCGCAGCTTCTCGTGGACCGGATGCCAGAGGATCCGGTACTCCTTGGTGGCCGCGCTCTGGAGCCGGTCCATCTGGTCGCGCGCCTCGTCGAGCGCGTCGGCCGGCGCGTCCTTGCGGAACTCCGCCCACGCCAGGTAGAGCGTCCGGAACGATTTGGGCGACGCCTTCTCGCGCTCGGCGAGCTCCTTCATCCGTTCCGCGGGCGTCCGGGGCCCGGCCTTGGCTGGGACGGCCGGTTTCGGTTTCGGGAGAGTCCGTGCGACCGGCTCCGGGAGCGGCGGAGGAGCCGGCGGCGGCGCGGTGCGGGTGACGAAGACGACGACCAGCCCGAGGAAGAGACCGCCGAGCACGCCGATCAGCACGTAGAGCTTCAGGCGGGTCCGCTTGAGGATCGCGACATCGTCGGTCGTCGACGGGCGGGACGGCGGGGCGTGCAGTCTGGCCGCCTTCGGAGGAGGTGTGTTCTCCTCGATGGAGTGCCAATCACGTCCTGGGTCGTGGTGACGATCCAACCCAAACCCCCTATCGGGGATTATAACCGTAACCCGCAGCCGGTAACCAGGAACCGGAAAGAGGATCCCCTCGGTTAAGGGTTACGGTCCCGGCAAACGAGACAGTGGATGTTGCGTTTCAGCTGGACGGTGCGGAAGGACATGTCTCGCAGGTCGGCGAGCAGCAACCGGCCCAGGAGCGGCTCGCCGAGGCCCGAGAGCACCTTGATCGCCTCCATCGCGGCGAGCGAGCCGATCGTCGCGGCGACGGCCCCGAAGACCGGGAACTGCCGCTTCCAGCCCGGAGGATCGCCCGGATAGATGCAGGTGAGGCACGGCGTCTTCCCCGGCACGATCGTCGTCAGCTGCATTTCGAGCTCGAACATCGCCGAGTCGACCATCGGCTTGCCCTGCTCCACGATCGCGCGGTTGAGGAGGAACCGCTCGCGGAAAAGCGGCGCGGCGTCGATCACCAGGTCCGCCGACGACACGAGGCGGTCGACGTTGTCCTCGCCGATGTTCTCGTTGACGGTCTCGATCGCCAGGCGCGGGTTCATCGCCTTGAGCCGCCGCGCGGCGGAGTCGACGCGCGGCTTGCCCAGCCAGTCGGCCGTCATCAGTGTCTGCCGGTTCAGGTCGCTCGGCTTGACGTTTCCTTCGTGGGCGAGGATGAGCCGCCCGACGCCTGCGGCGGCGAGCGCCGTGGCCGCGACGCCGCCCACGCCGCCCACGCGGCTGATCAGGACGGTCGCCGACTTCAGCGACTGCTGGCCCGCCTCGCCGAACCCGGCGACGGTGAGCTGCCACTCGTAGACGGCCCGCTCCTCGGCGGAGAGCGCCCGGCGGGTGCGCGCGTTGAGGGATCGTTTCGTCGACTTCATGTCGATGTTGCTCATGCCCGTCTTATCCGCCGGAAATCGGGGTGATGATCGTGATGGTCTCGCCCGAGACGACCTTGCGGTGGTCGCCGGGGCGGACCTGGTCGTCGCCGATCGCGACCAGGAGCGACGGATGGGGGCAGCCGTTGGCGTCGAGCGCCAGGCGGCGGAAGGCGGAGCCGTGCTGGCGGGCGAGGCGGATGACGAGGTCGTGGATCGTCAGGGGCTCATCGAGCTCCACTTCCTCGACCGGGACCCCCGTCGCCACTCTCGCCTGCGCGGCGTACCGGATCGTGACCTTCATTTCGGCTGCTCCTGCAGGTCGGCGGGCGCCGCCGCCCGGACGGCGCCGTCGGCGAGGATGAGCACCCGATCGGCGAGGCGCCGCGCCTCTTCGCGGCGATGGGTCACGTGCAGCACGGTCACGCCCGTGGCCTTCCGGACCTCTCCGAGCAGATCGATCATCCCCTCCCAGGTCTCATCATCCAGCGCGCTGAGCGGTTCGTCAAGCAGCAGGATCTTCGGCCGGGCGGCGAGCGCCCGCCCGAGGGCGACCCGCTGGGCCTCGCCGCCGCTCAGTCCCCCCGGCGACCGGTCGAGCAGCGGCGCGATCCGGAGGAGCGCCGAAAGCTCGTCGACCCGGTCGTCCATCTGGTTCCGCGTCCACCCGAGGATCGACGGCGCAAACGACAGGTTTTCGCGGACCGTCATGGTCTGGAAGAGCGCGCGGTCCTGGGGCACGTAGCCGATCCCGCGGTCGCCCGGTCGCTGCCGGGTGACGTCGTTGCCGGCGAGCCGGACGGTGCCCTCGTCGAGGGTCCGCAGCCCGCAGATCGCCTCGAGGATCGTGGTCTTGCCGCTGCCGGTCTTCCCCATCAGGACCCCGTAGCCGCCGGTCGGAATCTCGAACGAGACGTTCCGGAGCGAGAAGCCGCCCGAGCGGACCGTGACCCATTCGAGCGCGATCACGGCCGCACCGTCCGGCCCACCGCCTCGGCGGGTCCCAGGAAGCGGAGGACGAGCAGCACCCCCATGGCGATGACGACCATGAAGAGCGAGACCGCGGCGGCGGCCTCGATGCGGCCGACGCTGAGCTCGAGGAACACGGTCGTCGACAGCACCTCGGTCTTCATCCGGGTCGCGCCCGAGAAGACGAGCACCGGGCCGAACTCGCCGAACGACCGGGCCCACGCGATCGCGAACGCGGCGAGGATGCCCCGCCGGGCCTCCGGGAGGACCACCCGGACGAACGCCTGCTGCCACGTGCAGCCGAGCGTCATCGCCACCTGCTCGCTCCGCGGCGTCATCTGGTCGAACGTGATCTTCATCGCCCGGACCGCGAACGCGCACGCGACGGCGAACTGCGCGAGGACCACGCTCGGTCGCTCGAAGGTCACCTCGAGCACGTGCTTCTGGAACATCCTGCCCGGCCAGCTCTGGAAGAGGATGAGCAGACTCAGGCCGATGACGAGCGGCGGGAGGACGATCGGGATGTCCAGCACGGCGTCGAGAAGCCTCTTGCCGCGGAACTCGGTGCGCGACATCAAATAGCCGAGCGGGACCGCGATGACCGTCGACACGAGCGCGCTGATGCTCGACGTCAGGAGGCTGAACCAGATCGCGAACTGGATCTCGGGCGTGCCGAATCCCACCAGGCCCTTTCGGGTCACGTACTGGGCGTTCGCAAGGACCATGGCGAGAATCAGGACGACGTACGCGCCGCCGAGGATGGAGAGGGCGACGATGAACGGCCGGTCCTCTCGGCTCATGTCCGGATCTCAAAATCCCAAATCCCAAATCTCAAACCCCAACGAACTCGCCCCCTCCTGTCCCCCCCGGGGGGAGAAAAGGGGGGATGCGTCCGGGATTTGGGTTTTGGGATTTGGGATTTCCCCTCCATGCTAGGGGGGCCCCTTCCAGCGGAAGCCCTCGCTCTGGAACCGCTCGCGCGACTCGGGGGACTTGAGGGCGTCGATCAGCCGCGCGGCGAGCTGCTTTCGGGGCGACTCCTTCGACACCGCCACGGGCTGCGTCGCCAGCGCGCAGGGGATGTCGATGGCGATCGCCTCGAGGACGTCGGCCGCGGACACCGCATTGCTCACGTAGGCGATGACGGCGTCGAGCGATCCGGTCCTCATCTGATTCACCAGCATATCTCCGGTGGGCGTCTGAACTGCGACGTTTTTCATCACCTCGGATTCCATCCGCGTCTGGCGGAACGTCTCCTGGGTGAGGACGCCGAGCGCGCACTGCTTTTCGTGGCCGATGCCGATCCGGAGACCCGGCTTGGTGAGATCCTTCAGCGTCTTGATCCCCTTGGGATTGCCTTTCGGCACGAGAATGACGAGCTGGTTCAGCGAGACGTCCGTGGGCTCCGGAAACGTGTCCTTGACGGCCGCCATGAACGACGTGTCGCAAGCGAAGTACAGGTCGGGCTGCTTGCCGGCCTTCATCTGGGCGACCAGGATCCCGCACCCGTCGTAGACGCGGGTCACGTCCACGCCCTCTCGCTTCTCGAAGGCGATGATCGTCTTTTCGATGGCCGGCCTCAGCATCGCGCCGCCGAAGACGAGCAGCTTCGGCTTCTCCTCCCAGGCGTCGACGCCCCCCGGCACGTACCCGTTTTTGGCGAATTCAGGCTGTCCCTTGTCCGTTGCCGCGAGGAAACGGGCGAACCGAAGGGCGCCCGTCGGATGGGCGGCAGACTTGAGCACGATGGCATGCACTTCCGCGACGACGCCCCGCAGGTCGGACAGGTCGACCTGCTCCAGCTCGGGATACTGCTTCACGGTAGAGTCCCACACGAAGCCCGCGTCCGCCGTCCCGAGCTTGAGGTCGTTCGCGACTTCGTTGACCGTCGGCTTGAAGGCGACCGTTTTCTCCCGGATGCCGGCCCACCGGCCGAGCTTCTCGAGCTTCCCGCGGACGAGCTTGCCCACCGCGGCCGCATCGGGGTTGGCCTGGATCAGCTTCACGTCCGGCCGAAGGAGATCGTCGAGCGCCGAGATCTTCTTCGGGTTCCCCTTGGCGACCGCCAGCACGGGCGTCTGCCGCGCCAGGGGGATGGACTCGGCCGCGAGCCCCTTCTCCCGCGCCAGCTTGAGATAGCTGTCGTCCGCCGCGATGAAAAGGTCTCCCTTTCCGCTCACCTCGGCGTTCGCGAGCAGGGTGTTCGAGCCGCCGTACTGGAGCTGGATCTTCCCGCCGAACGCCCGCTGGGCCGCCTCGACCGGCGTGCGCAGACCCGCCGCGCAGTAGACCAGGATCGGCCCTTCCGCCGGCGCGTCCGGACCGCGGAAGAGCTTCACCGCGAGGACGATGAAGACCGCGAGCGAGACGAGGAACGCCGCGAGACGGCCCGGACGGTTCATGCGACCCTCCGGACCAGCAGGTGGAACCGGTAGAAGACGTACATGAACACGGCGGCGCCCACGGCGATGAACAGGAAGGACCGGAGGGAGACCGAATCCTCCACCGGCTTGGGCTCCTCGGCGGGAGTCCGGAAGGTCACCATCGACTCCGGCACCGTCAGCTCCGTGTGGACGACGCTCTGGACCGGCGGGAGCTCGCCGCCCGCGCCTACTTCCAGGCCGCACAGGAGCGGCAGGCCCTTCTTGCGGGCGAACTTGAGCTTCAGCTCGGTCGAGGCCGCGACGGTGAACTCCTTCACGAGCGACTTGTCCGGCCCGCCCGCCTCGCGGCAGATGTCGAAGTCTTTCAGGATCTCCTGGCCCTGGAGCGCGACGTCGAACGTCCGCTGCCCGGCCGCGAGGCCGTCGGGCTCGACGAAGTGGAGGCGCACCGTGTAGTTCTGCTCCTCCTTGGCCGCCTTGTCGAGGGTCAGGGTGAGCGACGTGAGCCCCTTCATGCCGGACGCCGCCACCCAGGGGATGCCGTCGCCGCCGATCCGCGACGAATGCTTGCGGAACCGCTCCACCGGTCCGTCCAGCGCGACCGGCGCGACCGGCGACTTCCCGCCCACGCTGGGATGCTCCAGCCACAACGTGCCGTTCTCCGCGCGGCGGTCGCCCGGCGCCCCGAGGTTGACCCCGATCCGCTTGATGGGCCCCTTGATCTCGGTCGTGCCGAAGAAGGTCCACATCTCGGCGTCGCGATCGGGCACCAGCGCGAGCGACGCCTGGTTCTGGTAGCTGCAGATGCACGTTCTCGTGTAATCCGGCGCGTTCAGCAGCCCGCCCGCGACGATCAGGTTGTTCGTGCAGCCCGATTTGAAGCCGCCCAGGTTGCCGGTGCCGCCGTCGCCAGCCAGGTCGAAATAGCCCGCCGCGCCCGATCGGAAGGTCATCAGGTGCTCCGACGCCGCCGGCGTGTTGCAGCCGTAGTTTCGGGTCCACGTCCACTCGACCGCCTGGCCCGTGATCGGATGGATCCGGCCGCGCGGCGCGCCGGTCATCAGATCGCACGCCCCCTTCTCGCCGCAGAGGATCGTGTCGCCGTGGATCATCCCCGGCCCGGAATAGTCCTTCTTCCACATCACCTTGCCGTCTGCGGCCCGCCACGCCCGCAGGCCCTTGGGCTCGTCCTTGATGGTGTCGCGCGCGACCCGTCCCGCCTCGACCACGACGTCGCGGGACGCGGAATAGCTCAGGAACGTGCCGAAGATCCCCTCCTCCGACCTCCAGAGCTCGCGGCCGTCCTTCAGGTCGAATGCCAGCAGCAGCGGGGGCGCCCCCGAGCCCTTGCCCTCCTTCTTCAGGCGATCGACCTGCGGGCCCGACAGCCGGTCGATCACGTAAAGCCGTCCGCCCCCGACGCAGATGGAGTTGTGGCGGAAGCCGGAACGCGCCGAGGCCTGCCACAGCACCTTCCCGCTCGCCCGGTCCATCACGAAGAGACGGTAGCTGGACGACCGGCTGTCGTTGTCCGGCCTGAAGCTCATCAGCTTCTTGACCTCGGGCGGAACCACGACGTTGGGATCCGCGTCGAATCCGCCCTGGGCCTGCTTCGGGATCGTCATCTCGACCGTCGGCTCGGAGCCGCCGATCAGGACGTCGTCCGCGACCGACAGGCAGGTCCAGTCCGTCGTCCCGCCAGGGACGTCGAACTCCTTCAGGATCTTCCCCGTGACGGGGTCGAGCTTGGCGCACTTCCTCTTCCAGGCGACGTAGATGCCGTCGGACGTCGAGACGATGTTCGAGCCCGATCCGTTGGCGCCGGGCTGGTGGATGACGTTGTTGAAGAAGTCGCCGACGCCGGGCAGCGACGTCTCCCACAGGAGCCGCCCGGTGTAGATGTCGGTCGCTCGGACCTTGTCCATGCCTTCGATGATCAACCGTCCGTCGATGACGTGGGGCTGGGGGCCGTGGCCGTGGCGCGGCAGGATGCCCTCGTGCGACGGTCCGCCGAACCAGAGCAGCCCGAGCGGCGCCCGGACGATCGAGTCCTTGGAGACGCGCGTGTTGGCCGCGTCGGCGTGCTCGTGGGTCCAGTTGGCGGCGCCCGGCAGCGGGCCTTCGCGCGACAGGACGACGTGGCTCTCGGTCTCGGCGAGCTTCGCCCCGGCGAGGCCCCACTCGGAGACGCGGTGGTCGAGGTCCCCCTTGGTCGCCAGCTCCTTCTTCACCAGCATCTTTCCGCCGTACGGACGGAGGCTGTCGAAGAGGCGCCGGAGGCTTCCGGGCGGGAGCGGTCCGGCCTCGACCCGGATGGTCGTCGCCAGATAGGGCGGCAGCGGCACCGACGCGTCGCCGACATGGACGGCCACGCGCGGACCGTACAGGCCTCCGGACTCCAGCGCGCGACGGGTCCTGTCGACCCGGGCCGCGTCGGAATCGAACACGATCGTCCCGACGCCGTCCTGGACCGACTTCGAGCCGAGCGAGGCGGCGTCGGCCGCGCCGATGAGGATCGAGTAGCCCTCGGGCCCGCCGGGAGCGATCTCCCACGGGGCCTGGGATTCCTTCCAGGCGTGAGCCACCCGCTCCTGCCGTCCGGCGCCGAAGCAGTGGATCATCCCTTCGCGGGTGACGACGAAGAGCCGGTCGTCGGCGACCAGCATGCTCGCGGGCGTCCCTTCGATCTCGATCCGCCACGCTTCCTTGGTCTTCTGGCCGATCTGGAATGCCGTCAGCCGCCCTTCGCTGCCCGCGTAGATCCTCTTGCCGGCCCGGACGATGGCCGTGGCGAGCGGCATGTCGACGGTCTCGGGCGGCGCCATCTTCCACTGGTTCTTCAGCATCTTCGCGCCCTTGCGGTCGACCGTCTCGACGACCGTCATGCCGGGCGGCTTCGCGAGCAGCAGGTCCTTCGACTTGCCCCCGTAGACGAAGAGGTCCTCGGTGACCGAGAGGGGACGGCTGAACTCGCCGACGTACAGGCCCGTCGCCAGGTCGTACGCCATTCCGCCGGCGAAGTAGAGGTTGCCCATCGCCGACACGTCGGCGCCGCCCCGGCGGCCGTTGTCGGCGTACTTGAAGAACTTGAATTTCCCGGTCTTCCGCTCGTAGCAGGCCGGCACCGAGCGGCCGCCGCTGATGAGCAGGTTGTCGCCGATCACCGTCATCGGCCCCTGGGGCGCGATCCCGGCGAACGAATCGGTGGTGTGGGGCTGGAGCATGTACATCGAGCCGTCGCCTTCGTTCGTCCACACGACGGCGCCCGTGCGGGCGTCGAGCGCGTGGAGGAAGATCCCCATGAAGGGCCATATGCCGGCGCCGAAGTAGACGATGCCGTCGGCGATCACGGGCGCGCCGCGCGCCGGCCAGGTCGAGATCAGCCGCTCGTTCCCCAGGATGCGGCGATCGGCGGGCCCGCCCCGGAACTTCCAGAGCACCCCGCCCTTCTCCGCGTCCAGGCAGTAGAGGAAGCCGTCGTCGCTCGCGACGTAGACGCGCCCTTCCCACGCCGCGGGAACGGTGCGGACGGGGCCGTCGCAGAAGAACGTCCAGCGCTTCTCGCCGGACCGGGTGTCGACCGCCGTGACGCTGTCGGTGCGGCTCGACGGGACGAACATCGTGCGTCCCAGGACGACCGGCTCGTAGACCGCGTCCATCTGGATCTTCGGCTGATCCGGCCACCCCGGCTGGAGCGCCGGCAGCTCGCGGCTCCAGTGGAGGTGAAGACGGTCGGCCAGCGACCGCGGCGTGGCGCCGGTATGGGCCGCGTCGCGGCGCCACATCGGCCAGTCGTTGTCGCCCGGCTTCTCCTGCGCGGAGGAGGCGGACGCCAGCAGGAGATAGACGACGAGAGCTCGCCTCATGATGGAAGAAGTCTCGCGGCTGCGCTTCATGTCACCCCGTATGCTAACAAAATATCCGGGGCGGTCGTTGTCGTGACAGGTCTTATTTTACCGGCTTGGACAGCAGGCGGCGGCCGGTCACGGCGACCGCCAGGCCGGCCACCAGGAGGGCTCCCCAGAGGTACGCGCCCGACCCCGGGGGCGCGGAGGAAACGGGCGCCGGAGGGGGCTCCGGCGGACGGGGCTTCAGCAGGGGCGTCGGCACCGGCACCGGAGGAGGGGCGGCCCGCAGCCCGTTCTCCCAGTCGGCCGTGAAGAGGAGATCGAGCCCCGGATTGAGATCCTTCGCTTCGCACGAGCAGGCGCCGATCAGGAACATCGCCGCCTCGGCGATGTTGTCCGACGTCAGCCCCTTCCCCGCCATCGCCCAGAGCGCGCGGCCCCGGCCGAAGATCGGGTAGACGACCGGGCCCTCGAGACCTGGCTCGCTGTGCTGGAGCATCGTGACCAGCGCCGCCTCCGCCGGGTTGTTCTTCGCCAGGCGGAGCACCGAGAACGAGATCTTGACGGGAACGTCGGACAGCAGCGGCGGATCGTCGGGTGCGTGGGCCGGCAGCTTGAGGCTCTCCCCCAGCTTCTTCAATTCGGCGTCGAGGGTCTTCACCGCGGCCTCGTCCTTCGCCGGATCGCCGCTGTCGAGCATCAGCCAGACGGCCGAGTCGCCCTCCAGGAGCCGCTTCGCGACCTCGCGCCGGGCCGGCGAATCGCTGAGCGTCCGCGCCGCGTCCGCCGTCAGCGGCCCCGCCCACGCCATGATGTCGGTGCCGGGAAAGACCGCGACCATGCAGGGCGCCTGGAGCTTCGTCTTCGCGAGGATGTCGCTCCACTTCTGGGGGACCGGCTCGGAAACGTCGATGCGGTCCACCGCGACGTTCGCGCCCCCCTGGCGCAGGGCGTTGAGGGCGGCCTTGCCCTCGTCGCCGATCGGCCCGCGATGGAAGGCGACGACCTCGTACGGCGCGGCCGCCCACCGTTCGAGCGCATACCGGAAGACCGGGATGTTGCAGGTGCGCTCGGGAGCTGCCGAAACGCTCGAGGCGACCAGCAGCAGGGCGATGATTCGACGCATCAGTTCTCCATCATAAAGAACGCGGGGGAGCAATGCGAGATGCGCCGAATGCAAATTACCGCGGATCCACCACGCGGCCCATGAAGACGGTCGTCTTCGTCGGCAGGTCGCGGATCGCGAACAGGAACGGGCGGTCGACGCGGAACTCGATGACCTTCCTCGGCGGTGCGGAACCGGCCGCCATCGGGACCGTCACCGCCGCCGCCTCGGTGCCCCGCTCGTTCACGTCGACGAACGTCTTATGGATCACCTCGGTGAGCGCGAATCCCGGCTCCGACGAGACGCGCGAGAAATCGGCCTGCGGCGTGAACGACGTGGCGAGCCCCATCGCCTGGAGCGTCGACTTGAGGAGGAACGACGACTCGACGCGGAACTTCGGCATCGAGATTTCGGTCTGCTGATTCTTCATCGAGGAGATCAGGCGGTCGATCCTGGCCTCGTCGAGCTCCCGCTCGGCCTGCTCCAGCTTGCCGGCATCCGGCAGGAGGACGATCATCGCCAGCGCGCCGCCGGTATACGGGAGCTGGAGCGCGTGGAGGACGCCGTCGCGCGCCGAGAGCCGGTACCCCATGTCGTGCATCGTCGGGACATGGATGCGCGTGCCGTCGAGCAGATGGAACGGCGCCGGGCGGGTGACGCCGTCCGAGAACTCGTGCTCCCAGCGCGCCTTGAAGTAGATGGCGTTCGCCAGAAGGACGCGCGTCATCGGGTTGAGCTGCTTTTCCTGGAGCACCTGCGGGATGCGGTCGCGCGTCGCCTGGGCGGCCCAGGCGTTGACGGCCTTCACCGCCTCGGCGGGCGCCTTCTGGAAATCGGCCTCGCGGGCGTCGGCGCCCAGCCGGCTCCGGAGCGTCTCGAGGAATTCCGGCTTGACCGCGGTGCCCGTCTGGCGCCACATCGCGTTCGCGACGGAGAGATGGCACCCGAACGTGTCGGGCGGCGCATCCTTCAGCCACTCCAGATGGCTCTTCTCGCGCGCGGTCGGCTGAGACCGCGAGGCCAGTTCCCGGCCCAGGGCGCCATACGTCTCGACGGGGTCGGCGTGTCCGAGCGCCGTCTCCAGCTCCTTCTTCGTGGCGCCGTTCGCGCCCGCGTGGACGAGGGCGAGCGCCGCGCCGATGCTGTAGGGAGAGAAGAAGAGGTTCCCCGGCGCGGCGGAGAGACGGCGGTACAGGTCGATTTCAAACATGGGAGCCATCACGGTAGATACGACGACAGCCGGTCCACCGGATTCAGAATCCGGCGACGGGCCAGGGCGCGGATCCGCGTCCGCTGCTCCTCGTCCAGGTAGGCCAGCGGAGACTTTCCGTCGACCCGCGCGAGCATCATCACCGCCACATGATACATCGTCCGGGCCTCCAGGGCGCCGCCGGGTTCGTAGGCGTCAAGGAATGTCCGGGCCGCGTCCCGGTACCGGGAGTCGGCAAAGATGAACGCCTTGATCAGGAGGTGGTTGAGCATGAACGCCAGGTCGAAGGCGGGATCGCCCCAGTGGGCCACCTCGTGGTCGAGGACCCAGAGCCCGTCCCGGTGGACCAGGATGTTCTTCGGACTGTAGTCGCCGTGGACGAGCGTCTCGGCCGTGAAATCCGCCCGGATCGGCAGGTCGGGATGGCGCTTCGCGGTCGTCTCGTAGTAGGGCTCGACGCGGAGCTCGGGAAAATATCCGGGGCCCGCCAGCGCCCGCGCCGCCTCGGCGTCGGGCTTCCGGTGGACGAGCGCCAGCCGCCGGCCGAGCTCATGGGCGATCGACGGCCGGACCTCCCCGGCCATGAGCTGGTCCTTCCACGACGGCCCTTCGGCGTAGGTCATCGTGTAGGTGAAGACGTCGGGCTCGACCGACAGCACTTGCGGGACCGACTCGGGCCCGACGATGCGGGCCCAGGCGCGCAGGCTGTCGATCTCGCGGAACACGCGCCTCGGGTCGCTCAGCCACTCCATCGCGACCTTGAGCTTGGGCAGGAACTGCTTGCGGACATGGCCGTCGTCGGTCAGAACGACGTCGCCGCTCACCCCACCCGAAAGAACCTTCATGGGCATTTCGGATTGCGGATTGCGGACTTCGGATTAGGAAAGAGGATCTGCGGCGCCGTCTTCATGCGCTCGGGTCCGTTCATGGGCACGTTCACGCGCCACGCCTTCGACAATCCGAAATCCGAAATTCGCAATTCATTTGGCCTTGGCAATGCACTCGATCTCGACGGCAAAGCCCCTGGGAAGGGCTCCGGCCTGGATCGTCGTCCGCGCCGGGAACGGCGCCTTGAAGCAGGTCTTGTAGACCTCGTTCATCGCGCCGAAGTCGTTGATGTCGCGGAGGTAGACGTTCACCTTGACAACGTTGTCCATCGACGTCCCCGCCGCCTCGAGGATCGACTTGATGTTCTCGAAAACCTGCCGGGTCTCGGACTGGATGTCGCCCTTTTTGTACTCGCCGGTCTTGGGGTCGAGCGGGCCCTGGCCGGAGACGTAGACGAACCCGTTCTCGACGATCGCCGGCGAATAGGGGGCGGACGGCGCGGCGTGACCTTCGACGTGGATCGCCTTTCTCATACCTTCACCGCCACCTTCCGGGAGCCGCGGGTGAGCTCGACGACTTTCGTCGCCTCGTCCGTCAGCGACGCGTAGTCGCCCGCGACGACGGCGGCGGTGTGGGTGAACGGCGCGCCGAGGCCGACGGCCTTCGCGCCCGCGTCGAGGTACGGCTTCACGTCGGCCAGCCCGAGCCCTCCGGTGGGCAGCAGCTCGAGGAACGGCAGGGGCGCCAGCACGTGCTTGATGTAGGTCGCGCCGCCGAAGTCGGGCGCCGGGAAGACCTTGATCGGGCGGCAGCCGTCGTCCCATGCCCGCATGATCTCCTGCGGCGTGGCGCAGCCGGGGATGTAGACGATGCTCTTCTTCTTCGCCCAGGCGGAGACCTCGGCGGTGTAGATCGGGGAGACGAGGAACGTCGCGCCGGCGTCGACGGCCTTCTTCGCGTCCTCGACCGTGAGGATCGTTCCGGCGCCGATCGTCCCGAGCTTCTCCTTGGTGAACTCGCGGATCAGTTCGGCGACCGACGGCGTGGTCCAGGTGATCTCCTGGATCCGGAGGCCGCCGTCGCGCGCGGCGTGGGCCTTCTTTCGGACGAGGTCGGCGTCCTTCTCGCGGAGGATGACGACGGCCTTTTCGGCATAGAGCTGCTCGCGGGTCTTTTCGGCGCTCATGGAGCGTCTCCTTTCGGGAGAGGATTGTAGCGGGAACACCTCCGCCAGATCCAGTAGACGGGGAATCCGGCGATCACGATCGCCAGTCCGACCAGTGGGGAGTAGTCCTTCTTCCAACAGGCATTTCCGACGATGACGGCGAGGCTGACGGAGGTGCCCGCGACAAAGACCAGCGGGACCCACGGATACGCGGGCGTCCGGTACGGGCGCGGGGCATCGGCCATCTTCCGCCGCAGCACGAACACGGCCGCGATCGCGAACAGCAGCGCGAGCCATTCCACGACGACGAAGTAGGTCGTCAGGCGGCTGAAGAGCCGGTCCGGATTCTCGGGGTCGTTCAAGGCAAAGACCAGGACGATCGAGACGATCCCCTGGATGAGAATCGACACATAAGGCGTGGCCCGCGTGGGATGGGCTTTTCCGAGAACGCTGAACGTGAGGCCGTCCCGCGCCAGCGCGTAGGCCACGCGCGCCTTGGCGAGAATGATTCCGTTGAGCGCGCCGAAGACGCTGCACAGGATGCAGGCGCGCATGACGCCGCCGCCGGCCTTGCCGAGGATGAGCGACATGGCATCGACCGCGACCAGCGGCTTTCCCTTCATGTCGGGGAGCGGCATCACGAACAGATAGGCGAGATTGGCCAGCAGGTACAGAAGCGTCGCGGCGCCCGTTCCCGCGAGGATGATCGGGGTCAGCTTCTTCTCCGGTTCCCGGATCTCCCCCGACACGAGGCTGACGTAGACCCAGCCGTTATAGGCGAAAATCACGGATTGAGCCGCGGCCATGACGCCGAGCCAGTTGAGACTTCCGGACGGCGCCGCGACCCACCGGCCGGCATCGCCCCGGCCCGAAAGGAATGAGACCAGGATCAGCACGGCCAGTGCGACGACCTTGATGACGGTGAAGAGGACCTGGATCGACGACCCCAATTTGACGCCGAGGATGTTCGCGATCGAGAGGAAGACGATCATGCCGGAGGCCGCGACCGGGATGAATGCCGAATGCGCCCCCAGAAGCTGCTCTCCGAGGACGACGGCCAGCGCAGCGACTCCGCTGGGAATCGCCACGAGGAGATAGAGCCAGCCGAAGACGAACGCCGCGCCGTCGCCGTACGCGGCGCGCAGATAGACGTACGTCCCGCCCGTCTGCGGCAGCATCGTCGCCAGCTCGGCCAGCGTCAGCGCGCCGCACATCGAGATGACGCCGACGAACAGCCAGAGCATGAGGATGAGACGGGGATCCTGGAGATTCGCCGCGATCGGCCCCGGCGTACGGAAGATGCCGCTACCGATCATCGTCCCGACGAGCAGCGCCGAGCCGCCCCAGGTGCCCAGCGATCGGCGGAGCTCGCCGCTCATTTACGCGCGATGCACTCGATCTCGACGGCGATGCCGCCGGGAAGCGCGCCCGCCTGGATGGTGGTTCGCGCCGGGAACGGCGGCTTGAAGTAGGTCTTGTAGACCTCGTTCATCGCCGCGAAGTCCTTGATGTCGCGCAGGTAGACGTTGCACTTGACGACCTTGTCGAGCGACGAGCCGGCCGCCTCGAGGATCGCCTTCATGTTCTCGAACGTCCGCTTGGTCTCGGAGGCCACGTCGCCGTGCTCGACCTTGCCGGTCTCGGGGTTGGTCGGGCCCTGCCCCGCCAGGAAGATGAAGTCGTCCGCGAGGATGCCCTGGGAGTACGGCCCGATCGGCTTCGGGGCCTTGTCGGTCTGAATGGCTTTCCGCATGTAGTCCTCCGATGACTTGGATCCGGCCGCGCACCCCCCGATCAGCACGATCAGCGCCCAGGCGTGCCTCATGGACCCCTCCTTAAGAACAAACGGTTCTATCAAACCCGATCGGGGCTGCGCCCGACATTTTTGTCGCCCGCCGAAGGGACGAAATTGTCGGATCCGACCCTCTCCCCCCCGGGAGGCCGCCCATGGCCCCCGATTTGCGCTGTCCAGGGCAGGCATAGGGGAAGCGAGGTTGATGTGGGCAAGACCCTCCTGGTGGTCGACGATCAGGCGACGATCCGGAACATCCTGGTCCAGGTCCTCAAGCTCGAGGGCTACGAGGTGTTGAGCGGAGTTCACGGGCTCGACGCCCTTCAGAAAGCCGGCCGGTACCCGGGCCGGATCGACATCCTGATCACCGACTTGATGATGCCCTACATGGGAGGCGAAGAACTCATTCGACGGCTGACGGACGCCCGCCCGGAGACGAGGGTGATCTGCCTTTCCGCAGCCCTGGAGCGCGTGGCGCTCTCGCGGGACGTCCTGTTCCTTCCCAAGCCGTTCGAGCTGAAGGCGCTGGTGAACATGGTCGAAGGGGTGCTGAACGGAACGCTCCGAAGGGATTCCCTGAGCGCTTAAGCATTTCGTAGCTGCCCGCCCGCGCGAGGCGTAAGATCTTCACCATGATCAAACTCCTTCCGCTCGCGCTGCTTCTCCTGGCCACGTGCGCGCCTCAGACGGCCGGCGACGGCTACGACGTCGTGATCCTGAACGGCCGCGTCATCGATCCCGAGACGAAGCTCGACGCGGTCCGCGCCGTCGGCATCACCGGCGGACGGATCGAGACGGTCTCCGACGGCGCCCTTCGCGGGAAGACCGTCATCGACGCCAAGGGGATGGTCGTCGCCCCGGGATTCATCGATCTCCACTCGCACGGCCAGGACGCGGCGAACTACGTCCTCAAGGCGGCCGACGGCGTGACCACCGCCCTCGAGCTCGAGGTCGGCACCGCGGACGTGGACAAGTGGTACGCGGAACGCGAGGGCAAGTCGCTCGTCAACTTCGGCGTCTCGATCGGCCACATCCCGGTGCGGATGGCCGTCTTCGGCGACCTGGCCAAGTTTCTGCCCGAGACCAAGGACAAGGCCAACACCGAGCAGGGCACGGACGCGACGCTCGAGGAGATCAAGAAGCGGCTGCGCGACGGCCTCAAGCGGGGCGCCGTCTGCATGGGGTTCGGCATCCAGTACACGGGCGCCGCGCCGCGCTGGGAGATCCTCGAGGCGTTCCGCGTCGCCGCCGAGTTCGGGGCGTCGTGCCACGTCCACATGCGCCACAACGGGCGCAAGGAGCCGAACAACAGCACCCACGCGCTCGAGGAGGTCCTCGCCGCGGCGGCCGTGACGGGCGCGCCCCTTCACGTGGTCCACATCCATTCGACGAGCGTCGCCGCGACGCCGCGCCACCTGCAGATGCTCTCCGAGGCGAAGAGCCGCGGGATGGACGTCACCGCCGAGGTCTATCCCTACCAGGCCGGCATGACGAAGCTCAACTCGGGCGTCTTCGACGGCAACTGGCGGGAGGCGCTCGAGGTCGACTACAAGGACATCCTCTGGCCGGCGACGGGCGAGCGGCTCACGGCCGAGACGTTCGAGAAGTACCGCAAGTCGGACGACTACGCGATCATCTTCTCGATTCCCGAGAGCGCGGTGAACGCGGCGCTTGTCCATCCGCTCGTGCTGATCGGCAGCGACGGCATCTGGGACCCCGTGAAGAAGCAGGGCCATCCCCGCTGTGCCGGGACGTACGCGCGCATCCTGGGACAGTATGTGCGCGAGAAGAAGCTGCTCTCCCTGACGGACGCGATCCGGAAGATGTCGCTCGGCCCCGCCCAGCGGCTGGAACACCACGCGCCGATGTTCAAGAGGAAGGGGCGCGTCCAGGCGGGGGCCGACGCGGACCTGGTGGTCTTCGACCCCGGGAAAGTGATCGACCGATCGACTTACAACGAGCCGACGAAGACGTCCGAAGGATTTGCGTACGTGTTCGTCAACGGCGTGCCGGTGGTGAAGGAAGGCGCGCTTCAGACGACGGTCATGGCAGGGAAGCCGGCGCGGGCGCCGATCCGGCCTTAGGCTTCTTCCAGAGGTAGTAGACCGGGAAGCCCACCAGGGCGATCCCCAGTCCCGTCACCGGGGACCAGTCCCCTTTCTTCACGCTCCCGTAGACGATGGCGCCCAGCCCCACCGTCGTGCCCACCAGGAACACGAGCGGGATGAACGGATACCACGGCGTCCGGAAGGGCCGCTCCGTGTCCGGCATCTTCCACCGGAGCACAAAGACCGCCCCGACGGTGAACAGGAGCGCGGACCATTCGACGACGACGAAGTAGGTGGTCAGCTTGTCGAAGAGGTTGCCCGGGTCCTTGCGCATCAGGAGGAGCATGACGATCGCCGTCGCGCTCTGGATCAGGATGGCGGCGTACGGCGTGGACCACCGGGGATGGGACTTGCCGAGGAACGCGAACGTGAGGCCGTCCTGGGCGAGCGCGTACGGAACGCGAGGCTTGGCGAGGATGTTCCCGTTCAGCGCGCCGAAGACGCTGCACATGATGCACGCGCTGATGAAGGGGCCGCCGCCCCCCCACAGTTTCCCCATGATCGCCTGAGGGACGCCCCCGGGCGACTGGGCCATCTCGGGGAGCATCATGGAATGGAAGTAGGCGAAGTTGGCGCCGACGTAGAGAAAAACGATGGCCGCCATGCCGGCGACGATGATCCGCTTCATCAGCTTCTCGGCCGCCACGACCTCGCCCGCGATCATGCTGACGGCGATCCAGCCGTCGTAGGCCCAGATCACGGCCGCCGCGCCGGCGCCCAGCGAGCCCAGGCTGAATTCCGTGCCGGAGCGGATCGAGAGGTTGCCCCAGTTGCCGTCGACGAGGAAGAACGACACGGCCATGATCAGCAGGAGCGCGCCGACCTTGATCGCCGTGAAGACGCTCTGGATCGCCGAGCCGAGCCGCGCGCCCACGAGGTTCGCCGCGGTCAGGAAGAGGATCGTCGCGATGCCGATCGCGGGCACATAGGATCGGTCCTTCACTCCAAGCAGGTCGGACAGCAGCTCCCCGAAGAACGTCCCCAGCGCGCCGACGGCGGCGGGAGTCGCCACCAGGAGGTAGATCCAGCCGAAGACGAACGCCGACGAGTCGCCGTACGCGGCGCGGAGGAACACGTACGCTCCGCCCGTGCGGGGCATCATCGACGCCAGCTCCGCGAGCGCGAGCGCCCCGCAGAGCGAGATCACGCCGAACCCGATCCAGAGCCCCATGATGATCCAGGGGTCGTGGAGCTCGCGGGCGAGGCTGTAGGGCTTGCGGAAGATGCCGGCCCCGATGGTGATGCCGATGATGAGCGCGGTCCCGCCCCAGAAGCCGATGACGCGTCGAAGATCGCCCCCGGCGGGAACAGTCATGCGTTGAAGCCTAGCACTGGAACGACCCGACTACAACCAATGTAAACTAGGGTGGAGGAACCGATCCGATGAAGAACGCCGCGTGGGTCCTGATGCTGCTCGCCTCGTGCTCCTCGCCCCGCCCCTCCGAGATGGCGGACGGGACGCTCGCGATCCACGCCCGGCGCGGCGAGAAGACCGAGACGCTGCCGTGGAAGCCCGCCGAGACGGGGATCATCATCTGCGACATGTGGGACACCCACACCTGCTCGGGCGCCGCGCGGCGGGTCGCCGAGATGGCGCCGAAGCTCAACGCGTTCGTCGAGGCCGCCCGGAAGCAGGGCATCCTGATCGTGCACGCGCCGAGCGACGTGATCAAGTTCTACGACGGCACGCCGGCGCGGCAGCGGGCGAAGGACGCGCCGCTCGCCCAGGCGAAGATCCCGTTCAAATGGAACCGGCTCGACCCGCTCCGCGAGGGTCCCCTGCCCATCGACGACAGCGACTGGTGCGACTGCACCCCGAAGTGCCCCATCGAGGCGATCGCCAAGAAGGGCTGGCCCTGGAAGCGGCAGATCGAGACGATCCGCATCGACGATTCGGACGCGGTGAGCGCCGACGGGCAGGAGATCTACAACCTGTTCGAGCAGCGCGGGATCAAGAACGTGATCGTGACGGGCGTCCACACGAACATGTGCGTCCTGGGCCGCTCGTTCGGCATCCGCCAGATGGTGATGGTGGGCAAGAACGTGGTCCTGGCGCGGGACCTGACCGACGGCCTCTACGATCCCCGCAAGCCGCCGTACGTCAGCCACGATGAAGGGGTGGCCCTCCTGATCCGCCACATCGAGCGCTACTGGTGCCCCTCCATCCCGAGCTCGGATCTTCTGGGCGTGGGACGCTAGGGCCTCGGCCAGGAGAGCGCCAGGTCGACCGCGCGGCGGGCGTTGATCCGGCCCGCGCCGGTGTACTCGTCCGGCCCCGGGGCCCCGAGGTCGTCGCAGCACTGCTTCAGGATCTGGACCAGGTCGTCGTTCGACAGGTCGGGCCGCAGGGACAGCACCAGGCTCGCGATCCCCGACACCACCGGTGCCGAGAAGGACGTTCCGTCCTTCCGGCTGTATCAGCCGCCCCGCATGGGACAGGCGATGTACCTGCCGGGGGCCACGAGGGTCAGCCAGGGACCGTAGTTGGAGAACTCCACGCGGTCGTCGTTCCAGTCGGTCGCCCCGACCGAGACCACCTTGTCGCAGGCCGCGGGGTAGGACTTCGTGGAGTTGCCGTCGTTCATCGCGGCGGCGACCACGATCGAGCCCTTGCTCCAGGCGTAGTTCACTGCGTTTTGCAGCGCCTTCGACGGCGACTTGCCCCCGATGCTGATGTTGATGATGCGGATCCCCTGGTCCGCCGCCCGGGTGATCGCGGCGACGATGTCCGAGTAGCGGGCCGAATTGCTGGAGTCGAGCACGACGTAGGGGACCAGCGGGCTCGACCAGGCGACCCCGGCACCCCCGTTCCCGTTGAAGGCGGACGCCCCGGCGACGCCGGCCACCGAGGTTCCGTGGCCCAGGATGTCCGAGGTGTCGCTCGTTCCCGTCAGGAAGTTCCACCCCGGCTCGAGGCGGCCGGCCAGATCCGGATGGGAGGCATCCACTCCGGAATCGAGGATCGCGATCCGCGCCATGGAGGATCCCGAGGTCGTGAACCAGGCCTGTTCGGCGCCGATCTTCGACAGATGCCACTGCTGCGAATAGAGGGGATCGGTGGGGGTGACGGACCCGTGATCGCCCCCCTGCGCCTCGGCATTGACCTCGACCTCGTGGTATTTGCCGGACTTGAGGGCCGCTTCCCGGGAGCCTTCCACGTCGGTCCCGGGAACCTCGAGGACCCAGAACTCCGAGCCGCTGATCGGGCGTCCGCCCGCGACGCCTTCCCCGGCCCGGGGCTGGACCAGCAGCTGGGCGCTTTTCTGGGAGGGGGCCGCGGAGGGGTCGCAGTCGCTGACCTGGGCCAGGATGACCGGGGCGGCCTCGCCGGCCCCGCCGGAGGAACCGCCGCAGCCGGCCACCAGGAGGGCTCCCAGGGTCCATTGAAGCTTGTTGTTCTTCATGGCCCCCGGAATTGCAAGCCCGGTGCCAGCGGCGGGACCCCCTAAATTCGCTCAAAATTGCATGCCCCCTTCAAAAGCGGCCTGATTTCGACGAAAACGTCGTCGGAAAAAAAAAGGGCGGGACGCGCGAGCGTCCCGCCCTTCCAAACTTCAGATTCGGCCTAGTCGTTGGCGCTGATGGTCACCACCGTGGTCTTGGGAGTTCCCAGCAGCGCATTCGCGCTCGGGAGGGTCAAGCTCAGCTTGAACGTCTCGTCGAGCTCATGGATCGCGTCATTGACGATCGTGACGGGGACCAGCACGGAATTCACGCCGGCCGGGAAGTTCACCACCGTCGGGGCGATCTTGTTGTAATCCTTGTTCTTGCCGTTTCCCTTCGCCGTCCCATTGGCCGTCGCGATGGTGCACGATGCCGCCACCCCCGGCAGAGCACCGGTTCGGACGACGTTGACGTTGAACGTGCCGACGTCTTCCGCGACCGTGTACGTGGCGAATTCGATCGAGATCGTGCCTCCAGGAGGCCCGTCGTCGTTGACGATCGTTGCCGTGGCGGTCGTGGGGGCGCCGGGCGTCGCTCCTCCCGTCAGGTTGCCCAGGGACAGGATGATGGTCTCGTCCGGCTCGAAGGTCGTATCGCCGACGATGGTGATGACGAACGGTTTCGGCGCACTATCGCCGTCCGCCCAGGACAAGGTCGGAGACCCCGGCAGCGTATAGTCGGTCGTCAGGGTCGCCGTGCCGCCGGTGACCGTGACGTCGGCCGTGACGGCGCCCGAGGAGCCGTTAATGCGATTGACGAGGACGGTGATGGAATTGGCGCCCGGGGTGTCTCCTTCGTTCGACGAATAGGTCGCGGCGCTGAACGACAATACTCCAGCCTCGTCGTCGACGATGGTCAGAGTGACCGGATTGGGCAGCGTGATGGTGCCGGCGGAGGGATTCTGCAGGGTCAGAGTCACCGTCTTGTTGGCGTTCGGGGTGGGATTGTCGGTGATGAGGATCGTGAAGGTCTTGTCCAACACGTCTCCGTCGGCCCAGCTCAACACCACCGGGTTCGGCGTCGGAGCCGTGTAGTCCGTGCCGGCGACGGCCGTGCCGTCGGTGACGTTGACTTCCACCGTCACCGCGGTCTGAGCGCCGTTGAGGCGCTGGACCGTGATGATCTGCTGGACCCCGGCTTCGGAGACCGAGTAGGACGGAGCGCTGAACGCGAACGTTCCGATCGCATCGCGATCGATGATTTCCAGGACCGCAGTCGCCTGGGTGCCGACCGTCGGACCGCCGCCGGGCAGCGGGTTCTGGAGCGTCAAGTTGAGGGTTTCCTTTCCGGCGCCATCCGGCCCGTCGTCCAGGATGTCGAGGACGACCGTCTTGTCTGCAGCGTCTCCGTCCGCCCAGGACAGCTGCACCGGATTGGTCCCCGGAGCCGTATAGTCGACGCCGGACGTGGTCGTTCCATCGGCCAGCAGAACGTCCACCGTCACCGCGCCGACGGAGCCGGTCGTCCGGTGGACCGTGATGGTCGCCTGAACGGTGCCGGTTCCCTCGACGATCGTATAGACCGGGGCGCTGAATTCGAAGACGCCATCCGCGGGCCCGTCAGGGTCGGTGATGGTCATGGTTGCGACCCCGGTCGGACCAATCACGTCGCCCGTCGCGGCGCTCAAGGTCACCGTAAAGAACTCATCGCCCTCGACCGCCAGGTCCTGGTCGGCGATGTCGATGGTGATCGTCCGGGAGGTGTTGTCGGCACCGACCCAGCTCAGGGTCCCGGTCTGGGCCGTGTAATCCGCTCCGGCCGTCGCCGTGTCCGCGAGGGCGCCCGTCGCGAACTGCACCGACGCGTCGGCCGTGCCGCCCGTCCGCGTGACGGTAAGGATGACGGTGCCGTTGCCTTCGGCCGTCCCAAAGTTGGACAAGCTGAACTCGATCACGCCGGGGGTCGGCGTCGATCCGCCCGAGCCGCCTTTCTTATGGCCGCCGCAGGCGGGAACCAGGATCGCCAGTGCCAGGAAGAAGATCGCTTTCACCCATGCCGGTCGCACGCTCATGAACTACCTCCCCGCGGGAAAAGAGAAATGAAGACAAAGAGACAATGAATTCGCTCGGTTCGCTGGGAAACGGGACTCCTCAAACCTCTCATCAAGCCGCCTAATACTACCCATAAAACACTCCACTTCAATGAAAATGTGAATTAAAAATATTAATTTCGATCTCGGATTTCGGAACCCCCCTCCCCTTCGACGCGCCCTCAGCCCATCCCCTTGAAGGTCGCCTAATTATACTCGCCGCCCGCAAACCGGCGGAAAATTCGACCCTTTTCTTTTTCACCCTGATTCGATAGATTCATTCCTCGACATGGCCCTTCCTCCCAAGAAGCCCCAGACCGGCCGCGTGCCCCAGAAACAGGGACCGCCCACCCGCCGGGGCGCAGCAGCTCCGGCCTCCGGTCGCGCCCAGCCGCCCGCGAAGAACAACATGCCCCTCTTCCTGGGCATCGGCGGCGGCGTGGTGGTGATCCTCATCATCCTGGTCGTCGTCTTTACCGGGGGCGAGGAACCCAAGCCGGCCAAGGTCAAGGAGAAGGACCCCAAGCCGGAGACCGCGAGGAAGGCGCCGCCGCCCGACGTCTCGGGCCTCGAGACGACCGGGAAGTCGAAGTGCGAGGAAGGCCAGCGGCTCATCCAGCCCCGCCTCAACCCCGATCCGCAGGCGCCCAAGGATCGCGTCTTCAACGACCTCGAGGCCGGCCTGAAGCTCATGAAGGAAGGGCTCGAGGCCTACGACAAGGCGACCGCCCTGGCCGGCAAGAAATACCCCCTCGACGACTACCGCCGGACCCGCGACCGGGCGATCAAGGTCTTCTGCACGGAGCTCGAACGGGAGGGCCAGAAGTCTTGCGACGAGGGACTCAAGATCATCAAGAGCACGGAGTCCCGGATGATGGACACGAACAAGCTGAACGACCAGGAGCGCGCCCAGCTCTACACCGAGCTGAAGAAGGCCTCCGATCTGATCGGCTCCGGGATGGGATTGTTCTCCCGCTCGGAGGCGGTCTCGGGACGGCAGTTCGACGTGACCCCGTACCAGGAAGCGCGCAAGGTCGCCCGCATGAAGCTACCGGAGCTCAAACCCAACTAGAGTTGTTATGCCCACCGAAGTTGTCCCGAAGGTCCATCCCGAGAACGACGTCGCCCAGCTGCCGCCGGCGCTGCAAAAGCCCTATCACGTCGTGCTCTGGAACGACGACGATCACAGCTACAACTACGTGATCGAGATGCTGGGCAAGCTCTTCGGCCACGACGTGGCGACCGCCTTCCGCATGGCCAAGGAGGTCGACACCACGGGCCGCTGCAACGACTTCACCGGCACGCTGGAGCAGGCGGAGTTCAAGCGCGACCAGATCCACGGATACGGCGCCGACCCCGCCATC
>Ga0134121_10000815_pt1 | contig 32305 bp, 31 predicted proteins | sample KB301_FD_96463 | JGI IMG/M metagenome (GOLD analysis project Ga0134121, IMG submission 96463) | Terrestrial soil microbial communities without Nitrogen fertilizer from Kellogg Biological Station, Michigan, USA - KB3-0-1 | ecosystem: Environmental > Terrestrial > Soil > Unclassified ...
GAATGTCTGCTTTGGGTCAAGCGCGGCGAATGGTTTGGCCAATCACTTCATCCTCGCATCCCATGCTATGCTTTGAGGGCGGGCGCGCCGCTTGCGGGACTCTCATATGGATCTTTCATACACCCAGAACATGGAAGATTATCATCTTTCGCTGGCCTTCGAGGGCCAGTCGGCTGGTACCTATATCGATATTGGAGCCGGCCACCCCATAGCAGACAATGTATCGTTTTTTTTCTATGAGCGCGGATGGCAAGGCCTTGTGGTCGAGCCCCAGCACAATCTCGCCGATCTATATCCGCGCCTGAGACCGCGCGACACCAGCGTCTGTGCTCTGATCGGAACTCGATCCGGCCTGGTCGACTTTCACGTCTTTGATACTTTTCATGGGTTGTCGACGACCGCCAAACTCAATGCAAGCGTGGCGCGATCCTTGGGCGCCAAATGTCAGACGATCAAAATGCCGATGATCAGCCTTGCCGAGCTGTGCAAGAAGCACGCGGCCACCGTGATCGACTTCCTGAAGGTTGATGTCGAAGGTGCCGAGGCCGACGTTTTGGTGAGCGGCGATTGGGACAGTTATCGACCCAAGGTCGTAATCGTGGAGGCGATAACGCCAGGGACGGGGGAGCCGTCATGGGAGGAATGGGAGCCATTTCTCCTTGCGCAAGGTTATCGGTTTGCACTGTTCGACACTCTCAATCGTTTTTACGTAGCCGAAGAACAACCTCAAATTGCCGCGCGATTTCCGGCCGAGCGAGCTCCGTGGGATTCCGTTCGGCACATGTATGAAATTGGCCGTGCACCGGAAAATCGAAATCACCCGGATCATGCTTTGGCGCAAATACTCGCCAACGGCTTCTGGGCCATTTTACCATTTCTTGATCGGCCGCTGCTTGTAGAAATCCTCAAGCGGGGACGTAGACCGTCAAATACGGCTCTGGCCGATTTGTGCTTGTCGTCCCTGGATACGGACGAGTTTCGCGCACAACTTGGCCGCATCGCCTGCGGATATGACGGGGGGCAACTCTATTCAGAGAATTCTCCTCATGATCTAAAGGAGTGAGACGGGGTTACGGAAGGCCCAAAAGTTGAGCGTGGTGGCGCGCTAGCGATGCAGGCACGAATAGATCTTTACGAGGTTACGAGTTGTGTCTGGAATTGAGCGTACGGCGCGGTAGTTCGCTGCCGCCATTTCACAGGACAACCAGAAATAATTCGCTGTTGGATCGACGACGAGTCGGTTCGGCACGAAATTTGCGGTGATCACGGACAAATATGGCGTGGTCGACTTCCAGGACAATTGGTTCAAATCAGGACCGATCCGCTCCGACGAGACGAATCGCGGGTCACCTAGTGCCGGATCGGATGCGCTGCTTGTTGCGAGCGCAGCGAGCGTGGTCTTGTAGCGCTCCCAGGCTCCGACGAATTTTGCCGTCTCGACAACGTAGACGAGCGTCACCAGCAGGAATGCACCGATGGTTGCCTGAACGACGCCGCCGCTCGCCAATTTTGTCAGAAATCGTTCCAGGCCTGGAGTCGGCAGGGTCAATCCATCGGCGCGCATCGCGTAAAGTCCCGCAGCTATCCCGAGCAGTGGCGTGACGAGCACAAGCGCCGTGCGAAGATAATACCTGTTGCTGGCGTGGAGCGAATGATCGAACCACAGCCAATAAACGGTGAGGGCCATGACAGCGGTCGCGGTAGCGTAGAGATAGGCCTTGCTCGGCGCGAGCCGCAACAGCCCCAAGTAGATAAGGAGATAACTGACAAGCGTCGTGACCAGTAACAAGACAAGACTAACCTGAAAGACGGTAAGATCGAAAAAGTGCAGCGCGGCCCTCAATAGTGCATCGGCAAAATAGTCGTCAGGCGGGAATATGATCTTCAAAATCATCCAGATGGTTAGCGCGGCAAGCAAAGCTCCACCTGCACGCAAGAAAGACGCGTCGCTCAGGCCGCGCAATGCGAGCGTCAGTACTATCGCGACCGCGAGAATCAGTGCTCCCTCATGCGAGAGAGCGAGCACGATCATCATGATAAGCACTAAAGCCGTCCCGCCGGTGCTGCGGCGCGCATATTGGCAAACGGCGAGTGTCGGCCAGAACAGTGCGTGCGCCAGCCACATCTCGGTCGGAAAGCCGAAAACCATCGGGCAGAGCAGGGCGGTCGAACCACAGGCATAGGTGAATATGATTCGGCCACGGGAGCGGTCGGCGGCAAAAGTGCAGATCAGCGCAAGAATGGGTGCGATATAGAATAAAAATCCATAGAGCCTGATGCCGTTGCGCGGGTCGCCGGTCAGTCCGACATAGAGCTCGGCTGGCCAGAGCGTGAAGAAAAAGACCGATACGCGTGGGGAAATATTGTGCCAGTGAAATGCCCAGACATCCTGAACGGCAACGGCGTAGGAAAATATCGCGCCGTCGGCATAAAGTTGCAACTCGTGGTGAAGCGCGACCACAACGAATGCGATCGACCAGCAGAGACCGGCTCCGATGACCAAAATCCGTAAAATGTCGATGTTAGACCGCGGGGCGGGCCAGGACATGGCGCCACGTTTCCTCTAGCCGTGCACAAGGCGCTGGCGATCTAAAAGCTGTTTGAAAACGCTGCCGGCTGTTTCGACGACCTGGTCGAGCAGGCGTTGTCCGAATTCCGCTGACGCTGCTTGCGCGTCGCCGATGACGCCCAGATCGGCGATCTGCTTCTCGTCTGTAGTCCATGGCCACGTCACCGCTTGATCGAGGATCGTAGCGCGCACCTGGCCGCCGTCGGGTGAGTTTTTCAATTGCGCCATCTGCTCCCGGCGCACCAAGTGGGGCACGATCGCGAGCATCATTGACGTCTCGTTCTTTCCACCGTGGATTTCCGGAATTTCCGCATTCGTGGCGAGATCCCCCCAGGCAGCCGGATGGAGCACGCAGACATTAAGGCCAAAATCAGCGCGCAATTCCTGCGACAGTGCATCCAGAATTCCACGGTTGCCGCCGTGACCATTGATGATAGCGAGATTGCGTGCCGGCAGACTGCGGACGATTTCGCGCCCCAGATCACGTATCAACATCGTCATGCTCTGGACTGATAGTGACATCGTGCCGGGCGCCCATTCATGCTCGCGTGCAAAACTGACCGTCAGTGACGGCATTTGCCATAGATCGAACGTTTTGCCCCAACGGGAGATGATGCGGCGGGTAAATTCTTCCGCCAGTACGGCATCGGTATTGAGCGGCAAATGGGGACCATGCTGCTCGATCGAGCCGATCGGCATGCAAAGAATCGAACTTGCGCGCAGACACCTCAAGATTTCGGGAGACGTTAGGTCGCCGATCGATCGGCTCGGCACGTCAGGTTGCATGGCCGCCACCACCCATCAGTTCCTCAATCTCCGCGGTGCTCGCCATCACGATATCAGCGTGGCCGCACGTTGCCAGTGCGGCCATGCACAGGCTTCGACTATGATGGGTCGGCAAGGTGAGCGACGAGCTGGTCGAGCCGGTGCCCGGCGCGCGTGGCCTTTGCGGTCATGTAACGGCGATTGTCGGCATTTATGGGGGCCTCGATCGGCATCCGGCTGACAATCTCAATGCCAACTTTGGAGAGGCGGTCGAGCTTGGCCGGGTTGTTGGTGAGCAGGATGACTCGCGTGCATTTGAGCATCTTGAGCATGCGCGCGGCGACTCGATAGTCGCGCTCATCGTCATCGAAACCAAGCGTGGTGTTTGCATCGACGGTGTCGAGGCCGTCTTCCTGCAGTCGATAGGTGCGCATCTTGTTGGCGAGGCCAAGGCCGCGGCCTTCCTGCGCCAGGTAGAGAACAATGCCGCCGCCAAGATCGTCCAGCCGCGCCATCGCGAGCCGAAGCTGGTCACCGCAATCACAGCGTCGCGAACCGAAGACGTCGGCCGTCAGGCATGCCGAATGCAGCCGCACGGGCATCGCTTTGTTGAAGTCGGGCTTGCCCACGATGATGGCAACCTCAATCCCGCCCATGGCGTCGCGGAATACAATGAAGCGTGTATTTATACCCGAATTGAGCGGCACCGTAGCTTCGCTCGCCAATGTCAGCGACTGAGCAGCGTCGTCAGAAAATCTTCCGACCGCGTGCGCCTCGACCTTTATGATTTCGGGCTCGCTTGTGAAAACGTTCTGGCCCAGATCGGCTGCCAGCACCGCAGGCAAGCCTTGAGACAATTTCACGAGCTGGATCGCTGCCGCGGCCGCGTGACCCGCCGGTGTTGCCTTTCGTGTGCGGTTGCTCGTTGCGTCGGTAACGGATGCCAGAATGGAGTCTGCGGTATCGTCTGCCGAAAGACGTATTGCCATCGGCGATTTCGCGTCAATGCCGAGCGCATGTGCGCGCCGTGAAGTGATGACCAGGTGCGGCACAGAAGGCGCACATAGAGCGATGAATTCGGTCAGCCGCCGCGAGTCGAGCCCCTCAACCGGCAAAGCCAGCAGCGTTTCATTCGGCGCGGTAATGAGAACTGGCCGCCGGCTAAGGAATTCGGCAACGCCGCGGCTAACGTTGGTATGTTCCTTGTTGCCAAAAAGTGTCGAACTTGTCCCCGTCAACGCTGCACCCATCTCCAAGAGTTTCCACTCACTACCACCCGACAGTGTAAAGAACACCGCGGGCCTGTCATCATTCCGGTCGCAGACGGACTCGATTTGTGTCAGCCTGATGGTATCCAATGGATAACGCGGTCACGCCCTTGGCGTGCCATGTTTTTAAGAGATTTTCCAATGCCACGCGCCCAGGGAGGCCCCGATAGCCATACCAGCGGCGAGCGCAGCGACCCATGGTTGGAGTTTAGCCATATCTTCCGCAATAAGGTCCAGTCTCTGCCTCAACCATGGGGTGAGGTATTCGGGCCGCTGCGGAGGGGCACGGTGGACGATCTTGTGGTTGTTGGGCAGATCGGGCAGTCGCTCGACGGCCGCATAGCCACGCAAACCGGTCATTCCAAATACATCAATGGACCCGCGGGCCTCGCCCATCTGCACCGGTTGCGGTCGCTGGTGGACGGCATTGTCGTCGGTGTCGGCACGGCCATCGCCGACGACCCGCAATTAACAGTGCGCCGGGTCGCAGGACCGCAGCCAGCGCGGGTCATCATCGACCCCAAGGGCCGGCTAGGCGCTGAAGCCAGAGTATTCGCTGCCGACGGCGTCGGCCGACTATTGATCACCATGCGGGGCACGGCCTGTACGCCACCTCCGGGTGTGGAAGTCATCGCTTTGCCGGCGACCGATGGGCAGCTTGCTCCGACGGCGATTCTGACCGCGCTGGCGGCGCGTGGGATGCGCCGAGTGCTGATCGAAGGCGGCGCCGATACGGTTTCGCGGTTTCTCGCCGCGGGCTGTCTCGATCGCCTCCATGTGATCGTTGCACCGATCATCATCGGTTCAGGCCGCGCAAGCTTCATCCTGCCGGAGATCAAGCGGGCCGATGAAGCGACGCGCGTGCCGATGCGCGCCCATCAGATCGACGACGAAGTATTGTTCGATTGCGATCTTTCGGCTCAGCGCGTGTGCATCGGCGTGGCGAAGAAATCGACGTGACCGACGCGGATGGACGAAAGTCCGGCGACAACCGCGTCGCGGCGCCGCGTCAGCCAAGTGGCCGCGTCGGCCCTGGTCAGTTTCCCCGTTTCCTGCGCGGCACTTGCCCAGCCGGCAAGGACCTCCAATTGCATGTCGTGATCATCCGCGCCGATGGTCCAGTCGGACGCGCCGTGTATTACGGAATAGCCGAGCGATTCGAAGTATGCGATCGCAACGGCCCCCGCCGCTGGCCCGAGTGCGGTCCCGAAGCCCTTGTCGGTGCGCTGGTGTGCGTTGACTGCGGCGACAATTGAGGCATCGAATGGATCGAGCGGGGCGAGTTCAACCCGCCCGTCGTAGCTTAACGTCGCGTAGACCGAGATTGAACGCGCGACCGTCTCCGCCGCGAGGCGTTCGAGCCAGGTTTTTGAAACGAGATCGAGCAGCGCTGAAGCAGTCACCAAGTCAACGGGACCTTCGAGCGCGGCTTCGAGATCGCGGGCAAGATCCAGCGCAACGGTGGAAACGGTAACATCAGTCGGCGTAGACATATTCGCCACATCGGCAAGCAGACCGGGATCGTTGTCGGCAAGCCGCCAATTCTGTCGCGCGGCGAGCCGCGGGCCCAGTGCTCGCACTGCCGAGCCGGTGCCACAAGCGAGGTCGACGATTTGCATTAAATCGCGATGTTTGAACAACGCGGCAACGGCGGAAAAGACATCCGCATTGCGCGCGCGTGCGTCGTATGGTTCGCGTAGCGCCAGCCAAGCAGCAGAAAATCCGCTCATTCCACGGCCTCAACCGCGCGCGAAAAAATCTGCGCGGAGACTTGCCAGGTCGGGAGGCCGCCGGCAGCCGCGCGCGCAGCTGTGCGCAGCCGCAGCCGCTCGTTCGGATCCTCGATGACGCGCCGAAGCGCCAGTGCGAACGCGGCGGGATTGTCGGGCGCGACAAGGATTCCGGCGCCGCGTGGCACCGTGTCAGGTATGGCACCGGCGCTGGTGCCGACCACCGGGAGGCCATGTGCGATTGCCTCAGCATAGGCCATTCCGTAACCCTCGAAGCGGGAGGCGAGGGTGAACACGTCAGCGTCGACATACAGCTTTTCGAGATGCTGGGCCGACACTTCTCCGGCCACGACAATCCGATCGCCGAGCGCATGGTGCGCGATATCGGCATCAAGCTGCGCGGCCACCTGGGGATCGCGCGTGCGGTCGCCGGCAATCGTAAGTCTCCAAGGCAGTTCAATAAGCGTTGCCAGAGCGGCAATCAGCACGTCAAAGCCCTTCCGTGGCACCAATGCGCCAACTGACAGCAGCCGTACGACAGAGTCGTTACTGCCTGGCGCCAGCGACACCGGATCGCTGCCAGGAGGGACCACGGAGATGCGTTCCGCCGGGACGGCGTAATCCGCCACAAGGTGCCGTCCCGTTGCGGCGCTGGTAACGAGGACGCCGCGCGCTGCGGCAAGCGCGGCGCGTTCGCTCGCGTGTAATTTTTTGACGTTTTCTGCGGACAGCCCCGACTCCAAAGCGAGCGGATGATGGACCAGCGCCAACAGCGAATTTCGGACGCCAAGCCGCGACGCCGCTTCTGGCAGGACTCCAAGTGCAAGCCCATCGATCACGATGGTGCGGCCTTCGGGAACGGCGAGGAGGCATGCTTGTGCAGCTGCGCGTGTGGCTTCGCTCGCCAGCGGAAAACCGTCGCCCAGTTTGACGATATCGATCTGCCAGCCGAGGCGGCCGAGTTCCACGATCATCCGCCGGTCGTAGGCGTAACCGCCGGTCAGGATCGCCAGATCGCCCGGCACCGCGAACGCGAAGCGTTTCACCACAGATCCGCCTCGTACCAGGCACGCGCAATATGCGACTCCGAAAGCGTGACGCGGATCGCCTTGAGCGCGCGCGCGTCGCGGCCAAGCTCGCCAGCACGAGCAGCCTTAGCCAGCCAATCGAAAACGTACTTGGTAAGAAATTCGGTCGTGGTGTTGGAGCCTTTGAGCTCCGGCAGATCGTCAAGATTGCGATAGTTGAGGGGCGCCAGCGCTGCTTTGAGCGTTTCGTGCGCACGCCCGATATCGATGACGATGCCGTTCGGGTCGAGTGTTTCGGCGAAGAAAGCAGCGTCGATGACGAATGTCGCGCCATGCAGCGCCTGCGCTGGGCCGAAAATCGCGCCGCGGAAAGAATGGGCAATCATGATGTGGTCGCGGACTTCGACGGCGAACAATGGCGCCCCCTACGAATATGATATGAGCTGACAGACAACGCCGTTCCTGGCGTCAAGAATATCGGGCAGCTGCCGTGGCAAATCATAAAATGAGACCGTCGGCGCGAGGAGCGCGTCGAGGCGCGAGTCCGCGAGCAAGGCGACCGCGGCGGCAAGCCGACGGCTATGCGTCCAGCGCGGCCGATGCGACGAGGCGACATGGCCGACTTGGCTTGAGATCAATCGTAGTCGACGACTGTGGAAGGCCCCGCCGAGTGGCGCTGTTACGGGTGTGTCGCCATACCAGCTGAGTTCGAGCACAGTTGCCTCCTCGCCAGCGAGCGCGAGGGCGGTACGAAGTCCCGCCGCTGTGCCGCTGGCATGGACTACCAAGTCACAATCACCCTTCGCAGTTTCGGGTTTCGCAAAGCGAACACCAAGCTTCTGTGCCAATTCTGCGCGGCGCTCGTTGATGTCGACGAGCATTACTTCAGCGCCGGCAAGACCGCCGCAAAGAAACGCGACCAGCGCGCCGACCGTGCCGCCACCAACGATTGCAATGCGATCCGCGGGACCAGCCGCCGAATCCCACACGGCATTGAGAGCGGTCTCCATATTGGCGGCCAGAACCGCCCGCTGCGGCAGCACGGTCTCGGGCAACGCCACGATAGCGCTCTCAGGAATATTGAAAAGATGCTGATGCGGGTGGAGCGCGAAAACAATACGACCAAGCTGTTCTTCCGGTCCATTTTCGATCCGGCCGACCGTCGCATAGCCATACTTTACCGGAAACGGAAAGCTCCCGCCCATGAAGGGCGCGCGCATCCGTTCGAACTCGCTTTCCGGCACTCGCCCCGCAAGCACCAGGGCCTCAGTCCCGCGGCTCAGCGCGCCGAAAAGCGCCCGCACGCGCACCTCGCCGGGTCTTGGCGCTGCCAGTCTTTCCTCGCGGATTTCCGCCCGTCCCGGCGCGACGTACCAGAGCGCCTGCGCAGTCTCAGCGGTGCCGTCAGTCGCCACGTTATCGGGTCCCTATTGGACTATTGGTACATTTGCTGTGTTATATCATCAAGTTTGCACGGTCCCCCCGGGATTAGAAGTCGTAACCGCGTGTTAGAACGCTCGCCACTCCAATCCAAACAAGCCGATGCCACCGGAAATGCCATGGCCGGGAGGCGCGTACTGTTTGCTGCTCTGACGGCCGTGACCATGGCCGGATCTATAGCGCTTGCGGCGCTGGCGCTGTCGCCTGGCGGTTTGAGCACAATCGACATCATGCTGATCGTGTTGTTCGCGATCACGTTGCCCTGGATGGTGTCTGGGTTTTGGAACGCCATAATCGGGTTCTTGATTTTGCGTTTTTCATCGGATTCGATCGCAGCCGTGATCCCACAGGTGTCGCGCGTCCGCGGCGATGCGCCGATCTCTGCATCGACAGCGATATTGCTCTGTATCCGCAACGAATTACCTGAGCGGATGCTTCGTAACCTCCAGCCGATGCTGGCCGGCATCGAGAAGTCCGGGTTCGGTGCCTGTTTCCATTTATATGTGCTGAGCGACACCAGCGACCCACACATCGCGGCTATCGAGAAGGAGCGTTTCATCGCGCTCGCCGAGCATTGGAGGGGCCGCATCGCGGTGACCTACCGCCGGCGCACCGTCAACACCGGGTATAAGGCGGGCAACATCCGCGATTTCTGCGAACAGTGGGGCGGCGAGCACGAATTGGCTGTGACGCTCGATGCCGATAGTTTTATGACCGCCGAAGCGATCTTGCGTCTGGTCCGCCTCATGGAAGCGGATCCCAAGCTCGGGATACTGCAAGGACTTGTCGTCGGCTTGCCGTCTACCAGCGCCTTTGCGCGCGTCTTTCAGTTCGGTATGCGTCTCGGCATGCGCTCCTACACCATCGGCAGCGCTTGGTGGCAGGGTGATTGCGGTCCTTATTGGGGCCACAACGCGGTGTTGCGTCTCGGTCCATTCATCGCGCACTGCTCGCTTCCCGTATTGTCGAAGGACGGAACGGAAGACCGCCACGTTCTCAGCCATGATCAAATTGAGGCCGCGCTGATGCGTGCCGCCGGCTATGCTGTGCGCGTCCTGCCAGATGAGGGGCTCGGTTGGGAAGAAAACCCGCCAACCTTACTCGAGTTCATCAGACGAGATCTGCGCTGGTGTCAGGGCAACATGCAGTATTGGCGTTTCCTCAGTCTGCCCGGCCTTAGACCGGTCAGCCGCTATCAGCTTGCGCTTGCGATCGTGATGTTCATCGGGTCGCCGGCATGGATTGGCATGCTGGTGCTCGGCACGCTGTCACTGGCCGCTGCTGACACGCCCGCAAATTTTATCCGAACGGACGCGGGCATAGTGCTGTTCGTCTGCGTGTTAGTGATGTGGTTCTCGCCGAAGATTGCAAGCGCGATCGACATTCTGTTTCGACCGGAGTTTTGTCGGGAGTTCGGCGGCGCCGGCCGCTTTCTTGTCAACTTCGCCATCGAAACCGTGTACTCGATCCTTCTGTGTCCAATTCTCTGGTTCGGCCATACGATCTTCCTGTCCGGCCTGCTTTTCGGTCGCGAGATCGGGTGGATCGGTCAGATACGCGACGATCACGCGGTTCCTTTCACCCTTGCGCTGCGGAGTCTGTGGCCGCACACGCTGCTCGGCTGCGCCACCCTTGGAATCGTGGCGGCGACGCACCCGGGCGCAATCCCATATGTGCTGTTTCTGGCTGGGGGGCCTGCGCTGGCGATCCCATTCGCAATGATGACCGCATGGCCTTCTCTTGGCGATCTGTCCGCCCGTATCGGAATTGGTCGGCTACCTGAGGAGACCATCGCTCCGGCCGCACTGCATGCCCTGGCGCTGCCCGCGTTAGAGATGGCGGCGCCGTCGTCACAGCCAAATTCGGTCTGACGCGGTGCTCCAAGCACTGAGGACCGCGCGCGGTATCGTCCGGTCGCTTCGTATCTACTACGGCGATCGGAACCGTGCCGTGGCCATGGATCGGCTCTACGGCCGTTTCGTGCACCCTGGCGATTTGGTGTTCGATATTGGCGCGCATGTTGGCGACCGCGTTGCCTCCTTTAAACGGCTGGGCGCACGGGTTGTGGCGGCCGAACCGCAGCCCGCCGCGGTCAAAGTGCTCAGGTTGTTTTACGGGCGCAACTCGGATGTCACCATTGAACCAGTAGCGGTCGGCCGCGCTTCTGGAACCATCAGCATGATGGTGAACCCGGACAATCCGACGGTTTCAACTGCGTCCCATGAAATCGTCAGCGCAGCGCGCGATGCTCCCGGGTGGGAGGCACAGCGCTGGACCCGGACGATTCGCGTACCAGTCACCACACTTGATTCCTTGATTGCTCGCCATGGCATGCCGGCTTTCATTAAGATCGACGTTGAAGGCTTCGAGCTTGAGGTGTTGGCTGGGCTATCGCACCCGGTCAAGGCGCTGTCGTTTGAATTCACCACGATCCAACGCAACGTTGCACTTGATTGCGTGGAGCGCTGCGTTGCACTCGGTCTTGGGCATTTCAACGCAGCGCTTGGTGAGAGTCAGGCGCTTGTGCACTCTGGTTGGGTTGGCAGCGTGGACATCGCTGCCTGGTTAACTGAACTGCCGCACGCGGCCAACTCCGGTGATATCTATGCCGCACTCGCCTGAACCCGCTCAGGTGACGTTGCGACACTCGTATCTGGCGGTCGCCATTCTGATTGCTGCCGGCTACGGCCTGACGTTTCTGGTCTTCTACCCGGGCGTCATGACCTACGATGCGAAATTCGTTTACGAGGACATTGCCAAACACACGCTCGGTGATTGGCAATCTCCGGCGATGACCATGCTGTGGGCGCTGATCGATCCGGTTGCGCCGGGGCCGGGCAGCATGTTCCTGCTGATCGCGACGACCTATTGGGTGGGCTTCGGCTTACTGGCTTTCACGATAGCGCGCCGATCGGTCTGGCTTGCGGCGCTCGTACCCATTCTGGCGCTGGCACCACCGGCGTTCGTCTTCGTCGGCATCATCTGGCGCGACATGCTGTTCGCAACGTCCTGGCTGCTCGCCGCTGTCATGGCTTTCGCGGCCGCCGGTTGCGGCGGGAGGTTGCGTCTGACGGTGCAGGCGGTGGCGACCGTGCTGTGCGCCTTCGGTGTCTTGCTGCGCCCGAATGCGCTCATCGCAGCGCCGATCCTCGGCGCTTACATCGCGTGGCCAACCGCGTTTTATTGGAAGCGTGCGGCGGTCATTTTCGTGCCGGCCATGGCTCTGTTCTTTGGGCTGATCCAGCTCGTCTATTACGGCATGCTGGGGGCCACGCGCCAGCATCCATTGCAAGCCATCATGGTGTTCGACCTCGGCGGTATCAGCCACTTCACCGGGCAGAACCAATTTCCGGTTACCTGGAGTTCATCCGAGTCGGCGCTGCTTTTGAACGGCTGCTACCGACCGACGGAGTGGGACATCTACTGGCGGCTCGAGCCGTGCGAATTCGTCATGCGCAAGCTCGAAAGGGACGAAAAGCTATTCGGCACGCCTGCAATTCAGAATGCCTGGGCTTACGCCGTCTTTCACCACCCCGTCGCCTATCTTGAACACCGCGCCGGCTTCATGTGGAATTTCCTCACGGGATCAAATCTGACCATATGGGTGGCCGACGTCGAACGGCCGGAAATGGAAGTGTTTGCGGATCGCCCCGCCTTTGTCACGCTGAAACGCGTTCATGATGTCCTGAAACCGACGCCGTTGTTCCGCGCCGGCACCTGGCTGCTCGGCTGTATCGCCTTATGCGGTCTCGCCTGGCGGCGACGCGCGACCCCCGAAGGCGCCTTTGCCATCGGCATCTGCGGAACGGCCGCAGTCTATGTAGCGACCCTCTTTGCCGTCGGCGTCGCCTCGGACTTTCGTTACGGGTATTTTGCGGTACTCGCCACTATCGCAGGCTGCGTAGCAGTGCTGGCGCCTACGCCTCGATCGGCCTGAACTGTGCTTTGGTGAGCTGTGCAAAACGTCCGCCCAGCCTTTGCAGTTCGTCGAATGTGCCCGTTTCCACGATGCGGCCGTGGTCGAACACCAGGATACGCGTCGCATTTCGAATGGTGGCGAGCCGGTGGGCGATCACGAAAGTGGTGCGGTTCTTCATGACCTCGTCGAGCGCCGCCAACACGTGGGTTTCGGTCGCAGCGTCGAGCGCGCTCGTCGCTTCGTCGAGAATCAGGATCGGCGGATCCTTGAGCAACGCCCGCGCGATGGACAGCCGTTGGCGCTCGCCACCCGATAGCGAGCGACCGCGTTCGCCAACTTTCGCGTCAAAGCCCTCGACATTGTATTCGATAAACTCGAGCGCTTGCGCTCGAGCCGCGGCCGTACGCATCTGCTCGTCGGTTGCGTCGGGTTTGCCGACGCGCAGGTTTTCCGCAATCGAGCGATTGAACAACAGCGCTTCCTGGAACACCACGCCAATGTTGTGTCTAAGCGCGCCAAGCTGAATATCGCGCACGTCGATTCCGTCGATCCGGATGCATCCGGATTGCGGATCGAATGCGCGATGCAGCAACATGAGCGCGGTCGACTTGCCGGCACCGGTCGCCCCGACAAGGGCCACCGTCTCCCCTGGGAGGGCGGTAAAGGTCAGGCCGGACACTGCTGGACGTGTGCCATCGTAGGCAAATGAGACGCTGTCAAACTCTATTCGACCGGTTAAGCGGCCGGGATCAACGGCGCCGGGCCGGTCGTGCATCGCGGGTATAGTATCGAGTACGCCGAAGAATTCGCGCAGGCGTGCTGCATCGAGGGTCATGCGGTTGGCGAAACTGACCGCCTGCTCGAGACGTGCAATCACCATGCCGGCGAGCGCCATAAAGGTCGCGATCTCGCCGACCGTGATCATGCCCTTCCGGAACAGCCAGGTGCCAAGGGCGATGATGGATAGAATTGTCAGCGTTGTCGAAGCGCGCGTAAGCACTGTCGCAACCGCCCACCATGAGAGCACCGGATACTGTGCGGCCAGCAAACGTTCGCTCACCGATTTGAGCGCGGTCACCTCCGATTCGACCCGTACAAAGCTGTGCACCAATGCGATATTACCGAGCGCGTCGGAAGCCCTTTCGGCGAGATCGGAGTGATGAGTCTGCACCGTGTTTTGCAGCGTCTCGGTCTTGCGCAACACCAGCGCGGTAAGCGCGGCAAACAGGACGCAGAGAACTATCAGCAGAATGGCCATTCGCCAGTTGAGGAAAAGCGCCAGCGGGACGAGGAGGAATAGCGACACGAAGGCAGCAAGATGCTCGCGGAAAAACCCGAGCCAAAATGCCCACAGAGCGTCGGTGCCCTGCAACATAATCTTCATCAGCCGGCCGGAGTGGGTTTCGCCGTGATAGGCGAGCGGCAGTTGCAGGACATGTTCGAAATAGCTTGTCAGCACCGCGAGGCGGCTGCGATGCGCCAGTCGGTCGGCAAAGAGCGCGATCAGCGTGCCACAGAAGATCGTAAACAGGCCAAAACCGGCCCAGGCAAAGAGCAGCAACCAGAGTCTCGTCCAGTCGGTGGATTCGGCATTCGCCTGCCCGCCAGCGAGCACATTTATGACCTGGCCGAAAAGCACCGGCTCAGCGAATAGCGCGACAGCCACCGCCACATTGGCGAGCGCCAGAAGCCAGCCCAAACGGCTGTCCCGGCCAAGTTTTGCGAGTACCTGAGCGTAGACGTGCAAAAAACCCATGGAACGGATTGTAGCCGTTTCTCGCCTTATTTGCTCTCCGCGGGTGGGTTTGGTTCGGGCGCGACGGTCGGCGGCGTTGGCGTGGCCGCCGGTGCGGCCGCCGGAGGAGCGGTCCACGCCTTGTAGTCGGCCTCGGAAACGCTCGGCAATTTTTTCAGGAAGGCGACGATTGACCAAATCTCATCGTCCTTCGCGCCCGCCAAAGCGAAGCTCGGCATGCCGGTCATGTTGATGCCATTCTTGATCACCCAGAACAACTGGGACGGCGAGCGATGATCGACGACTTCCTTAAGATCCGGCGGATCGGGGTGCAGCCCTTCCGAAAACTTCGCCCAACTGACGCCCGGCGCGCCATGGCAATTCGCGCAGTTATGTGCGGCGAATGCCTTGGCACCCGCTTGCACGCTCGCAGAATCGTTGATGGAGGCGGGGGGTCGATCTTGCGCATGGCGATCGATCGATGCCGTCCGAACCTGGATCAGCGCCCAACGGACGATTGCCGGGTCCTCGACGGTACCGGCGACACTATAAAAGCCGCCGAAGAAAAATACCGCCGCGCTGATGCCGACAATTATCGCAAGCACGCCGACCACCGCAAGGATACGCATGTTTCGTCTACGATGTGTTCGTTGGGGGCAAAAATACGTCGCCCGATATCCCGTATGCGTTACGTTATCATGAGCAATTCACTCGACGGTGCCGCAGTTCCAATTTCGGAACAAGTCTGCGAACGCCCATTGCTAGATCAAAGACAACTCAGGCCTGCCGGCTTTCCTGACCGGGCGCACGATGCGAAAGATAGGCCAGTAGCTTCATTTCGCGGCGGCCACGCGTCACCGTGTCGAGGACGAGACCCACGGCCAAGCACAAAAGCGCCGACAGCATGAGCCCAGTCGCGAGCACGGCGGTGGGCAGCCTCGGCACCAGACCGGTCTCCAAATAGGTCACCACAATCGGGATCGCGAACGCGATCGACGCGACCGCGGCCGCTGCGCCAACGCCGATATAGAATGCCAGCGGGCGCTCAGCGCGGTAGAGATTGAAAAGAGTGAGAAGAATACGGAAGCCGTCGCGCCAGGTATTGAGTTTTGAGACGGATCCCGTCGGCCGCGCGCAATAGGGCGTGGGTATTTCATCGATCGCCAAGCCCAGTTGAAGCGCATGGATCGTAAGTTCAGTCTCGATCTCAAAACCGCCCGATAAAACTGGAAACGATTTTACGAACCGTCGCGAAAACACTCGATAGCCCGAAAGGACATCGGTGAGAGTGGAATCAAACACCAAAGCGACGAACGCGCACAGAAACTTGTTGCCGGTGCGGTGGCCGGCCCGATAGGCCGCCTGTTCGCTTTCAACGCGGCTGCCTACCACCATGTCAAGCCGGCCATCGAGCAACCGTTTTACCATCAGCCGGACACTCGGCGCGTCGTACGTCGCGTCTCCGTCCACCAAGACGTAGACGTCTGCTTCTACATCAGAGAACATACGACGCACGACGAAGCCTTTGCCCCGGTGCTTCTCCAGAAACACGGCTGCGCCGGAAGCACTGGCGACGGATCCAGTATTGTCCGTTGAGTTGTTGTCGAAAACGAAAATTTCAGCAGCCGGCAGCGCGGCGCGAAAATCTTCGACAACTTTGGCGACCGTCGCCTCTTCGTTGTAGCAAGGCACCAGCACCGCGACTTTGTACGGTTCGAAACGGCCGCGTTCTACATCGGCAGATATCGCCTTTTCTGTCGTCAATCTGAAAACTGGTCCCTGCTGGAATTTTCGTGGTCGAATTGGTGATATTGCGGAATCAGAACATGATCGCCTGATGAATGCAATTGTTCGAACGTTCGTTGGTCGCGTCTGCAATGAAATTCAATCGGCCAAACGCCGGGGTGTCCGTCGCGTTTCCCGACACGTGGCCCGCGCGCATGGTCGGGTCGAGATCTTCTGGACGAAAGGCGTGAGGCCAGATTGGTTCTCCCGGCGGTGCGCGCCACCACGTCTCTTCGGCCATACCTTGCAATAAGCGCTTGATTACAGTTTTATGACGGCGGGCCGTGCGCTGGGTATCAAGGTGATTGCAGCCGGGCAGGGCCGCCCCGTAGGCCATGTTGTCCGTAACGTACAGTCTGTTCAGCCGCCTTGTACTCTCTGAGGGGATTCCTCGGCGCGATACGGCAGCATTCTACACCGTGGCAATCCTGCATGTGGCCGCGCTGGCCATCATGGCCACGAGCGAAGTCGATCTGGTCGCCAAAGCCGCTTACTTGCTCGTTTGGGGGTTGCTCAATTTCCTCTGGCTTGCCCTGCTTCGCCGTCCGGTCGCCCCGGCGCTCATCTCACTGGCATTCATCGTCGCGCTGATCCTGATATCTCAATTCAAGCACGACAAGCTTTGGATGACGGTCGACTTCGTCGACCTCATGATCATTGACCAGGACACATTCGCATTTCTTCTGGCGGCGATTCCGTCGCTCCGGTTGCCGATCGCAGCCGCCACCATGGGTACGGTCGCGCTCGCGGTGGTGGCGTGGTGGCTTGACCCTTTCCGCGTGCGCGTTCGCACAAGTGTGATCGGCAGTTCAATTTGCGCAGGCGCCCTTGTTGTACTTTCTCTTTGGTTTCCGACTGGTCTCTACGAAGATTTCTTTAGCCAGAACTATGTTTCTAAATTTGCGCGCACAGGTGTGGAAGCGGTACATGAACTCTTTACACACGGATATCTGGAATCAGATGCGAGTGTGGCGGAAGGCTTGAAAGGAGGGCGGGCTGCTGCCTGCAATCCTTCGCGCAAACTTCCCCACATCATCCTGCTGCACGACGAGTCGAGTTTTGACCTTACCGCAGCACCCGGAATGAAGGTGCCGCCCGGCTACCATCGCCACTTCCGATCTTTCGATGGACAAGCGCGCAGGCTTTTTGTGGAAGGCGCTGGCGGACCAAGCTGGTTCACCGAATACAACGTGCTTACAGGCCTCTCGGTCCGTTCCTACGGACGCTTCGCTACATCTGTGACCCGGATCGCTGCCGGTCGCGTCGGCCGCGGGCTTCCACATTCGTTGAGTCGCTGCGGCTACAAAACCTTCAGCCTCTATCCATTTTATGGCGCCTTTCTCGGCTCGCGCGCCTTTCAGACGACGGCCGGGATTGAGCGATATCTGGACATGCGTGACCTTGGCACGCGCAGTTTTGAGGCTGACAGCTTTTATTTCAATCAGGCCACGAAAATCATTGCCCGCGAGCGCAGTGACGGTCCGGTTTTCCTGTACGTCTACAACGTTGCCAATCACTTTCCGTGGGACACGCGCCTGCGTCCTGAACTTACTCCCAATTGGCTCGAACTCGGAAACGCGCCAGGCATCGATGAATACATTCGGCGTCAGGGCATGACGGCACACGACTACAGCGTGTGGCTGGAACAACTGAGGCAGGAATTTCCGACCGAATCGTTCTTGATCGTGCGCTACGGTGACCATCAGCCGGAGTTTGGTCGTCACGTGATCGATCCGTCGCTCGGCCAAGAGGCGCTTGCGCGCCACCTGGAAGCGCTGGATCCGCGCTATTTCACGACCTACTACGCGATCGATGCGCTTAATTTTGTGCCCGCTAATTTGTCCTCGGCGCTCGACGAGCTCGAAGCACCTTATTTGCCGTTAGTGGTACAGGAAGCGGCCGGAGTTCCGCTTGATCCGACATTTGCCGAGCAGAAGAGGATCCTGGAACGCTGCCGCGGCCTTTTCTACCGCTGCGCGGGTGGCGTCGAGGCCCGGCGTTTCAACCGGCTGCTGATAGAAGCCGGCCTGATCAAGGGCCTTTAAGGACAGCGCCGCCGCGGTATTGGCCTCGGCCGACACGTGACGCAGACGGGTCCGCAGCGCGTGGCCGCTCTCAATATTGGAGCACAAATTCGGTGCGTACCTCTTTATACCGCCTGGTAAATTATCCGCGAGCTTCGCAGTAGAGCTGTGGAAGCGAGCATCAACGTCCGTTAGTCTCTCGACATTCCCGGCAGGCAACTGCGCTGGAATGCCTGTAAGTCAGAGGGCATGAAGAAAGCGTTGACCTAGCGCATTGCGTGAGTGACGAAGGAGGCCGGGTTGGCCAAGTTTGAGAAGAGTATTGAAGCGACAATCCCGGCGTTGCGCCGGTATGCTCGGGCTCTGACGCAGAATTCCGAAATCGCCGACGACCTGGTTCACAATACACTGCTGCAGGCCATCAGATCGAAACGTCAGTTTCATGGCGGTGTAGTGCTCAGCTGGCTGTATGCCATCCTGACCGATCTCAACAGCGACCGGCTGCGCTTATCGGCGCGGCAGCCAGCGTTGTCGTCCTCCAAGAACGACTTTTCTCCTGATGTGGCGGAGCAGGACGCAGGAAGCGACATCGAGAGTGCTCTGTCGTCTTTGGTAGACGACCAGCGCACCGCGTTGCTGCTTGTTGTTCTGGAAGGACTTACTTACCGCGAAGTCGCGGAGGTGCAGGGCGTGTCGATCAGTATCGTGACCTCGCATTTGGCGGCTGCACGCGGCGCGATCAAAAATGTTCTCGAAGGCGACATCGCAGCGCGCAGTCTCGCCGCCGCACCACAGTCCAGGCAGCAGGAGTCGGTCATGGCGGTGCCACAGGATCCGCCAGCGCGGCCATCAGACGTCTGCACGCCGTCACGGCCTGCGTCGCCGGCTATTGGGACAATAGCAGAGATCAATGCGAAGCGGCATCACGTCCGCTTTTGATTCAAAGCGAACTTTGCGCGAGTTGCCACGTGGTCCAGGTGTAGATTTGCCGATAGATGAAAAATACTATCGAGAAATTTCACCTGGCAGCATGGCAGAGCAGCTCCTTATTTCTGCGCGTAATCGTATTTACCAAGACTTTCGCGCGCATGTACAACCGTCGCACTCAGACCAGGTTTTGGATGTCGGTGTGTCTGACATTGTAAACGACGGCGCAAATGTGTTGGAGCGAAGTTACCCGCATCAGCAAAATATCACTGCGTGCGGATTGGGCGCCGGTGTTCAATTTAAGAGCGCTTTTCCGCTCGTTCGCTATACCCAAATTGAGCCAAATGTCCGATTGCCATTTGACGACGATACCTTTGATGTAGCGACGTCGAATGCTGTCCTTGAGCATGTCGGCAGCTTGGAAAATCAGTCGTTCTTTGTGCACGAGCTTTGCCGTGTTGCCCGGCGTGTGTTTATTGTCGTGCCAAACAGGTTTTTTCCAATTGAACATCATACGGCGCTGCCGATTGTTCATTACCAGGACAACATCTTCCAAATAGCGTGCCGGATTACTGGAAAATCGGAATGGGCGCTCGACGAAAATCTCATCTTGATGACGCGAAAACGGCTTTGGCAGCTTGCTGCGCCAATCAGAAAGAGGGCGGCCGTTGGATATACTGGCTTATTGCTCGGACCATTTTCATCCAATTTGTATCTCGTATTTCACTAGACATTGAGTTAGGCGCCCTGGCATTGAATTGGTCACGCTCCGCCCCTTGAAACAGAAAGACCGCCTCGCGGCGGTCTCTCCAATATGCGATCACGTGTAATTGAGCCAGTCAGCCCGGGCACTCAGACAGGCCGGTGCAGGCCCCGAGGGTGAATTTCGCCTTTTCGTTTGCTGTGCTCGCAGCGATCTCCAGCGCCTCATCGGTGACGTCGAAGGCAAGTATCTCTTGTTCAGTCTTCTCACTCATCGTGATGCTATTCATGGCGTTGATCCTATAGATGGCTGTCGTCCCAGTTGATACTAACACACCGGCAGCGATGTTTATTCTCCCGAAAGCGTGGCGGCTGAATGTCCGCTGATGATAAATTTGAACACACTGAAATACCTCGCGGTTCCCACAGGTGGATCGATTTACTCTTTGGGCTATCCGGAATACCGTTGTAAGAGCGAGTCCTCGAGATGTACTGGGTCAGAACAAATTGCCGCTTAGGCTCATGGGCAGCGTTATTCGCGCTGTGCATCCAGCTTGCGTTGTCTTTTGGCCACATTCATCCCGAAGACATTCAGGGATCTTCTTCAGCGAAAGTCGCGCATTTACAGGACCAGAACGACGGGTCCCCTGATGCCGACCACGGCAAACCCGACCATGATGTCTGCGCGATTTGCGCAGCACTAAGTCTTACATCGAGCTCGGTGTTACCAACCGTTTCGTTACTCACTACCCCAGTTGATCACCCTTACGAGTGGATTGCCGATTTCCGTACCGCGCAAGTCACATTTGGACTTCATTTTCATTTCCAAGCTCGCGCACCTCCCCAAGCCATCTAGCCACGACCGAATTTGGTCTCATTCGCTGAGGCCTGCTCGTAAACCCGCGCCCATGGTGCGGGAGTGCGTGTCACCCACATTCAGTTGGAGCTACGATGCGTTTTCCACCTTGGAAAATCTTAGCGTCATACGGCGCGTTCTTATCCGCACTGACACTCTGTGCCACAGCGTCTTGCGCCCAAACGGCGCTGCCGCAGATTGACGTTACCGTCGCAAGTCCAATCGCCCGTCGAGCGCCGGCAGGCCCTGCACCTGCTCAGCCTGGGCCGCCTCAGCCTGAGCAAACTCAGCCGACTGCGACTCCTGCCGCGGCACCCGAGACGCTGCAGGGAACCATTCCAATCGTCACCGATCAATTCGCAACTATTACGGTCGTCCCCAACGCCGAGTTGCGCCGGAACGGCGCGTCAACCCTGGGCGACCTGTTGTTTGAGAAACCGGGCATCACGGGATCCAGTTTTGCGCCTGGGGCATCCAGCCGTCCGATTATTCGCGGTCTAGACGTCAACCGCGTGCGGATCCAGGAAAACGGCATCGGTGCCAATGGCGCATCCGATCTTGGAGAGGATCACTTTGTGCCCGTTGATCCACTCACCAGCGACCAGGTGGAGGTCATTCGCGGACCCGGAACATTGCGTTTTGGCTCGCAGGCGATCGGCGGCGTCGTCGAGACGACCAACAATCGCATTCCGAGTGACATTCCGGGGCGCGGCATTGGCGGCGAATTCCGTGGCGCGGGAACCTCCGTCGACAATGGCCTTGACGGCGCAGTGTTGCTCGACGCGGGCGGTGGAAACTTTGCCGTTCATGCCGATGCCTTCGGCCGCACAGCGCAGGACTACCGTGTCCCGAGTTATCCGTATCTGACCCCGCCCAATCCGGCGGATGCTCCCAACGCTACACAGCCCGCCAATTTTAACGGCCACCAGCCGAATTCCTCGATGCACAGCAACGGTGGGGCGGTCGGCGCCTCGTATATTTTTAATGAGGGCTTTCTCGGCCTTGCAGTCACGCAGAACGATGCGCTTTATCACATCCCCGGGATCGACGGCGAAGATCACCATACACGCATCGACGCGCACCAGACCAAAGTCCTGAGCAAAGGCGAATGGCGGTCACCAAGTTCGGTCGTCGATACGATCCGATTCTGGGGCGGGGTCACCGACTACAAGCATAGTGAAATTGGCCTTGCGGATGATACCAATCCCGCGAGCGATGGCATTCGCCAGATCTTCACGAACAAGGAGCAGGAAGCGCGTACGGAAGCCCAGCTCGTTCCGTTCGATCTGCGTTTTGCCTCGCTCACGACGGCGATTGGTGTACAGGGCGGTCATCAGGAACTGACAGCGCCGAGCCCGGATAATGCCGGTCTTTGGGACCCGAACAGTAACTGGCGCGTCGCCGGCTACATGTTCAATGAATTCAAATTCAGCGAAACAACCAAGGCGCAGATCGCCGGTCGCATTGAACAGGTCTCACTTTCCGGTGTCGGCCGCAGCTTCGACGCTGCGGGAACGATGACCTCAACGCCGGCTTCGCCAAGTTACACGCCGAAGAGCGTGAGCATCGGCCTCCTTCAAAACCTCGCATGGAATCTGGTTGGCAGCATCACGGCGCAATATGTTGAGCGGGCGCCAAAGCCGGCCGAATTATTTTCTGGCGGCGGTCACGATGCAACGGTGACTTTCGACAAAGGAAATCCGGATCTCAAGATTGAGGCTGCGCAATCGATCGAGGCCGGCTTGCGGCGTGCAAACGGCCCATTTCGATTTGAGGCAACAGCCTACTACACACGGTTCAACGGATTCATATTTCGACAACTCACCGGAAACACTTGCAATGCCGACACAGGTGTATGCGGGCCGAACGCGGGCGACCTCAACGAGGCGATCTATTCGCAGGCTAACGCCATCTTCAGAGGTGGTGAGTTTCAGAGCCAGTGGGACATAGTGCCGATCGCCAACGGATTCCTTGGTGTCGAAGATCAATTCGACGTCGTGCGGGCTACATTCACGGACGGCACTAATGTGCCCCGTATTCCTCCGGTACGCGTCGGAGGCGGAGTCTATTGGCGAAACGACGCCTGGTTAGCGCGGGTTCGGCTAATTCACGCCTTCGCTCAAAACGATATCGCGCCTGTCGGTGAAACTCCAACGCCAGGCTATGACGACCTGCGTGCGGAGGTCAGTTACACGCGCACAACCACCAAACCTAGAGCCGACCAATTGAGCGAAATGACATTCGGGTTGGTCGGCACCAATCTCCTCAACCAAGATATTCGAAACAGCGTGTCCTACACCAAGGACCAAGTGCTGCTGCCCGGCGCAGGCGTTCGATTATTTGCGAGGCTCAAGTACTGACATGTCATCTCATCGCAAGCGTCTCAGATTTTGTGGGGCTGCCGCGGCAATCACGTGCGCTGCGGGTACCCTGGTCCTCGGCCTTTCTCTGTCCGCAGCGCATGCGCAAGCGGAGCTTCCGCCGGTGGAAGGCACGGCGGTCCTGCCGCGCGACCTGTCGCCGTGGGGCATGTTCATGAATGCCGACGTGGTGGTGAAAGCCGTCATGATCGGTCTGGTCTTTGCGTCGGTTGTCACCTGGACCGTGTGGCTTGCTAAAACAGTCGAGATTCTCAAGGCGCGTCGGCAGGTTCGAGCCGCACTAGCTGCGCTGAATTCCATTCAAACACTTCCGAGCGCCCAACCGTCGACGGTCAGCGAACCAGCCGCGGCTTTCTGCGCGGCAGCGATTGCCGAATTGCGCTTGTCTGATGCGGCCGGCGGCAAAGACGGCCTGAAGGAGCGCATCGTCTCTCGGCTGGAGCGGATCGAGGCTGCATTCAGTCGTCGAATCAGCCGCGGCACCGGAGTTCTTGCAACCATCGGTGCGACCGCCCCCTTCGTCGGACTTTTCGGCACCGTGTGGGGCATTATGAACAGCTTTATCGGCATCTCGAAATCTCACACAACAAATCTGGCAGTTGTCGCGCCAGGCATTGCCGAAGCACTGCTAGCGACCGCGCTCGGGCTCGCAGCCGCCATTCCTGCCGTCGTCATTTACAATTTGTTTTCGCGCCAGATTGCGAACTATCGCGCGATGCTCGCAGACACATCGGCGGAAGTCCTTCGGCTCGTCAGTCGCGACCTCGATCGCAGCTTGCCGCTCCGAAAGGGCGGTCCTGCTGCAGCAGCGGAGTAGTTCGAATGAGTGTCCGCCTCGATCATGGCAAGGATGAACTTGATGAGGTCCACGAGATCAACGTCACGCCTTTCATCGACGTGATATTGGTCCTCCTCATTATATTTATGATAGCGGCACCGCTCGCCACGGTGGACATCTCTGTCGATCTACCTTCATCGACTGCGGAGCCGCGGCCCCGACCCGACAAACCGCTCTACCTCACTGTAAAGCCTGATCTGTCGCTAGCCGTTGGGGATACACCGATCGCACGCGGCCAGCTTTCGGCAGCGCTTGAGCAAACGACGCATGGAGACAGGCAAACCCGTATTTTTCTACGGGCCGATAAAGTCGTGCCGTATGGCGAGCTGATGGAGGTGATGAACCTGCTCCGAGCGGCGGGCTTTCTCAAAATCGCATTAGTCGGAGTCGAGAAAACGTCATGATGGCTGCAGCTATGGACGACTACGATCTGCGCCGCTGGGCTCTCAGCGCGATGATTGTGATCGCGACTCATGCCGCGCTTGCTGTGATGGTCACACGTTGGCACGAGCCACTTGCAGGCGATGACGGAACCGAAGCCATCGTTGTGGACCTCGCACCATTCACAGCGCCCCCGACGGAAAGCAAGAGCGACCTTGCGCCGGGTCCAGAGCAGCAGCAATCAGAGGCAGCCCCTAAACCGCAAGTGTCCAAGCCTGAGGAAACGTCGCAAGAGAAAATCGAACATCCACCACCTACGGCAGATGCGGACGTTCAGTTACCGATCGAACCCATCAAGCCGCCCGACAAGCAGTTAGAGCAACCAGGCCCGCCCGCTCTTGCAACGTCGCCACCACGTCCAAGGCCTTCAGCTGCGCAAGTCGCTTCCTGGCATCGCAAGATCGCCCTGCAGGTCGAGCGCCACAAAGGTTATCCGGCGGCGGCACGAGCCCGACATGAGACGGGCGTTGCAGAGCTTGCGTTCAAGATTGACCGACAAGGGATGGTGGTGGCGAGCCGCGTGACACGGACATCAGGTTTCGCATCACTGGATCAAGAGACCATCGCCACCGTCCAGCGCGCACAGCCGTTTCCGCCGCCGCCGCCGAATATGCCGGGCGACACGTTCGAATTCACGGTTCCCATCAAATTCAACATTCGATGATGGAACGCAATGAGCACGACCAGGAGATCAACTTTAGCTTCCACGTCGGGCCTTATCGTCCGTCTGGGTGAATTGCGAGGATGGGTCCAAGCCGGCACCGAAGAGTTGGAGGCAGACCGATAAATGGAGATCAGCGCATCAGAAAGATCGCCCAGGAGGCCACTATGAAAAAGGTTGGAATCGCTCTTAGTATTTTGCTCATGCTCGCAGCTTCGCCGAATAGAGATCACGCCACGTGCGAGCAGGAGTGCTTAAGTTTTTGTCCTGCAAGCTCTGGTGCCTCAAGTCGACAATTTGTTTGCCAGAGCCAATGTTTCGCAAAATGCTATTCGCACCGCGCCGAGCACAAAAATGAGAACCGCTAACATTGGGATCGGAGTAGGTCCGCTGATGTCCGCTTTCGGGGGCAAAGCGGACATTGCTCCCACATCGCAAAATGTCCGCTAATACCCAAAGCGGACACCGGCTAGTGAAACGACAGGATCAGTTCAAGGATCCCGCAGGGGTGAGTTTCGATTTATTCGGCGATCGTGAATCGTCATGAAATGAGTGGAGGCTGGTCGGTGTTATTATCAGGGTCGATCACAGGGGTTTGGTGAAAACGGGTGCTTCATGATGGCAGGCAAATTAAGAGTTCTTTCAGCGGGAGTTGTCGCAGCGGCTCTGATGTGTGGGCCGGCCGAAGCTGCTAAACACAGCAAAAAAAAGACGCCAGTGCCCAAAAACGATACTTTGCAAATTCAGCCGCCGATCTACGGATGGGCAGGCCAATACCGCGGCACAGACCCTGATCCGAATATCCGTTTTCAACTCATGCGCGACCAAAATCTGCGTTGAGGGGGTCGGCGCAAAAAGTCAACGAACAACGGCCTGACCGCGTTACTCTCGTCGTGTACGCTTCTGGCCCTTACGGGCATGCGCTCGTGCGCTGCGCATGTCTGCTTTCGACCCAAGCGGACCAAACCCCTTCCAAAGTAGCGGTAACAGGCCGGGGGTCGGCCGAATGGCGTCTGGCAGAGTGCGGCCTCTAATTGCGCAACTGCCGCGCTCTTTTCTTTTATTTGCCATGTGCGATACCGTCCCGAAGATTTCTCGACGAGAAGAGACGCACGATGACTTCAATTCGGCTACTTGCTGCCCTTTGCGCGACAGTTGTTTGGGCTGGATCGTGCTATGCCGATTGTTCCTCTCTCCACGCACTCGCTCAGCAGCACGCTAATGACATGGCTCGCCGCAACAGCCTCGATCACGCTGGCTTCATGCAGCGTCGAGGGCCGGCGGGTGCTATTGCAGAGAATGTGGCGATGGGATGCGAGACCGAGGCTTGTGCAAGGCGAATGTGGATGCAGTCGCCGCCGCACCGCCGAAACATGATGCTTGGCGGGTGCCAGGCCGTCGCATCTGCGGTATCGGCCAGCGGCCGCCGGTATTGGGCGATGGAGATCGGCGGCAACAGTCGTGCTGGTAACCGCCATACTGGCGGCACTCTCGCTCGAGCGACCCGCAGAGGCACCGGCCACGATGGCATTGTCGGCCGGGATTTCTCCGTCGATGGAAGCAACGCGCCGTGAGTGGCGATGTCCGCGTCTGGCACAAAGCGGATATCTCAGAGCCGTCGATCAATGTCCGTTTTCGGCGGTAGAGCGGACACCACAACTGGCGTCATGTCTGCTTTTGATCCCGCAATCCGGATGACTCGCCGTTCCTGCCGAAGTGTCGGTTAGGTCAGTGCCGTTGCTTTTATGGCGATCGAATAAAGAGGAGAATTTATCCGGTAGCACTCGGCATATATTGAGGAACATGGGGGCGGTGCATGACCCTGCGCACACTTGCAATATTTGGTTTTGTCCTAGCTGTTTTGGCGATGCCAGTCGCGGCGGATGCGCAGGGTGTCGTCCCTGGCGATCAGAAAGGCGCAAGTCAGCTCGTCGTTCACTCGAAACCGACGAGCAAATCGAGGAAGCTGATCGCCAGGGCACAAAACCGAGTAAACCGCTATTTCCGCGATGCGGTCGTCACGCCCACGTTGCGAGAGTGCTGGAGCCGTGTGCAAGGCCGCGGAGATATTGCAATGGGCTTCACCTACAAGAAAACAGGGAGCCGCTGGGTCTTTGAGAAGATTACACTGATTAAGTCCAACTTGCCCGCGGGGCAAGATGAGGTGGCGTTACGGTGCATGCAGGACTCGATTGGCGCTACGTCGTTCCCTGTGAAGGCTACTGATCTTCGCGAGACCTATGCCAAATCACTTGTTGTCAGGTGGACCTGGCCGGTGCCCTTGCCGCCGAAAGGCGCCAGGACGGCGCGAATAAGGGGTGGCGGAGGTCTAGGGGATACAGGGGGCGCCTGCGAGATCTGTGATTGGCGCGGGACGTACCCGTATGGGCTGACGTGCAAGCCTTCATCCGGTGGCTCCTCCGATTGCCGGAGCGATCCGCAAACACCCAATGTGTGCTCCACCGGCGACCCCTGCCTGTCGGGGATCTTCGGCACGTCTGGTGGGTACATCATCTATTAGCCCGGTGTAGGGGCAACCTGGTGTCCGCTTCTGGCACTTAGCGGACATTCCGATGCTGGCGATCAATGCGCTATTGGGGGTAAAGCAGACATTGTGCTGACCCGCCAAGATGTCCGCTGACCTGAGATGACTGGCATCTGAGGGTGGCCGCATCAAAGTCGACAGCCGACAAACCAAGTGACTACCTTTCCGCAAATCTGTGCCATTTGGGCTTCGACGAGTCGGCCCATCCGTACCTTGCGGCCGTTCAAGCCCTTATCGCGTCCTGTCATTGTCGAGTCTCCGGTACGCCTTGACGACTTTTACAGGGGCTCGCATTTCGTCCCGCGCGAAATCGAACAGCCCCGTCCAAATGATGAGCGGCAAATAGAATAACAGTGGCATCTTTGCACCTCGCGTTCGGTTCGATGAAAAGAACCGCGCCCTTGCTTGCGCGCGGTTCTGCTTCTCGATCAGATGATGTAGCTCTGCCAGAGCCACCTCGTGGCTTTTGCCTGGGCTTCAGCTTTGCCGAAGGGCAGGTGGTAGTCACCTGGTATCGTCAGCTCGTTCCAGTTTTGGGAGTGACGATATTCGGCGATCCGGCCTGCGATAGCGACCCGGCTGGTCCAGTTCAGGATGCTGTTTGACACGGCGCCTCCAATCTTGGGGAGTTGCTTAGGTCCAAGTTGATCAAGCCGGGCATTCAGACAGGCCCGTGCAGGACCCAAGGGTAAAGATCGCAGCTATTTCTTTTCCTCCTGCAGTTTCCAGTGCCTCATCCGATACTTCGCAAGTAAGCAGATGTTCTTCTTCCAAGGTGCTAGGGAACTTCACCATGTTGCTTCTCCTGTGTTTGAGAACTGTACGTGCAAGAGACTGCAAAATGGTCTGCGCTATTCCTGCCAGTGCTTCACTTCTGGATAACGACATTGCGAAGACCACCCGGGAATAAAATCGGACGGCGAAAACCCTGGGCCTCACTGTGTCGCCCGCGCGGCTCAACAATGCCGACGAGGTGATCGAATAACGCGACTTGTCGGGGCCGGCCCCGGCGGTATTCATGATTGTGCAGGAGTCGGCAGAAGCTGCGGCGGTTGGGCAAGGGCGCGAACACGTGCCGGACTTGTCAGCAAGCCCAATGCAAGACTGAAAATGGCAAGGACGTTGTTGCTGGCAACAAGACAACGACCGAGTGCTACGAAGGACACGGCAAACCACCGGCCAGAGTAGCTCCTCCCAAGGGGTCGCCTCCTAAGGGATTCACCTCGTAAGGGGTCCCCGCGTGACGGACCGGGCAGGGACAAGCGATCTGTCGCGCCGCAAAAGAAGTGACAACTGAAGCCGACGATGTCCGCTATTGGTACAAAGCAGACATCGTCTAGTGCACTGCGACGAGCTCACACGCGTACAAGCTCCTTCCCCTTATTGGCGGCCACGAAGCCATTGAAAACCTCGTTGATCTGGTTCCACGACTTCAGCGTCTTCATGTTGTCGAGCCAGCGCTTGATGTTGGGATAAACAGACAGGTCGCAGCCGACCAAATCGCCGATCGACACCACAGCGGCGCCGAAATAGTCGGCTATGGAGAGTTCGTCGCCGCAGAGATACCGGCTTTTCGGCCCAATCCAGTGGTCATTAAGAATTTGCAGCCAATTTTTGGCGCCTTGCTGTCCCCAGGCGATAGCGCCGGCGTGCGCTTCGTCGCTGCGGCGCTTGTGGTGCGGAAAGAGCTGCGGATAGATCAATCCGTAACCGAAGTCGCGGTAGAATTGGGTATTGAGCCAGTCCATAACCTCATTGATTTTGGCGCGCTTTTTCAAATCTTTCGGGTAGGACGGCAGGTCATACTTGTCGGCGAGATACTTGAGGATGGCCGAACTTTCCGTCAGGCGAAGATCACCATCCTCAAGCATCGGCACCATCCGGTTGGGATTTAGCGAGGCATACGGTTCCTGATAATGCGCGCCATTGAGAATATCGACCACCTCCTCGTCGCATTTGATGCCGTTCTCGGCAATGAGCAGCCGTACAGGGCGGGACGCGGTCGATACCGGATGCATATAGAGTTTCATTGTCACATCTCCCATTTTTTTTGCTGTCCAACATCTGCTTAGGACGATCTCTCTCACAAGCTACTCATGAACTCCAATCAGTCGAGTGCGTGAACGAGCGGCCTACACCTTCGCGCCGCAGCTGATGGAACGAGCTGAAGTCTCGTCAACAAACTTGATTGACGCCAGCTGGTGACGGCCTGCGTATCGCCGGCAGCACTTGCGTTGCGAGCAGTTCGATCGATCGTGCCACCTTCGTGTACGGCAGGCCACCGATGTCGACTTGGCCGAGGAATCGATCGTGAGCAAATAGCTCGCGCTCGTACATGAGTTTGTCGATGATCTGCTGGGGGCTGCCGACGAAGATCGGGCCGCCGGGCCCGGCGCGCTTTTCATAGACGTCACGCGGGACTTCGCCAGAGAGGTTAGCGCGCGGCGCGTGCTCGCGGAAATAGGCGCTGTAATGCGGATAGAACTCATCAAGGGCAGTCTGGGAGTCCTTCGCCACATGGACATGCGTCGCTATGGCGACCTTCAGCGTGCTTGCGTCGTGTCCTCTTTCAGCGTGGCGTTGCCGATAGGCGGCGATTTGGCTGACAAAGTTGGCCGGCGGCTGGGAGATGTTCGCAAGAATGACCGGCAGGCCAAGCTCGCCCGCCCGCAGCGCGCTTTCTGGATTGCCACCGACGCCGAGCCAGATTGACAACTTGGTTGCAGGCCGCGGTGAAATTTGGGAGTTGCTCAGCGACGGTCGGAAGCGACCACTCCAGGTGACGCGCTCACTGTCGCTTAACTTGAGGAGGAGATCGAGCTTTTCGGCGAAAAGGGCGTCGTAGTTCGCGAAGTCATCGCCGAAGAGCGAAAAGGATTCGATGTAAGCGCCGCGCCCCGCGATCAGCTCGGCGCGGCCGCCGGAAAGGAGGTCCACGGTCGCGAAGTCCTGAAAGACCCGGACTGGATCGAGCGTGGAGAGGATTGTAACGGCGCTGCTCAGACGGATGCGCTTCGTTCCGCCCGCAATCGCAGCCATGACGACCGCCGGCGATGAAATCGGGAGGTCCAAGCGGTGGTGCTCGCCGACTCCGAACACGTGAAGGCCGGCCTCGTCGGCGAGCTTTGCGGCGGCCAGGATCTCGGCGTAACGCTGTGCAGTGCTGATCGCACGGCCGGAGTTCGGATCGGGGGTAATGTCGCCGAAGGTGTAGATGCCTAGTTCCATAGTGCTTCCTGCATCAATGCCCTTACCATAGAAGAACTTCCGAATTCGCAAGATTAAAAACGCCGCCTCTGGCTCTTTATTTGAGAGAGGCTCGCCCCCTAGCGGGTTTTCGATTGAAGAAACACCTTTCGCTGACGACGGCGCGATTGGCCCAAAGTCCAATTATCGCAAGTGTCTGGTCTGACCCAAAGCGGACATCGGAACTGCCACCGAACTGTTAGGGTCGACGGCTCTCGCAGTTGATTTGCATCAAAGTTTGTGCGCCTCGCCAAAATGACTGGGTTAATTTGTGGAATTTGCGGACATCGAGCGTGTGAATTGAAGCGCGAAAGGCGAACAACCATGAGACACATCGTCGTGAAATTGCTGGCTCTTATCGCGCTCGCTTGCTTGCTGGGGACAACGGCGCGCGCTGAGTCTTTCGCCAAGCGGGTCGACATCGGTGGGGGAAGGATGATGTACATCGAGTGTCATGGCAGCGGATCACCCACCGTACTGCTCATCTCGGGTACGGACACGGCGTCTGACCTGTGGCACGCTGCTGATCAGAAGGGTCTGACGGTCTACGACGACATCCAGAAGACGACGCGGGTGTGCGCCTACGACCGACCCGGTGCGCCGCACCTCGACCAAACCTTCAGCCGCAGCGACCCGGTGCGCCAGCCGACCAGTCCTCAAAACGGGGTCGACGACCTCGTCGCCCTGCTGAAGGCGGCCCACGTACCGGGCCCTTACGTCCTCGTCGCGCACTCTTTCGGCGGCACGATCGCACGGGTCTTCGCCGGCCAGCATCCTGACGAAGTCAAAGGCATAGTGTTCGTTGACGTCCTCACGCCCGAGCTTCGCGCCCAGATGACACCTGAGGAGTGGAAGGTCTGGAGGCGCATCAACGCCCGGCCGGCCGAGGCGCTCGCGGCCTACCCGGATCTGGAACGGCAGGATTTCGATGAGACTTTGGATCAGACGGCCGCCGCGCCAGCGCTAAGGCCCATGCCAGTCGTCGTGCTCACGGCCAGCGACAAGTTCATCGATGTCGTCCCGAAGCTCATCCAGGCCGGTGAGCTGCCGCCTGATACACCGCCGGATTTCGGAGCGGTCGTCGACCGAGCGAACTCGGCGGCCCAGAACCAGCTCGCGGTGCTCGTGCACGGCGCGGTGCACATCACCGACACGCATGCGGGACACAACATCATGATCGACAACGCCCCAGTCGTCATCCAGGCCATCCGCATGGTGGTCGACGCGGTGAGAGCCGGACAGAGCTCGCTCAAGGGGTGACGGATTAACGGACATCCTAAAGCGCTTAACTGATGTCTGCTTTTGGCCCAAAGCGGACGTTGGTTGTGCACTGCGGTAATGATCTTGGTGCGGCGTCAGCACTTACTTGGCTGTTGCGGATGAATAAAGGCCGTACTTCAATGACGAACTGCGACGTTACTGCAAACTCGCCGTGTTTTTCGACC
>Ga0134121_10000816_pt1 | contig 32282 bp, 31 predicted proteins | sample KB301_FD_96463 | JGI IMG/M metagenome (GOLD analysis project Ga0134121, IMG submission 96463) | Terrestrial soil microbial communities without Nitrogen fertilizer from Kellogg Biological Station, Michigan, USA - KB3-0-1 | ecosystem: Environmental > Terrestrial > Soil > Unclassified ...
ACTTCGGGGGGTACGGTGAGTTTCTCCATTACGGTTCCTGGCAAAGCAGACATTTGGCTGGCGGGCCAGCCCAATGGAGCGGTGCTGGTCAGTGATACTGCCCCAACCAACAGCCCAGTATTGGGTTCGAGTGGATTAAACCTGGCGAATGGGAGCTTTCTGACCATCTTAGCGACCGGGGGAACAAACTACGGCGGCTGCGGTAATTCGTCGCCCGATGGCGGTTGTGGTGGAGACCTGACGGTTGTTTCGCCGGTTTTCAACATTTCTGGAAATAGTTTGAGCGGCGTCACTGTTCCCATTAATGCGCTGATCGGTATTTTCCTCGACAACAATGTGCCTGGCGCCAGCCAACCACCGGCGGCTTTGAATTTTACGTCGGTGGCGGCTCGCGGCGCCCGGACCATTAGTCCGCTTCTGAACCAGGTGTTTTTCATCGGTGACGGATTAATGGGAACGGGAAGCCTGAGAGCCCAGCAGTTTATTGTGCCGCCCGGCGCGACGCGGCTCTTCCTGGGCTCGGCGGACACTCCCGGCGGCAACTACAACAACGCCGGCAGCTTCACGGTGTCCGTATCGGTCGGCGCGATGGCGATCACCAGCGCACCCATAACCACGTTCCGGGTCGGCACAGCGGAAACCTTCACGGTGACAGCGACAGGTTCACCGACACTGAGTGCATCCGGCGTGTTGCCCAGCGGAGTGACCTTCAACGCGGCGACCGGCGTGATGAGCGGCACCCCGGCATCAGGAACAGCCGGCACCTATCCCCTCATCTTCACGGCTCACAGTCGCGTGGGTGACGTGACGCAGAACTTTACCCTGACGGTCACTTCGGCTGGAACGGTGAGCTCTGTCATTACGGTTTCCGGCAAAGCAGACATTTGGCTGGCGGGTCAGCCGGATGGAGCCACACTCGGTAATGACAGCGCTCCAATCCACGGTGCGGCCTTTGCTTCGAGCGGATTGAACCTGAGCGGTGGCAGCACGCTGACCATTTCAGCGGCTGGAGGCACAAGTTATGGCGGCTGCGCTGATTCGTCGCCTGACGGCGGTTGTGGTGGAAACCTGACTGTTGTTTCGCCTGTTTTCAATAGTCCGGGAAACAGCCTGAGCGGCATCACTGTTCCCATTAATGCGCTGATCGGTATTTTCCTCGACAACAATGTGCCGCGCTCCGGCCAGCCTCCTGCAGCCTTGAATTTTTCGACGGCAGGAGCGCAGGCCGCGGGAACCATTAGCCCAGTGTTGAACCAGGTATTCTTCATCGGTGACGGATTAACCGGAACCGGAACCGGTACAGCCCAACAGTTCAGCGTGCCGGCCTTCGCCACGCGGCTCCTCCTGGGCTCGGCCGACAACCTCGGCAACAACTCGGACAATTCCGGCAGCTTCAATGTGACCGTGTCGCTTACCGGAACGGCCGCCACAATTGCGCCAGCGGTGACGATCGATCTGGCGGCGGGGCAAGCCGATCCAACCGGTATCTCACCCATCAACTTCGCCGTGGTGTTCAGCGAGGTGGTCACGGGCTTCACCAACTCTGACGTAACGCTGGGCGGAACAGCACCATTCGGGACCAAAGCGGTGGTGGTGACGGGAAGTGGGACAACCTACAACGTGGCTGCAAGCGGCATGACCGGCCCGGGAACTGTGATTGTCACGATTGCAGCCGGTGTTGCCACGGGAACGGTTTCCGGTCTCACCAATGTGGCATCCACCGCCACCGACAATAATACGGTCTCTTTCACGGGGCCCGGACCCAAGAAGGTACGCGGACAACTCATTAGCGATTGAACGGACGTCGCTTGATCTTTGCTCGTGCGCTCAAGGCAATTCGAGTGCAGCTTGGAGACCGATGTTTATCCGTGCCGGAGCCACGATACTATGGCAGAGAAACAGCCACCTGAAGTGGCTTAACAACAGGGATCTCGGGAGGTTCCGATATGGCAAAGCCCCTGCTGCCTTGGATCGTGGCGATGGGAACGGTTGCAGCGATGGCTTCAGGATGTTCGAATGAGAACAAAACTAATTCAGGCGCGACAGGCCTGTGGCAGGTTTACGAGCAGTCGCTGAAGAAAGCCAAGTACATCGATCTCACGCACACCATCACGCCGGCCGTTCCCGTCTGGAAAGGCTTCGGCCCCTCGAAGTTCGGTCCAGCGGTCGCGCCGGAAACTGGCAAGCCTTACGAGTACAGCAAAGACGGTTTTGAAGCGACTTCTTACAACCTCTCTACCGATCAATTGGGCACGCAGTTGGACCCGCCCGCGCATTGGGCACCTGAGTACCCCGGAATCGACGAGTTGCCGCCGACGTATGCCATTCGTCCGCTCGTCGTGATCTCGATTGTCGATCAGGTGGCACGCGATCCCGGATACCACCTCCAGGTTGCCGACATCGAACGCTGGGAAAGTCAGCATGAGAAAATCCCCGCGGGCTCCGTCGTAATGGTCCGTTCGGACTGGTCGAAGGAATGGCCTAATCCCGAATTGGCAAAGCGCGAGGTCTTTCCCGGAGTTTCCCTGGCGGCGTTGAAGTTCTTACACGAACAGCGCCACATCCTCTTCCACGGGCATGAGCCGCTCGATACAGACACGACACCGAAGCTGGAGGGCGAACACTGGTTGATGCACAACGGCTACACGCAAGCGGAAGGAGTAACGAACCTCGACCAGGTTGCGGAGACCGGATGCCTGGTCACGATCGGATATCCCAAATTCAAGGGCGGTCTCGGCGGATACGCCCGTTATGTCGCTATCTGCGCACCGGATTGGAAGTACGGCGTTTCGGTGGGTGAAATCCCCGAAGCACCGCTGGCGAAGAATGACAAGATTCTGCAGTGGGACAAAGAGCAAGGCGTGCGAGTGCGAAGGTGATCAAGTCCTGGAGCTTGCGTCGACGAGGCTCGGCGTGAGCGATCCTGCGCGACGATCTTCTCGCTCGACGGGCTCGTGAGTCCCTCTAGCCGAGGCAGCAACAATAACCGCAGTCTTACTGCTTTTCGAACACCAGCACGTTGGTAACGTGAGCGCCGGCCGCATCCATGTAATCCGATCGGTCCGTCATGGTTTTGCCGTCTCTTGTTATCGTTCGCGTGCTGGAGGCCACCACCTTGCCGTCCTGTCGTTGCGTGATTTCCACGGTGTACGGATCGATCGGCTTATAAGCGATGGTGCGCTCGATTTTCGGACTGATATGCGATCCAAGTGATGTCGCCAGTGTCGCCACGGTGTGCTGTGCGTACTCTCTGCTGTCATAGTTCGCCGCGGATATGGCACCAAGTGACGGAAGCCCGGCGGGATCGATATTGAACGTGATCGCCACGATGGACCCATCGGTGCCGGCCGCATACTGCCGTACGGCACCCGAGCCCTTCGGAGGCGGCGGGCCTGGAGCATAGATCGATTTTTCGATGTTTTGCTTCCAGGTCCCGATGATCGGATTCACATTCTGCGCCGGAGTCGCGGTGTCGAAGGCCATCAAGAAGACGATCGCGACCATACAACCGGTAACAAACAAGCTGCGTTTCATAGAACCTCCAGGACAAAAGCAACTCGTCGTGAGTCTGAACGGTCGGCCTGCGTGAGAAGACGTTGTCTCTTGTTCTATACCCGGGCTTGGTACAGGTCAAATGTATTTAAGAGTTCCACGGTTGTCCGCAAGACAGTTTCCACGAATCGCAAACCGCGTACTTTAGAGAATAGGCCCTGAATTGCTTTTGGTGTTACGCTCCAGTCCTGACGGAGGAATCTATGAAGCTGATCTCGATGATGATGCTGGCGCTGCTCGCCGCGCCGCAAGGCAAAACCCCGGAGAAACCGAAAGTGGCGGACGTATTGAACTTCACAATGAATAGTCTGGATGGAAAGTCGGTGAACCTGGCGAAGTACCAGGGCAACGTCGTGCTGATGGTGAACGTGGCCAGTGAGTGCGGATATACGCCACAGTATGAAGGACTCGAGACCCTGCACAAGAAATATGCGGGGCGCGGGCTGCGCATCCTTGGATTCCCTTCCAACGACTTCGGCGGTCAGGAACCCGGCAGCAACGGCGAAATCCAGGAGTTCTGCAAAAAGAACTACGGGGTCGAGTTCGACATGTTCTCCAAAATCAAGGTACTCGGGAGCGACAAGGCTCCTCTGTACAAGACCCTTACATCGACACCGAAGTTCTCCGGCGATGTCTCCTGGAATTTTGAAAAGTTCCTTATCGGCCGCGACGGACAGGTAATCGGACGATACAAGTCGCCGGTGGAACCGCTCTCGGCAGAACTCACCAAAGCGATCGAGGCAGCACTGGGGAAGTGAGTTCGACCGATTCCAGCATCACGCACGTTGCAGACACGGCGCTTTGGGTGGCCACGTATCGCGCCATTGAGTCGGAACGTCCCGATGCGGTCTTTCATGATCCCTTTGCGGGAGTACTGACGGGAGAACGTGGCAGGAAAATCGCTGCGAAGATGTCGTACGCGAAGGTCATGGCATGGATCATGGTCGTTCGCACCGTGGCCATCGACGAATTGATCAAGCGCGCGGTCTTGCTTGGAATCGATACGGTCGTGAATCTTGGCGCCGGGCTGGACACGCGGCCGTATCGCATGGATCTTCCCGCTTCCCTTCGCTGGATCGAGATCGACTTCCCTCAGATGATTCAGTTCAAGACCGAGAAGCTAAAAACAGAAATGCCGGTTTGCCGCCTGGAACACATCTCTGCGGATCTCGCGGATGTTCCTCTCCGCAGGTCGATCTTTCAGCGCATCGGATCCGAAGCGAAGAGAGTCCTTCTCATCACTGAAGGCGTTATTGCCTATCTCAGCGCGAATGAAGCAGAAGCCCTGTCGCGCGACCTTTTCGCCGTTCCGTCATTTCAGTATTGGATACAAGACTACCGCCAGGGTGGAGTTCGGCAAATGTCCGCGCCGAAGATGCGCCGGCTCTTGAAAGACTCGCCATTCAAGTTCGACGTTGTGGATTCACTTTCCTTCTTCAAGCGACAGGGATGGCAGATTCTGGAGAACCGCATCGCGGCCGATGAAGGGGAACGCATTAACCGGCCGTTCCCTTTCATTTTTCCGTGGAGTCTCGCTTTTTTCGTGATGCCGAGAAAAGTCCTCAAAAAGTATCGCAACGCCACGGGCTACGTTATGTACGAGAAGCCCGCTGGTCCTGAAGCTTGGCGATCTGTTCCTGGATCTGCCGTCTGAACTCCAGAGGATGATCGATTTTTTCGAAAGGCTCGGAGGAACCTCCGGTACCCCGAAGCACGATGCTTCCATATCCGAAGAGTCTCCCCAGAATTGTTTGATCCGCGCCCACGCTTTCGATCTTGGACAAGAACATCTCCGCCGTTCGGCGGTGGACCACTCCTGTTTTGAAAATCACCCGCTTGTTCGTCACCGCAAACTCCGCCGCACGGCGTTCAACGAACGCCTTTATAAGGGGCACCGCCCCAATTACAATCAGGCCGAAGCCGATTCCCATAAAGACGTTCCTATTGTCCGAATCATACCCATACCGTATGGCCACGAAACCAAAGACCAGGAAGGCCACGGCCAGTGCGACAGGGCCCAGTAAACCGGTCCAGTGAAGGTGTCCACGATACGTTACGACTTCATCCGTGATCAGATTCTGATCGACATATCCCATGAGCTGCTTTTACCGGCCTTTCCTCTCATCGTCTCAGTATAAATGCAGAAAGGCGCACCGGCTTGTCAACCGTTGCGCCTTTCACTCTACAGGGCTATCTTGTTTTTAGCAGCCGACTAGTATCGGCCGCCACCGCCGCCCCGGCCGCCGCCGCCACCGCGGCCGTATCCACCACCGCCACCGCCGCTGTTCGAACGAGCTCCGAAGTCCTTCTTAACCATCGGACGCGCCTCATTCACCGTCAGTGCCCGTCCATTGAGTTCAGTTCCATTCAGTTGCGAGATCGCCTTCTCGGCGCTATCGTCGCTCATTGCCACAAAACCGAAACCCTTGGATCGGCCGGTATCGCGGTCGGTAATGATACTGACCGACTCCACCTCGCCAAACTGGGCAAACAAATCGTTGAGATCAGCGTCTGTCGTCTGAAAGGACAGATTCCCTACAAATACTTTCTTAGCCATTTTCTTCTTTCACCTATTTTAGTTGTTGTCGGGAACTTCGAGAGCTATGCGGGAGGCAGACCTGAAAAAAATCAAACTCTCCAAACAGGACAAGAGGTTCCGAACGAATTTGCAAACTGTGTTGCGTATGCAAGCATACGCTAAAGGGATCCTCTGTCAAAGCTTTCCTTCGCTTTCCTGCCGTGGACGCGAAATTGCATCAGTTATTCTAGTATGGCCGCACGCGCAATCTGGAAAGGCGAGCTCAAAGCGGCGAAAATCGTCGACCTGATGGAAGTACTGAAAGCCAGCCTCGGCCAAGGCCGGAAATCGAAGCGCGCCGCGTAGATCAGACCCACCGCCAACAATTGATTAGCAGGCCTTCCACCGCGTATCATCGCCATTCAAAACCAACGTCATCGAGGTGCCTGATGGAATTGTCGCGAATGAGGACTGGGGTGACCCTGACGTGTCTGCTGTTGTCTGCGGGGATTGCGATCGCAGCACAAGGACAACGGGGAGCTCGTGGAGGAGGGGGCAACCAGGGCGGAGCTCCACGTCAGGCGCCCACTACTTTTCCGGCGCAGCAACGGGCTAGTGGTGATCCCGCACTGGTCGCACGCGGCAAGTCCCTCTATGAAATCAACTGCCGATCCTGCCATGGCGTGGATCTTCGCGGTGGCGACGGCGGCGGTCCGAATATTCTGCGCTCGCAAATCGCTCTCAATGACCAGGCCGGCGAGTTGATCTATCCCGTCGTGCGCGAAGGCCGGCAAAATCCCGGTATGCCTCAAATGCCGCCGATGACCCTCTCGATGGATGACGTCGCGGCCGTTGCCGAGTATATCCATAGCGTCGCGGCAACCGCTCAGCGCCAGGGCGGTCCGCCTCCTGGCCCACGGCCCGCGCTGAACGTGCTGGTGGGTGACGCGAGGGCCGGCAAGACCTATTTCGATTCAAAATGCGCATCGTGTCATTCAGCAACCGGCGACCTCGCCGGCATCGGTAGTCGGGTTACCGATCCCATGACGATGCAGAATAATTGGCTCGCCGGAACAAGCGGCGGCAACGGCGGACGCGGCGGGCGGGGCGGCAGTACCGCAACCGTGACAGTGACCCCCTCGTCAGGTCCCAAGGTCGAAGGACAGCTCAACCGCATTGACGACTTCATTGTCATCGTGAGTCTGGCAGACGGCAGTTCGAAGTCTTTCCGCAGAGATGGCGATAACCCGAAAGTCGAAATTCGCGATCCGCGCGATCTCCATCGGAATCTGCTGCCCGAGTACACGGATAAAGACATTCACGATGTGACTGCTTATTTGGTGACCTTGAAATGAGCCGAACGAAACTTCTCGTTATTGCTTCGCTCCTTCTATTGCCCGCGCTGCTTGCGGGCCAAACACAGGGCGGACTCGATCCCGCCTCGCTTCTGAAGCCGCTCGGCGACTCCTGGCCGACGTACTCCGGAGATTACACGGGCCGGCGATACAGCACGCTGAAACAAGCCGATCGTAACACCGTCAAGAACCTCACTCTGGGCTGGACGAGCCGGCTCAACCCGGCGACCGGCGCCGGCACTGTCGTTGGCGGTGAAGGACTAGAGGAATACGCCCCGGGCGGCGTGACGGAAAAGGGCTCCATTCTGATGGTGGACGGCATCCTTTATCCCTCGGCACCCGATCACGTGTGGGCTCTCGACGCGCGCGACGGGCGCCAGCTCTGGCACTACTACTGGAAGACGCGCGGCGGAACCCACATCGCCAATCGCGGCGTCGCTCTCTGGCACGACAATCTTTATTTTGAAACGCCGGATGACTATCTCGTCTCGCTCGAAGCAAAGACCGGCAAGGAACGCTGGCATGTGCCCATCGTGGCGTTCGAGGAACAATATTTCTCGACGATGGCGCCCATCGTCGTAGGCAACCACCTTCTTGTTGGAACGGGCAACGATCTCGATGCTCCCGGGTTCCTTTCGTCCTACGATCCCGAGAACGGGAAACTACAGTGGAAGTTCTACACCGTTCCGATGAATCCGGGAGATCCCGGGCTGAACACATGGCCTAACCTGGACGCAGCGCGCCACGGCGGCGGCTTTGCATGGCTTCCCGGAGTCTACGATCCCGAGACCAGGCTCTATATCTTCGGAACCGGAAACCCGACTCCGGGTTACACCGGCGCCGGACGGCCCGGCGACAATTTGTTCACGTGTTCGCTGATCGGGGTCAATGTCGAGACGGGAAAGATGGCGTGGTACTTCCAGACATCGATACACGATACACACGACTGGGATTCCGCGCAGACGCCGGTCCTCATTGATGCGACTATCAACGGGCAGCAAAGAAAGCTCGTTTCCACGGCGGCACGCAATGGGTACTTCTATACCCTGGATCGCATCACGGGCAAACAGATCGTCACCACGAAGTACGGCTCAACCGCAAATTGGGGAAAGAACTTGCGGCCCACCGGCGAGGTTGCTCCGGATCCCGGCAAGGAAGCGACGATACCCGGCTCGCTGGTTTCGCCCGTTGAAGGCGGAGTGACCAACTGGCCGCCGCCGGCGTACTCGCCCGATACAGGGCTGTTTTACGTGCAGGAACACAATGGGTTCAACATGCTCTACTTGACGGATCCCGATCCCCGCGGATCCATGGGCCTTGCCGGCAAGCAGCCGTTTAATCTGGGATCCCTCGGCGATTACCTGACCGCCATCGATCCCAAAACGGGAAAGGTCGCGTGGCGCCACAAGTTTTATGGCGCCGGTGGCGGCGGGTTGCTGACAACGGCGGGAGGCGTGCTGTTCTCTGGCGATGGCAGCGGGAATTTCGCGGCATTCGACACGAGAAACGGAAATCCGCTATGGCACACGCGGATTGGGAATATCTCGAATGCGCCGCAGACATACCTGCTGGATGGAAAGCAGCACGTACTCGCCGCAGTCGGAGACACGCTGTACGACTTCCTGATGTATTAGTTCGAACGCGCAGCGCGGGCCAGGGCGTCACGTGAAATGCGGTATCTACGGCTCGCGGAATTTCTGCGGCAAGGCGGTATGGGCGGATCACACAGACGAACGACGGCCACCCGCTGGGATCGATACCCGATACGGTCCCGTCAGCTATTCGGTCTCCGGTAACATCCATGGCACAATCAGGCACGGACGAAATCCAAGGTGCTGAAACGGAATCCAATCCTCTGACGGGCAGCAAGAGCATGCGCTGGTTCTTTGTTTGCATGGCCTGCTTGTTGTTGGTCATCGTCGCCGTCGGATTCGCCCCGTCGTTCTATCTGCCGAATGTCCTTTTGCCGGAACTGGCGGCGACAGGCAAACTTACCTTTCCTGCATATATCGTTTTGCACGGCGTCGTGCTGTCGCTGTGGTATCTGCTGTTGTTCATCCAGGCGCTTCTCGTCACGACGAAGCGAGTTCACATTCATCGCAGACTGGGAATCGCCGGCGCTGCGCTTGCCGCCGTGCTCGTTCCTCTGTCTCTGTTCGTCGTCACCCGTTCCGTGGCCAGATCAAATCTGGGTGCGCTTCCGGTCATTGGCGACTACGGCCTTTTGGTTTTGTTCGCGACCTTGGTAACGGTGGGCATTCGGTTTCGCCGGAAGCCGGAAGTGCACAAGCGGCTCATGCTCATCGCGTCAATCAGCATTGCGGCTCCTGCGATCGTGCGCTGGCCCGGCGCAGAATCTGCGTTGCCTTTTTCCTTCCTCGTGCCGCAGTTGACCATGTTTGCTGCAATCATCGTGCACGACATTGTCGCCCTCCGACGCGTGCATCCCGCAACCCTCTGGGGAGTGGCGGCGTACCTCGTCGTCGTCGGTGTGTGTGTGCCGCTGGCCTTCAGCCCCCTCGGCCAGCAGCTCCTCAAATCGCTTAAGTAGGTTTCATTGTGCAGGGCGCGGCAGACGTTTGGCCTACAGCAGATCGTACGCCGGGCCGCCGCCACCTTCCGGCGGCACCCAGTTGATCACCTGATACGGATCCATGATGTCGCAGGTCTTGCAATGCACGCAGTTGGAAGCGTTGATCTGCAGGCGGCCGTCATTCATCTCGTAAACCGCCGCAGGACAGAAGTTCTGGCAGGGATTTCCAAATTCGTTGGTGCACCGGGGGTGGCAGATGTCCGGCTCGATCACCACGAGGTGACACGGCTGATCCTCATCGTGAGCGGTTCCGGAATGGTAAACGTCTGTCAGCTTGTCGAAGGTCAACTTGTTGTCGGGGATCACGGGAGACTGCGTCGCCGTTTGCGCCATCCCACGGACCATGCGCCAGTGCCCTGCGACATTGGAATACCGGTTGCGCAGGCCACGCCCTCCCGTCAACATCTGCAAACCCGTGTGAAACATGCCTGCGACGAATCCGCGCTCAAATCCCTGATGGAAGTTGCGCACCTTCCATAATTCGTCTTTGATCCAGCTCGCTTCGACCCGTTCGCGAAATCGCTCCAGGCGCTTTGCCGAGACATCATTCGCTTCCAGCGCTTCTGCGGCCGTTTGCGCCGCAAGCATGCCGCTCTTTATGGCGAGGTGAATTCCCTTCAGCCGCATGGAATTCAGGAAACCTGCCGAATCCCCAACGATCAACGCTCCATCGCAGTAGTACTGCGGCTGCGCCCAATAACCGCCCTCGGGAATGGCTTTCGCGCCATAGGAATGCAGCGTACCGCCGGCGAGGAGGTCGCGCACGAATGGATGCGTCTTGAATACCTGAAACCGCTGGTGGGGATCGACGTGAGGATCGGGATAGTCCAGCCCGATGACCAGCCCGATCGAAACCCTTCCGCCTTCCATGTTGTAGATAAATCCGCCACCGAACTCCTCATTGCGCAATGGCCAGCCCATGGTGTGAAAGACCCAGCCGTTCGCCGTCTTCTGCTTCGGTACGTCCCAGACTTCCTTCACACCGACCGCGTAAACCTGAGGATTGCGTTCCTCGTCGAGGTGCAGTTTCTCGATCAACTGCTTCGTGAGCGATCCGCGGGCACCTTCCGCGAGAATTGTGACCTTCGCATGAATGTCGATTCCCTGCTCGTAGTTGCCTTTCGGTTTTCCATCCTTGCCGACGCCCTTGTCGCCCGTGCGAATACCGGTGATCCGATCGCCTTCCATCAGCAACTCGGAGCCTGCAAACCCCGCGAACAGGTCCACGCCGCTTTGCTCGACCTGCTCGCCGAGCCAGCGCACAAGCCGGCTCAATGGCAGAATGAAATTGCCGTGATTGCGAAGCGGCGCCGGTGTGATGGGCAGTGTGAAGTGTCGATTCCCGGTGAGGTACAGAACGCGATCGTGATCGACGGGACGGAACAGAGGCGCGCCGCGTTCCTTCCAATCCGGCATCAGTTCGGAAAGGCCGCGAGGATCCATAACAGCCCCGGAAAGGATGTGTGCCCCCACCTCCTTCCCCTTTTCGAGGACAGCGATCGAAGCACCTTTCATTAATTGCCGGAGGTGGTAGGCTGCGGCCAGCCCCGCAGGGCCGGCGCCGACGATCAGAACGTCAACATCAAGAGTGTCTCGTTCGGGCATGTGGTTTAGGAATCTCGTGCAGGGCAGTTTCGGAGAACCGCCAGGACGCCAAGATCGCCAAGAAAGAGGTGAACTCCCCGCTTTTACCTCTTGGCGATCTTGGCGTCTTGGCGGTTAGTCTTCCCACTTCTTGAACAACAGCGAAGCGTTGGTGCCGCCGAATCCGAAGGAATTGGACAGCGCATATGTCACGTTCCCCTCGCGCGCCTCGTTGGGCACGTAATCGAGGTCGCAATCCGGATCGGGAGTGTCGTAGTTGATCGTGGGCGGCATAATTCCGCGTTGGACGACCAGACAGGTGATTCCAGCCTCCACGGCGCCGGCGGCGCCAAGGAGATGTCCGATCATCGACTTCGTGGAACTGACCGCAAGCTTGTAGGCGTGATCGCCAAAAAGATGCTTGATGGCACGCGTTTCGATTTTGTCGTTCGGCGGTGTCGATGTTCCGTGCGCGTTGATGTACTGGATCTGTTCGGGAGTCACTCCCGCATCCGTAATCGCGTTCAACATCACGCGATGAGCGCCGCGGCCGTCTTCGGGAGGCAGCGTGATGTGATAGGCATCGCCGGACATTCCATATCCAACGAGTTCGGCAATAATTTTTGCGCCACGCTTGCGCGCAAATTCGAGTTCTTCGATCACAAGAACTCCGGCGCCTTCGCCAACGACGAATCCGTCGCGATCCTTTTCGAATGGCTGCGACGCGCGTTGCGGCTCTTCGTTGCGTGTAGACAGGGCGCGCATGGCGGCAAATCCCCCGACTCCCATCGGCGTGATGGCGGCTTCCGAGCCTCCGCAGATCATGACGTCGGCATCTCCGCGTGAAACAACGCGAAACGCATCGCCGACCGCGTGTGCACCCGAAGAACAGGCGGTGCACGGAGCGGAATTGGGTCCCCGCGCGCCAAATCGGATGGAAACCTGTCCGGCCGCGAGATTAATGATGCTCGACGGAATAAAGAAAGGCGATATCTTGCGCGGGCCGCCTTCGAGCAACGCCTTATGTTCGCGCTCGATGACGGTGAATCCGCCAATGCCGGATCCGATAAACACGCCGGCCCTCTCCGACCAGTCGGGATCGATGACCAATCCCGACTGCTGCATGGCGAAACTGGCGGCCGCCACCGCGTAATGGATAAAGAAATCCATTTTCTTCACATCCTTTTTGTCAAACCACTTCAAAGGATCGAAGTCTTTTACTTCCGCGGCGATGCGTGTTGAGAACTGCGCGGTGTCAAAACGGCTGATCGGAGCGACCCCGCTGCGGCCTTCGCAAAGGCCCTTCCAGGTTTCTTCGGTTCCCGTACCCAGCGCGGTGACCAGCCCGACGCCGGTCACTACAACTCGTTTCTTCTCCAAAACAACAACCTCATTATTGATGGCTGCGCCCTGTTGCCTGAGGTTTCGCGCTATCGCGCTCACGCTCTGCCCGGGCCTGCATTACTTGATGATTTCGCCCTATCGGGCTCACATTCGCTCCGCTCATGCTCAGCGGCTAATGTGTCTAGGACTTGGGTAAATGCGCTTCGATATAGGCGAGAGCGTCTTTAACGGTCGTAATCTTCTCGGCATCCTCGTCCGGAATTTCAATGCCGAAGCCTTCTTCGAGAGCCATGACAAGCTCCACGGTATCGAGAGAGTCGGCGCCAAGGTCATCGATGAACGATGCCGTCGGAGTAACTTCCGCCTCATCCACACCGAGTTGTTCCACAATAATCTGTTTTACTTTTTCTTCAGTCGACGAAGCCATTTCCAAACCTCCTTGATTTCTTCAGCGCCGGGCACGCTCCACCCCACGCCCATTATTCTCTATGTCGGGCCATCTTTTATTAATTGCTTCGCCCTATCGGGCTCGCATTCGCTCCGCTTATGCGGGATCGTTTCGGTACACCGCCTTCGGCGGCCTCCTTACTACCCTCGGGTTCCCCCACGCTGTGCAGGCCCAGCCTGCCTCGAGCAAATTGGTGATTATAGGAGTCCGCTAAAAGCGTTTTCCAGCGATTTCTCGTCCTCCACATTGAACGTACGTACAGACTTGTCCGCCGCGCGGACAAGTCCGGAAAGAACTTTTCCGGGTCCAAACTCCACAAAGGTATCTACTCCCTGGGAAATCATCCACTCCACGCTTTGCTGCCAGCGAACGGGACGGGAAACCTGTCGCTTCAGCCCATCGCGGGCCGCCGCCGCCGTCGCAATCGGCTGGGCGTCGACATTCGTCACCAGCGGACAAAGCGGATCCACGAATGCACAGGCGTCGATCTCCGGTGCCAGCCGATCTTCGGCTGGCTTAAGCAGTTCGCAATGGAATGGAGCGCTCACCTCAAGCATGACAGCCCGCTTGGCCCCGGCCTGCCTGGCAAGTGCGGCCGCTCGTTCGACCGCTGCCTGGTGACCGGCGATCACGATCTGTTTCTGGGAATTCAGGTTCGCGGGAGCCACAACTTCGCCTTGCGCCGCGCGCTTGCAAACCGATTCCACGGTGGCAAGATCCACACCGAGCAGTGCGGCCATCGCCCCGGCTCCCGCCGGAATGGCTTCCTGCATGTAGCGCCCGCGACGATGCACGAGAGCCACGCCGTCATCGAACCGGAGAGACCCGGCCGCGACGAGCGCCGAGTACTCTCCAAGACTATGGCCAGCGACGTAGTCGGGCTGCAGGCCTTTTTTCTGGAGAACGCGGCAGGCCGCAACCGAAACCGTCAGGATCGCCGGCTGTGTGTTTTGAGTCAGCTTGAGACTCTGTTCAGGACCGGTGAAGCAGAGCGACGAAAGTGAAAACCCCAGGGTGCGGTCCGCAGCGTCGAAAATCTCCCGCGCCTCGGGATATCGGTCGTACAGGTCCTGACCCATGCCTGCGTACTGGGCTCCCTGCCCGGGGAATATGAATGCGATCTTCACGCGCGGGCGCTCTTCATCAATCCCAGTTTCGTGAATTCTTTTTCGATGGCATCGTTCACGTTGTGCTTGCAGAACTCACTGGCAACGCGAATGGCATTCTTGATTGCGTTAGCATTGGAGCGGCCATGACACACAATGGAAATCCCTTTGATTCCGAGCAGCGGAGCTCCACCGAATTCCGAGTAGTCCAGCCGCCGCTTGAAGGCGCGAAACGCATTCTGTGCAAAAATGGCGCCCACCTTTGCTGAAAGTGTCCGGTGCAGTTCCTGTCCGAGCATTTCGATAAACGTTTCAAACAGTCCTTCGCTGAGCTTCAGCGCGACATTGCCCGTGAACCCGTCGCAGACGATGACGTCGACATCTCCCTTGAAGATGTCCCGTCCTTCGACGTTGCCGATGAAATTGATGGGTGCCAGCCGCAGCGCCTTGAACGCTTCCTTGGTCAGTTCGTTTCCTTTCGAATCTTCTTCGCCGATTGAGAGCAACCCGACGCGCGGCCGGCGAATCCCGAAGATCGCCCGGGAGTAGATATCTCCCATGATTGCAAATTGCTCCAGATGCATCGGTTTGCAATCCACATTGGCGCCCACATCGAGAAGGATGGCCGGCTTGCCTTTCTGAGTCGGAAGGACCGTGGAAAGAGCCGGCCGGTCCACCACCGCAAGCGTGCCCACGACGAGCTTGGCCGTCGCCATAACGGCACCGGTATTCCCGGCGCTGATGACGCCGGAGACCTTCCCGTCACGCATCAAAGTCTCTGCGACGCGAATCGAAGAGTCCTTCTTTCTGCGGACAGCGGTGGAGGGAGAATCCTCCATGGTCACCACTTCGCTGGCGTGGACGATCTCGATGGGCAAGCCCTCCGCATTGTGCTTGGCGAGCAATGGGCGCAACAGATCCTCCTGCCCGACGAGAATGAGAGGCACGCCCAGCTGTGAAGCAGCCTGCACGGCCCCATCTACTTCGACGGCGGGGGCATGGTCGCTGCCCATGGCGTCAACGGCGATCTTGATCATGTGCGACGGTATGCCGCTACTCTTCCGCTACTTCAAGTACTTCGCGGTCTTTGTAATGGCCACAGTGGGGGCAGGCGCGATGCGGCAGCCGCAATTCATGGCAGTTCGAGCACTCGGCAAATGACCTCGTCGTCAAGCCATCATGAGCGCGCCGCCGGCTGGTACGGCCCTTGGAATGTCGTCGTTTTGGATTTGGCATTTATGAACTCTACTTTCTCAGCGTCGGGGCCACGCTTTTATTAATTGCTTCGCCCTAGCGCTTGAGGTTTCGCGCTATCGCGCTCACGCTCCGCCCGGGCTCGCACTCGCTCCGCTCCTTCGGGATCGCTTCGGTACACCGCCTTTGGCGGCCTCCTTACTACCCTCCGGTCCCCCCACGCCCTTCTTCAAGCTTGCGCTTGATCTCGAGCAACTTCTCCATATGGGGACTAAAATCTTCGTTCGTACAACTGCAGTCGTTGAGATTACGGTTCGTCCCACACACGGGACACAAACCTTTGCAGTCTACCTTGCACAGCGCTTTCATGGGAAGCGCCAGCAGCACCTGCTCGCGCAAAATATCTCCAACCGCCAGTTGCGTTCCGCTGAAAAATGCTGTCCGCGTATCCTCTTCCGTCAGTTCGACCTCGTCTTCATCGAACATCTCTTCGTCGTTCTCGCGGAAGAACAGATCGAAGGGTCGGCGAACTTCAATGCTAGCCAGTTCCAGGCAGCGCGAGCAATTAAGCTCCGCGGTGGTTTCCAGCGCGCCGGCGATGCGGATCTCTTCTCCAACACGCTCAGCAGTCGCATTCCACAGCAGCGGGCCGACCTGGCGGAAGCCTTCGTTTCCGAAATCAATCACGCCAGGCTCGAAGGAGCCTTCGAGCGTGACCTTTCTGGAAAGATCTTTGAGATCTACGAAATACTCCGACATGCGAAATCGTCCTACTTGGCCTTAGGTGCAGGTGGGGGCACCGGCGCCGGAGCCGGCAGCGGCAATCCCATGCGCTTCAACGCCGCTTCCGCATCGCTGCGGAAAGGAGAATCCGGCGATTCCGTGATCACTTTCGAATAGAAGGCCTGTGCCTGATCTTTCTGGCTGATGGCTTCTGCGGCAACTCCCAGCTCATACTGGACAGCGCTCTTAGAGTAGCCGCCGGATTGTTGGAGCTGCTTCAGGACATCCATTTCCTTCTGAAACTCTCCGTGCTTCTTATAGATTCCCGCCAAAGCGAATTGCGCGATGGGTTTCGTATCGGTCTCCGCGCGGCTGATCACTTCCTCGAGATTTTTCACGGCATTGGGCATATCCCCGAGGCCGTCCTGAGCAAGCGCCAGATAATATCGGGCTATCGGAGCCGTCCGGGCGGAGGGGTAGTCCTTAAGCGCTTTCTGCGCTTCGACGATCGTCTTTTCAAAACGTTCCTGGTCCGCGGTGATCGCGGGATTCTTGAACGTGGTGATCGCAGCCGCCAGCTCGCCCTGAGCCGCGGCCTCTTGCCTTGCCGAGTAGAATCTCCAGCCGAAGAAGGCTACAGCAACCGCCAGGACAATTGCCGCACCCGCAAGAAGTTCCTTCTTCCGGGTCATCGCCATCTCACCAAAACTCTGAAGTGTTGTTGTAATTTCGTCCTGGGCCTTGAGTTCCGAACGAGTCAATCTTGCGCGAGCCAAGCAGTAACCTCCAAACAGGCTTCTGAAAACCACTAAGTTTAAGCTGGGAATGATGTTATTTACAAGGTGTCTGAAGGCCGCTAAAGTTTCTGACGATGCCGCCGATAAGCTTTCAGCTAACCGTTATCGGCTGCAGGAAGCAGTCGGGATGAGCGGCTGCGCATGAGCGGAGCGCCTGCAGGCGCGCGTAGGGCGCAGCCGTTAATGAATAGAAAACAATGCACTTGTTCTTGGGAAGGAATCGCATGGAAAGTGCCGCTAAACCAGCCATCGCGTCTACTTTTTTCGACAGTCTCGACCGAGCCACGTTCACAGGAACGCGGGGCGCCGCCGACGCACGGCATCTGGTGCTGCGCGCCGAAGCCTTTGATATTCACGTAAAAATCTGGGGCGAGCCGCCTGGAAGAGAAATGGTGGGCCAGATTCTCGCCCGCGGAGCCGCCATTCCGGTCGGCGGCGCGCGCCTCCAACTCCTGCGGGACGGAGAACGTCTGGCAACAACAATCGCGGATAAACTCGGTGAATTCAAGTTCAGCGGCGTCCCTGAAGGCGTGCTAAGCCTGCAGATCGATCTGCCCAACCTTACTGTCGTGGGCGCGCTCAACCTGAACGGTTAATTAAATAACTAACCGATTCCTCGCGCAAAACGCGACACTGGGTGAGAAACAGTTGGAGGGTATGGGTTCGTCTGACCGCGAACTGATTGCTTCCTGTCTCCGCGGTGAACAGCACTCGTGGACAGAACTAATCACGCGCTATCAACGTCTGATCTACTCCGTTGCGCGAGGGCTGTGCCCGCAGCCGGAAGACTGCGCAGACGTGTTTCAACGCGTCTGCATGGAGCTTTATCAAAGCCTGGGCCGCCTCCGTAACGATCAAACCCTTCCCGCCTGGCTCATCACCGTCACCAAACGGTCGTCGTACGCGATCCTGCGCACCCGGAAGACGACCATTCCGATCGAAGAATTCGACATGGCGTCCGATCAGAAAATCCAGCAGATCGAGAAGGAGTTCCTCGTCGAACGGGCCGTGTTGGGACTTCCCGAGCGCTGCCGCACGCTGATCCACTTTCTTTACTTCGATCTCGACGAGCCCAGCTACGAGCTCATCTCCCAGCGTCTCGGCATGCCGGTCGCCAGCATCGGTCCAACCCGCGCGCGGTGTCTCGAGAAACTGAAAAAGATCCTCGACTCATGAATGGACTACGCGAGGCCTTCGAGAAGTTCTGGGCGCAGATTCGCGGTTCCCAAATCTATGGTGGACAGCCTCGCAACTCCGACACCGCCGCCGGTGTGAGTCTTGCCCAGGAGGCATTGCACCTCGCAACCGAGGCCCGGAACGCTGAGCTTCTCCTGGATGCCTGGGCAATGATGGCCTACACCCTGAATGCCAATGAACAATGGACTGACGCTATTCCCTACTATGAGCGTGCCATTCGCGAATACAAACGACGGGGAGAGTCTCTTCCCGCAGCCCGGCTTCACATCGGCTACGTCCTTGCGCTCACCCACCTCGGACGCTATGACGAAGCCTTGAAAGCGGCGGATGCCGCGGAAGCGGCCTTCAAGGAATTGGGCGATCAGTTCAGGCTCGCGCGCCTTTATACCAATGTCGCCAACGTTTATCACCGGCTCGATCAGCATCAGCGTTCGTACGAATATTTCGTAACCGCGGCCGGTGTTTTTGAATCCCTCGGCGATCGCGAGGCCGCCGCGACGGTCTACAACGGGCTGGGGAATACGCTCGCGCGAATCGATCGGTTTGATGAATCCGAAGAAATGTTCGATCGCACGTGCCGGATCGCCCTCGACCTCGGTCTTCAGGAACTCTGGGCGCAAGCGAGCTACAACCAGGCGGGCTTCCTCTTCCTGCGAGGACGGTACAACGAAGCATTGAAGTCCTTTGCCCGGCTCCGCATTCACTTCAAAAAATCCGGCAGCCTCAGACATTCCGCACTGTGCGATCTGGACGAGGCCGAGATCTACCTTCAGCTCAATATCTCCCAGGACGCGGCAACTCTCGCTCAGAGCGCCAATCTCGAGTTCAGGCAGCTCGGCATGCGCTACGAGGAAGCCAAGGCACTGGCCTTCTACGGCGTGGCCCTGTTTCAGATGCGGCGGTATACCGAATCGCTCGAAACATTCCGCAATGCTCAGAAGGCCTTTGAAAGCGAGGGGAATGAATACTGGGTCGCGTCCCTGGATCTCCATCGCGCCGACGTTCATCTTGCCCTGGGGCATTACTGGGAAGCGGATGCCCTGGCAACGCAGGCGAAAGGCAAATTCGACGCGCTCGAGATTCCGTCGCGGCGGATGCTGAGTCTCGTACTGCTTGCGCGCGTTGCCGTGGCTCTGAATGACCTTGCGGCGGCCGGGAGGTACACGCGGGAAATCTCCGAGATCACGAACCACGCAAGTGTTCCCTTGCTGCTGTTCCCCTATCATCTTCTGTGCGGGCAGATTGCGGAAGCGATGGATCACCCGGCAGATGCGAGAGCCGCTTTCGAGCGCGCAGCCCAGGACCTCGAAATGCACCAGGCGCGTCTGCAGCAGGACGACCTTCGCGTGACGTTTCTCCGTGGACGCAATCAAGTTTATGAATCGCTCGTAAAACTCTGCCTGGCGGGCGATTCCGCCGACCTGAACCCCGCCTATTCCTGGTGCGAACGCGCCAAATCCCGGGGTCTGGTCGAACTCCTCTCTCATCACATGCCCTCGGTGAACCCGCGGACCGAGCTATCGCTGCTTCGGCGGCTCCATCACCTGAGGGAAGAATTGAACAGTCAATATGTCCGATCGAGGCCGGAAACTCATTCCGGCCTCCCGGCGCCCGATTTCGAGGCGGTTGTCGTCAAGGAAAAGGAACTTGCCAGAACGCTTCGCGAGGTCGCCCTTAACGATCCGGAGTACGCGTCGCTGCAGGAGGTCAGCTCCGCGAGCATCGAAACGGTGCAGCAATTCCTTCCGGAGGGAACGACAATCGTCGAATACTTCATCACCGAGGAAGAAGTGCTCTGCTTCGTTATCTCCTCCCGTGATGCCGGGGTCTTCAGAAATCTGGCGACGCCGCTCCGCATTCAGTCGCTTCAGGAGCGGCTCGCGTTCCAACTCGAGAAATTTCTTCTCGGGCCGGACTACGTACGAGCCCACAGCAATCAGATCCTGGAAGCAACCAATCACTACCTCCAGGCGCTCTATGAGGTGCTTGTTGCGCCGCTGGTCTCCGATATTCGCACGCCACACGTGACGATCGTGCCGCATGGTTTGCTGCACTTTCTTCCATTCCATGCGTTCTTCGATGGGCGGGACTATCTGATCGATCGATTTGAGGTGAGCTACGCGCCCAGCGCGTCCGTTCTTCGCTACTGCCTGCAGAAGCCCGACGTGACTGAGGCGACGCCGCTGATCCTGGGAGTCGCCGATGAATTGGCACCCATGGTCGATGAGGAGGTTCGAACGCTCAGCGGAGTGTTTCCCGAAGCGCGCGCGCTCTCGGGCGAGGCCGCCACCCGAAGCGCATTTGCCGACGCGGCCCAGTCCGCATCCTTTGTGCATATTGCAACTCATGCAACCTTCCGGCAAGATAATCCTATGTTTTCCAGCTTCAAATTGTCGGATGGATATGTAACCGCACTCGACCTGTTTTCCATGAATTGCCAAACGAATCTGGTGACTCTGAGCAGTTGCAAATCCGGCTTAAGCGAGGTTAGCGGCGGTGACGATCTGCTCGGTTTGATGCGAGGCTTTCTGTACGCCGGCGCACGATCCCTTTTGTTGAGCTTGTGGAGCGTCAGCGATGAATCGACTGTTGCGTTGATGACGGAATTTTACAAGGAGTGGCGGAACGGGGCCAGTAAAGCGAAGTCGCTGCAATCTGCGATGAAAGCTGTCCGGGCCTCGTATCCAAGCCCATTCTTTTGGGCACCTTTTATTCTCGTGGGTAAAGTCTAATATTCGCAGCCGGTGTATTTCCCCGGTCGGAATTTGACACTTTTGGCCAGAGGATTCGAATTCATGCATTTAACGGTTGACGATGCGCTTGACATTATCGAGGGGCGGGCTCGCGAATCCCAAATGACCTTCTGGACTTCTCACGCAGAGTCTTGTGGGGACTGCGGTCACCTGCTGAGAATCTGGAAGGAGATGCGTCTGAGTCTGAGTGCTGCCCATCTGGAAAATGCTCCTGAAAAATTGATCCGCGCTGCCGAAGCGATTTTCGAAACGCACAAGCGCGGTTTTTCTTCTGCTCTCCGCGAAGTCTTTGCATCGGTAGTGTTTGACAGTTTTGCTCAGCCAGCTCTCGCCGGGGCGCGTGGAACGACAACCGCCCGGCAAATCGTCCTGCGTGCGGAGGAATACGACATTCACGTACGAATTTATGGCGAACTGGAGCGGCGACGGATGAGCGGCCAGATTCTTGCCCGCGGCGAAACCACCTTTGTACGCGATGCGACGATGCATCTCATGCGCGACGGGAAGCGCTTTGAATCGACTTCTGTCGACAAGCTTGGAGAATTCGAGTTTCACGAAGTCCCCGATGGATTGCTGAGCTTGCAAATGGATCTGCCCCACATGACGATCGTCGGGGCATTGAACTTTTCTTAGCTGTTCTGCGGCGGCATCTCACGCGGAGGAACGGGTCATGACAGGGCGTCGTTTGAGCCTGATTCTGGCTCTTTTTATTTTCTTCTCGGCCAACGCCCAGGCCGCCGGGACGATTCCGGTAGTGGTCAAGCTGTTGCCCGGCGCCAACCTGTCGCTTATTTCCTCATTGCTGGGCGGAACAGTCATCGACACGCTGCCCGGGGCGAATACATACCTGCTGCGGCTGCCGACCCTCCCGCTTTTGACCTTTACTCTGAAGCTGCTCGGTGTCGACTGGCTTGAGCTCGATCGCGGCATTCAACTGCCGGCAAACCCGCCTTTGAGTCTGCTTGGCGTTCCAGGGGGAAGTGCCGACGACTGGTACAAGCAGCAACCTTCTCTGCAGCTGGTCCACTCCGGGAATGCTCAAGCGTATTCAACGGGCCGCGGAGTGATGATCGCAGATATCAATTCGAGCGTGGATTACGGTCATCCGGCACTTACAGGACATCTCACCGCCGGTTATGACTTCGTTTCCGGCCGGCCGACGGACGTCACGGCGCTCAACGACGACCAGTCTTCAGCAGGCTTTCTCGATGACGATCAATCCAGCGCCGGCTTTCTGGACGATGACCAGTCTTCCGCAGGTTTCCTCGATGGCGCCGGGATTCATTTGCTTGACGATCAATCCAGCGCCGGCTTTCTGGACAATGGGGCGGGCTCGAAGAGCCACGGGACTTTCGTGGCCGGAATACTTGCCGTCGTCGCTCCGGAATCCACGATTATGCCGCTGCGGGCGTTCGACGACGCAGGCAACAGCGACCTGTTTACCCTTGCGAAGGCCATTCGGTACGCAAAACAGCAGGGGGCAACCGTTATCAACATGAGCTTTGGCACTCTAACCGATGCGAAGGTGCTGAAAGATGCCATCGACTATGCCAAAGCTGCCAACATCGTGCTTGTCGCCTCGGCCGGCAACAACAACACCTCGTCGATGCAGTACCCTGCCGCATATTCCGGCGTACTCGCTGTCGCGGCAACGGATCTGACCGATACCAAAGCGTCCTTCTCGAATTTCGGGAGCTATATTTTTGTGGATGCTCCCGGCGTTCACATCATTTCAAGCGTGCCCTCGGGCAAATACGGCATCGCAAACGGCACTTCGTTCAGCGCTCCAATCGTCGCCGGAATGGCTGCACTGATCCGCTCACTCCACTTCAGCGGCGTTTCGACGACGATCTCCGAGTCAACCGTCCCGATCGATTGGAGAAACCCCGCGTATCACGACAAACTCGGGCGCGGTCGCGTTGATCTCCTTGACGCCGTTCATTAGGGCCATTCGGGGTGGGGTAATTCAGGGACGGTCACCAAATTCGCAAGCAAACAGCTCCGCTCGGGTAATGAATTCGGGGCCGGGGTAATGAATTCGGGGCCGTGCTACTCGAACCCCGAATTCTGAAATTCGAATTCGGGGTTCGAGTAGCACGGCCCCGAATTCCCCATTTGCCCCGCATTCCCCATTCCCACCCGCATTACCCCACGAATTTGCCCCTTCATCGTCCGTATAGTCCGTGGCTGAGAATCTCCCGCATGTATTTCACCGCGAGCACCGGCACACTTTGAAGGCGGAGGCGGAGATGGATCTTGATTCTGAACACGACTTCGACTTAAGCGAGCTGAATGTGCTTCTAAAGGGGGCCAACCTGAAGAGTGCACCGCAGGCCCTGCTGCGCCTCGCCGAGAGTGCCTTTGATCAACCGCGGCAGCTGTTAAGGGCTCCCACCATTCCTCGGGTCCCTGCGTTGCTCGTGTTCGACAGCCTCAAGCAGCCCGCGCTGGCGGGAGCGCGCGGTGGAACCGGGACATCACGACAGGTCGTTCTACGCGCCGAAGGCTTCGATATTCATCTTAAGATCTGGGGCGCATCCGCTGGAAAGCGCATGGCCGGCCAGATTCTCGCTTGTGGCGAAGGCGCTTTCGTTCGCGGATCACGCCTTCATTTGCTGCGCGATGGCGAGCGCATCGGCTCGACCGCGGTAGACAAGTTTGGAGAATTCGAATTTGAAATGCTCCCTGAAGGCTTCCTCAGTCTGCAGGTCGATCTTCCCCATCTGACTGTGGTTGGAACACTGAACGCGAACGAAGCGGCGTAGAGAGACTCTCGCACGGAAGAAGCTTGCGACTGAAATTCACCACGTCCAGCCAATCCCGAGCTTGAATGCCGGGCTATCGATTGCCCCGATCTTAATCTCGGCAAGAAGGCCTTTTCGCTGTTCCACACCGGCGACGAAATTGAAGCCTGGCCCGACGTCAGTATTATTGTTTCTCGCTGCACCGGAGTGGAATGTCTGAACGACCAGGGCGGGTCCTCCGCCAAAGTACGGATTCCACTGCTTGCGCGTGGTCGCACGATAGACAAATTCTGCATTGAAGGTTGCCACCGTCAGGTGATCTCCAAATCCGACTTCGACATTCGGCCGAAACCAGAATCGTTTCGCAATTTCCGACACGTCGACGTGTCCCCCAATGTAGACCTGCTCGGGATCCGCGCTGATACCGGCACGGACTCCGGCGCGCGTCTGTGCCGCAGCGGCATTCACTGCCGCCAACAGGAAAAAGCCAGGCAGGAGGAATCTCAGAAGGGTGTATGCGCGCGAAACGAGCATGTAAATTCTCCTTTTCCACTTCGTCGGTCAGGCAAGCGCGGGGCCGTGGGGAGGGGGAATTCGGGGGCATTAATTTGGGGTCAGACTACTCGAACCCCAAATTCGTAGTACAGAATTTGGGGTTCGAGTAGTCTGACCCCAAATTAATGCCCCCGAATTCCCCCTCCCCACGGGCCCCCAACTTCATGCAACCCGGCCGCCGGTTTCCTGCTGGCTTTGCCCACCGGGAACGAACTCAAATCTAAGCAGGGTCGAGAGAATCTTGCCAATCCACCTGTAGATATTGCCTTCGGCGACGACGGCCCGCATTTTCTGCATGCGCCGCTGGCGTTCCTCAGGTTCCATCTCCAGCGCGGTTCGCATGGCGCCGGCAACCTGCTGTTCGTCGAATGGATTGATGATGACGGCATCTGTCAATTCTCTTGAGGCTCCCGCAAAATCGCTCAGCACGAGCACGCCGTCCCCATCCGTTCTGCTGGCGACAAACTCCTTCGCCACGAGATTCATGCCGTCGTGCAAGGAAGTCACGATGCAGAAGTGGGCAAGGCGGTTCAAAGAGACCAGGCGCTTCTGAGGGAAGTGTTTCTTGAAAAGAATGATGGGATGCCAGGAACGGACAGCCCAGCGCCAGTTGATTTCGTCGCATCGCGCATCGATTTCGTCTTCCAGGTTCTGATACTCGCGGATGCGCGAACGGCTAGGCACACCGATCTGCACGAGGACCAGGCGCTCCCGATACTGGGGATTCTCCGTCAGCAAACGGTCCAGAGCGCCGAATCTCTCGAGAATGCCTTTCGTGTAGTCAATCCGGTCGATGCCCACGGCCACAAGATGCCGCTCGGTGAGACCCAATTCCCGACGCCAATGGTCCTCATCCTTTTGCGTCTCTGCCGACCTGGCCACGGATGTGTATTCGGCGAAGTCGATGCTGATGGGAAAGGGCCGGATGGTCGTGGCCTTGCCGTTGCGGGTCACTTCGAAGCGCTCCCGATCAACCCGGGCTTCAAACGTGTGGTCTACGGTATCCAGAAAATTCTGACAGTCGAGACGCAGGTGAAAGCCGAGGAGGTCGTTGCCCAAAATGCCGTCCAGCAGTTCTTGCTTCCAGGGGAAGCCGCGGAACACTTCGCGCGTGGGCCATGGAATGTGCCAGAACTGGGCGACGACAAGATTCGGATTGCGGTCCTTGATCATTCGCGGCAACAGTCCGAAGTGAAAGTCCTGAATGAATACCACGGCCGGCCCGTCTCCAGCTTCTTCGATGACGGCGTCGGCGAAGATCTGATTGACCTCGCGATATTTTTCCCAGTCTTCGGGGACGAAAGCCGGTCTGGTATAGGCCACGTGACAGAGCGGCCACAAACCTCTGTTCGACAGGCCATAGTAGTAGCCCATCTCCTGGTCCTTGGTCAGGAAGATCCGGCGCAGCGTGAAGACCGGATTCTCCGGGGGGACCTCCACTCGTCCTGCGGCGTCGACGAAGTTCTGATCGGCGTCTCCGCTGCCGTGAGCGATCCAGGTTCCGCCGCTGACGCGCATGACCGGGTCGAGCGCCGCCGCCATGCCACTCGCCGGCCGCGTGCACTCTACTCTGCCGCCGACATACTGGTGGCTGTAGGGTTCGCGGTTAGAGACAAGAATGAGGCGGGATCCATGGAAACGGGACTCGATCAGCTCCACCAGACTCTCTCGTGTCCACATGGGTGAGAATCTCCGCTGCTGTCCCCTCTTCAAGAGGAGGGGACAGCTTCCTCAACACTACTGTTGCAGAGCCAGAGCTGCGGGAGCCCCTGCGTCCTTCGGGGTACTCACGTAGCCGCGAATACGATCCTTGTCCACGGAATTGACGACCAGCTCGTATCGGACACGATCCTTCCCAACTAGGAATTGGATAGGTTCGTTCACAAGCTGTCCCTTTTTTTGAACTTTGTTGTCGTCGATCTGAAGGGTCAGGTCGTATCGATGCGCTTTGGTATCGGCCCTATCCAACCCGAGGCGGATTCCCGCAACGCGCTTGACGTCCTTCTTGCTGATATCGAATTCGTAATAGTCCCGTTCACCTCGACGCTTGAGAAACGCGACTTCATCCGAGTTGTGAGCAATCTGGCGTCCAAGCGAATCGCGGACGTCGGTGATTTCGCGCCGGCTTGCGGCAAGGTCGGTCTTGGTTGTGTCCAGATCCGTCTTGACGTTCGTGACCTCGCCGGTCACGGCGCCGATCTGCGTAGTCGTTTCCTGCCGAACCGCTTCGAGCTTGGTGCCGGACTCCTCACGCAGCGAATCGACGGCTTTTGCGTGTTCTTTTTCATTCTCGGCGAGCGTCTGCTTGAGGGCGGCGACCGCCTTAATCTGTTCCTGACGCGCCGATGCCGCGAGTTTCTGAGCGGACTGCGTATCGGCAGCTGTCACTCCCACGCGGTTCTGGACAAGTTCCAGTTCCATGGCGAGTTCTGAAATTCGCGCAGCGTCGGCGGCGCGGTTACTTTGAATCTGAACCTCCAGGTCCTTCGCGCGAGCGTCCGCTGTGGAGCGCGACGACCAGTCTCCGTAAAGTTGCGAACCCAGTAACACCGCGATCCCGGCTATCCCTGCAGCAATCTTGTTCGTTGGCGTCATAGTCTTTGTCCTCCGACGCTCTCGATCAAGCACACAAGCTTCCAGCAATGACGGGAAGGCATACCCATCGTGATCTCAGTCACTTACGAAAATTGGAGAGATACATGGACGAGGCGGGTATCTGCCGTCCGTGGCATTTTTCCACGGACGGCAGTATCAGAGGTCAGGCGGCTGATGGGCGGCTCTCGGCACCACGGGGAATCCTCGGGGTGGCGGCGTTGACCGTGAGCACACGACCAGACAGACGCTGTCCGTTGAGCTGCTCGACTGTTCCCCGCAAATCGGACGTGTCCTGCAGTTCCACGAAGCCGAAGCCTCGGGAATGACCCGTCATCCGATCGCGTATTACTTGCGCGAATACGACGTCGTGACCGTGCTGTTCAAACCACTTGCGAAGTTCAATTTCACTGCAAGCGTGGGGAATATTTCCAACAAACAATCTCAACATGACTTTCTCCTCTTTCTGCCCTGTGGGCTGGTTACAATTCGACGACTCTCGATAGAACAAAATTAAGACGGGTCTCCGGGGGATAATGCAAATCGTCGCCGCGGGTTGCCAGTACAGCTCCTGTACCGCCCGCACCTCCGATCGCCGCACCGGTTGCCGCACCTTTACCGCCTCCAGCGATGGCGCCGATAGCAGCGCCCACGCCAGCGGCTCCGCCAATCACGCCGACATCGCGCTTTTTCGTGGACTTGGCAACGCCGACATACTTCTGCGTTTCAACTGGTACGGACTTTCCGCTGTGAACAACCGAAGTCAGCACCAAACTCAGGCTCGCGCGTCCTTTTACGCGGCCAGATTTTTGGACATCGACCACTCGTCCCATCACGGGCGATCCCGCCTCGAGAACCGTCTTGCCATCCACCACAATGGGTGCGGCGAGCGATGCCGAGAACTCGGACCCCGCTGTGCTTGAGCTGGTCGAAACACCATCTTTCAACACGACGCTGAACTGCGTTCCTGCCGGGATGGCGATCTTGGGTTTGGGCTCGGGTTTGGGCTCAGGCTTCGCCGCAGCAGCTTTGGCCGCTTCTTCAGCCTTATCTGCCGTCGCGCTGTTACAGGCGCTCAAACCCAGTGCCAATACAATCCAGATAACTCCGAAAAGGCGTTTCATTTCTGCACCCCGGATTCACTGGAAACACTTTCCTGATCTGCGAAAGAATTTGAATCGGCATTCTGCTTGCACTGCGCCTTAACCGGGGAAACCCGGAAAGCTGCCGCAGGCAGCAAAACCAGAGGCTGCGTTCCGTCGCATCGCATTTTTATTCATCCTCCTCAGGGATCAGCGGAAAGTCGTAGTGGCCGCCTGAATTCAAGGTTCTGGGAAGCAAGCTTTATGCCAGAGAGGCTTGGAAGGTTAAACACTGAGAACATGTAAGTTACGTGCTCTCAAGGAGGGTCAGCGCCGCTGGTAGGGTGCACCTTGAATACCACTTTACCTGGAAAGTTGCCCGAAAGTACCACCGAAGGGGCACTCTTGGATTCGCTGGACCATTGGAAAGAAAGAGCTATCCTTAACCACAATGACAACACGAAAACGCAAGATCCTTATCGTGGACGACGACCCTGCCATGCGCGAGTCGTTTGATGTCCTTTTGCAGAGCTGGGGCTTTGAAGTCCTGCAGGCCGCTGACGCGCGAGAAGCCAGGGAGATGGTGGATCGGGCCGATCCCGACATCATTATCAGCGACGTGGTGATGCCGGAAGTGTCCGGTCTCGAACTCCTGCGCGAGCTCAAGGCGGGAAATCCGCAGCGACCCGTTCTATTGATCACGGCCAGGGGCAGTATCGACATGGCGGTCGAGGCGATCAAGCAGGGCGCCCGGGACTTCCTGACAAAACCCGTCACCGACTTTCAGAAACTCAAGTCGTTGCTCGAGGACGCCGAGCGGGAGATTGAGCTTCGTCGAAAAACGAAAAGGCTCGCCAATCGCGTCGAATCGGAGGGCCAGTTCGGCGATTTCGTGGGCGCGAGCAAACCCATGCGCGAAGTCTTTTCGCTGATCGAAATGGTGGCGAACCGGGATGTTCCCGTGATCATCACGGGAGAGAGCGGCACCGGCAAGGAACTCGTGGCCCATGCCATTCATGAAATGAGTCCGCGCCGCGGCAAACCCTTCGTCGCCGTTAACGCTGCCGCAATTCCTGAGACGTTGATCGAAAGCGAAGTCTTTGGACACGAGCGCGGTGCGTTCACGGGAGCGGTAGGAACACGCGCGGGGTGCTTCGAGCAGGCGCACGGAGGCACATTGTTTCTGGATGAGATCGCAGAGATGCCGATGATACTGCAGCCCAAGCTGCTGCGCGTTCTTGCTGAAGGCAAGGTACGAAGGCTCGGCGGCAACCAGGAGATTGCGTTCGATGTGCGTGTCGTCGTCGCCACGAATCGCGATCCCATCCAGGCCATCAAGGACGGACGTCTTCGCGAAGATCTCTATTACCGGCTAAACGTCTTCTCTATTCCAATGCCTGCCCTGCGCGAACGCGAGGATGACGTTCCGCTGCTGGCCCAGAGCTTCATTGCGGAATTCAATCGAAAGCATCACACAGAGATCGAAGGCATCTCGGAAGACGCGGCAGAACTGTTGAAGGCGTATCCCTGGCCTGGAAACGTTCGCGAACTGCGAAACATCATCGAACGAGCCGTCGTGCTCGCCAAATCCGACTGGATCGACAGCACCGTCCTGCCGCCCTATATTCGATCCACAGTACCCTCCACTGAAAAGCTGGTTATCGATGTGGGTACGACCACCATGGCCGATGCCGAACGCGAGTTGCTGATCCGAACACTCGAACACGCGGGGGGCAACAAGGCAGAAGCGGCGAGGCAACTCGGCGTGGATGTGAAAACGATCTATAACAAGCTCAAGGCGTACAACATCGAACCATGAGCGTCTCGCGCAGGGTCGTTCTCAGCGTAGCCGTTCTGATGCTGCTGGCCTTCGGCTCGCTGGGCTACCAGGTTCGGGTTGTGGTGCTAATGCAGCGCATCAATGAAGAACTGTCCAGGGTCAATTTCGCGGCGGCGTCCGAGTTACTCGAAATGAAAGGGGAGGTTCCCCAGGTCGATCGGCTGACGCGCTACTCCTTCAACTTGAGCAGCGATGCTTTGCGCGAGGAAAACTACAGGAACCTGGAAGAACGAATACAAGAATTTGACGAGCACTTTCGCGCTTTGGAGAAAGCATTGCGGCCATGGGGGCCCATCGAGGAAATAGCACTTCTAAGCACGACCTGGACCCACTATCAGAACCACCTGGTGAGCGCCCGCAAAATTCCCTTCGTTCTGGACCGCGACCTTCCGCCGGATTTGGGGCGCGACCTGGATTACCTCAAATCAAGGACCGAAACTTCATACGACGCGGTGGTACAAAGCATTAAGTACCAGGTGGAGCGGAACCGCGCAATTGGAAGCCAGGCCCAAACGATCTCCTTGCTCGCGGGTGTAGTGTTTCTCATAACCGGAAGCGCTCTCGCCATCCTGATGCTGCGCTCCATCACCACGCCACTCCAGCAATTAACGAGCGGAACGCGCAGCATTTCCAGTGGCAAGTTTTCGCATCGCCTTCCTGAAAATGGACCGCTCGAGTTTGCAGAACTCGCGCGAGACTTCAACAAGATGACCGAGAAGCTGGGCGAACTCGATCAGATGAAGAAAGACTTCGTCGCGCATGTCTCGCACGAGCTCAAGGCGCCACTGGCGGCCATACGTCAAACACTGGCCGTGACCCTGGAGCAGGTTTCCGGCCCCATCAATGAGCAGCAGCGCCGCTTGCTTCAACTCAGCCGCAATGCGGCAGAGCGGCTCACCGCCATGGTGGCCAACCTTCTGGATGTATCGCGGCTTGAAGCGGGAACGATGGAGTACGAAATGAGTCCCCAGGATCTCAACGAAGTCGCCAGGACTGTAGTGGAAGAGTTTTCACTTAAGGCCGAAGAGCGGCGGATCAAGCTTTCGGTCACGGCAGAAGAGTCCTGCATCCCCGTGGTTTGCGATCGTGACCGGATGATTCAAGTGGTGGGAAACCTGATCGACAATGCGCTGAAGTTCTCGCCTCCCGACAGCGCGATTGACGTGAACCTCAGCTCCAAGTCGGGAGATAATGGACAGGCCGTCACATTGTCCGTTGCGGATCGAGGACCGGGAGTTCCCGATGCCCATAAGCGCGCGGTGTTCGAAAAGTTCCATCAGGTAAGAGGTGGAGGAAAGCGAGCGGCGGGCCAGGGCGTCGGCCTCGGCCTGGCGATCTGCAAGACAATCGTCGATGCCCACCGCGGGCGCATTTGGGTGGAGGATAATTCCGGGGGCGGCAGCGTTTTCCGTATGGAGATGCGGGCTGCCCCAAAACAGGAGACACTAAAATGCGGATAGTTTCGCGCGTATCTCTTTCTGCTTTGCTGATGTTGTTCATTTCGTGTCACCGGCGCCAGCCGGTTTTGCCCGTTGCTCCTGTTGCTTCTGTTGCACCTGTTGTTTCTGCTGCTTCCGCGCCTGCTGCTTCCGCGCCTGCTGCTTCCGCGCCCGCTCCACCCGCATCGGCCGTCGCATTGGACAACGCCACAACGGAATTTGCCCGCGCCGATTACACGCAAGCCGCGCGCGACTTCCAGCAATACCTCAATCTGGTGCCTTCTGGCGGTCAGCGCGACCAGGCCTTGTTCCATCTCGGCCTCATCTATTCCATGCCCGGAGATCCCCGGCTGGATTGGCAACGCGCGGGAAACTACTTCAATCAGGTCGTCAATGAATTCCCGTCGAGCCCGCTGAAGCCGGCGGCTCAACTGATCCTCGTCCTGAAAAGCGAAACAGTTCAGCTCGCTGCAGAGTCCGAAACACGCAATCAACGCATAAAGCAGTTGAACACGGAACTGGAACGACTCATTCGAATCGACTCCCAGCGCCGCGCGAAGTAGAATCTCTCGCTATGAAGCGACTAATCCCACTGCTGATCCTTGCGATCTCTGCTGTTTGTTATGCCCAGCAACGCGGGGCTGACACGCTTGGCAATGGACCCTGGACGTACACGACATCGGAACGGTCCACAAAAGTCAAAGTGTCCGTCGTGACGAAGGGCCTTTCGCATCCATAAAGCATGGTGTGGTTGCCCAATGACGACATGCTGATTACGGAACGTGGGAAACAGCTTCGGATTCTCCGCAATAACGTGCTCGATCCTCAACCGATTACCAACGTTCCGAAAGTCCAAGCTGGAGGAA
>Ga0134121_10000817_pt1 | contig 32254 bp, 38 predicted proteins | sample KB301_FD_96463 | JGI IMG/M metagenome (GOLD analysis project Ga0134121, IMG submission 96463) | Terrestrial soil microbial communities without Nitrogen fertilizer from Kellogg Biological Station, Michigan, USA - KB3-0-1 | ecosystem: Environmental > Terrestrial > Soil > Unclassified ...
GACGCCACGCCGACCGCGACGCTCACGCCGCCGCAGCTCGTCGAGCCGCCCGACCCGCCGGCCGGCGGATAGATCGAGCTGCCCAGCTTGCCGGTCACGTCCTTCACCTGGAGGCCGAGGATCTCCGCCGCGACCAGCGGGACCAGCGTCGTCGTGCCGGTGCCGAGGTCCTGGGAGCCGATGGCGACCTCGACCGAGCCGTCGGGATGGATCGTGCAGGTCGCCTGCGCCTGTCCGGCGCCGCCGCCCCACGTGCTGAGCCCGCAGCCGAGCCCCCGCTTGATCGGGCCCGGAGTCTGGTCGCCCCGCGAATGGCGGTTCTTCTTCCAGCCGATCTTCTCGGCGCCGAGCGCGATCTCCTTCTCGTAGATCGGCTTCAGGGTCTTGAAGGCCCCGATCTCGGGGATGTTCTTGATCCGGAAATCGAGCGGGTCGAGGCCCAGCTTGTCGGCCAGGTCATCCATCACCTGCTCGGTGACGATGCAGGCCTGGGGATGGGCGGGCGCGCGCAATGCGCGGCGGTCGCCCGCGTTGATGGCGACGTTCGTGTGCTTCTTGCGCCGCGTCTCGGGGGCATAGATGTACGGCACCGGGAGCTCCGCGCCGCCCGAGTGGCCGCCCGTGCCGTAGGTCACGGCGTCGAACGCCGTGAGACGTCCGTCCTTCATCGCGCCCGCCTTGACGATCGCGAATACCGACGGACGGTTGCCGCCCGTCCAGTGCTCCTCATCGCGCTCCAGCATCAGCTTGACGGGACGCTTCGCCGTCCTCGCCAGCTGGCAGGCGACGATGCCCTGGATGTCGGGGCCGAACTTGCTCCCGAAGCCGCCGCCCATGAACGGCGTCTCGCAGGTCACCTTCAGGTTCGGGATGCCCTTGAAGAGCGCGTCGCTCTTGATGCCGTTCGCCGTGTTGTGCACCGCCTGGGTCGAGGCGTAGACGACGAGCTCGTCGTCGGCCTTCCACCACGCGACCAGGCCGTGAGTCTCGAGGCAGGTGTGGGTGATCACCGGGGCGCTGTACGTCCCCTCGATCACGGCGTCGGCCTTGCCGAGCGCCTCGTCGACGTTCCCCGCCTCATCGACCTTCGGGGCGCCGGCGCCCTTCTTGAAGCCGGCCTCCTCGGACCATTCGAAGGGAAGCACCTCGTACTTCACCTTCACCGCGCGGAGCGCGTCGCGCGCCTGCTCCTCGGTCTCCGCGGCGAGGGCGCAGATCTCTTCGCCGGCGTACCGGAGTTCGCCGCCCGTGCCCTTGATCACGTGCGATGCCTTCACTCCCGGCATCGCCTCGGCGGCCTTGAGGTCCAGCTCGACGATCTTCGCGTGGGCGTGCGGCGAGCGCAGGATCTTGGCGTGAAGGAGCCCGGGGAGATTGCGGTCGAAGGCGTACTTCGCCTTGCCGGTCACCTTGAGGGCGCCGTCGAGCCTCGGGACGCTCGTCCCGATGAGGGTCCGTTTCGCGGGCCACTGGTAGGCCATCGCTCTACCTCCTCCCCTTCATCCGCCGGGCCGCCTTCTCGCACGCCTCGAGCGCGCGGGTCTGGGTGCCGCAGCGGCAGATGTTGCCGTCGAGCGCCGCCCGGATGTCGTCGCGGGTGGCGTTGGGCTTCTTCTCCAGGCACGCCGCGCCGGACATGATGAATCCGGGCGTGCAGAAGCCGCACATGAGGCCGTCGCACTCGACGAACTCTTCCTGGACGGGATGGAGCTTGCCGTCCTTGCCGAGCCCTTCGACCGTCTTGATCTTCCGGCCCTGAGCCTCGACCGCCAGCGTCGTGCAGGAGTAGACGGTCCGGCCGTCGATCATCATCGTGCACGCGCCGCACGAGCCGCGGTCGCAGACGCGCTTGGAGCCGGTGAGGTCGATCGGGTCGGCGCTTCCCAGCTTCAGGTGGTCGCGCAGCGCGTCGAGCAGCGTGACGCGCGGCTCGACCTGGAGCCGGACGTCCTGGTCGTTGACGTTGAGCGCGATCTCGACCGCCGACGGGCCGATCCCTTCGGAGGGGACGTCGGGCCCCGAGCCCGACGTGCCGCACCCCTGGGCGAGCGGCAGCGTCGCGGAGACGCCGGCGATGCCGAGCGTCTGGATGAAGTTGCGGCGGCTGAATCCGGATGACGGCTCCGACGGCGCGCCGCGGCGCTTGTCCTTCTTCTTCATGGCCGATCTCTCCCGGAAATCCAAGACCTGAAGCGTGAACGGTACGGCCCTTTTCCCCGCGCGATCTCCCGCCCTGGTGGAAGTGCGAATCTTCCTACTATACGAGCGCGGGATTCCTCCCGCGACGTATTTCACTTCTTTGGTTCCTCGACCGGCGCCGTCCGCAATTCCACTTTGTCCTGGCAGCAGGCGCAGGCGCCCGGGTCCACGCCCTTGATCGCGCAGACCGTGCACCAGTAGTACACGTCGTGAAGCTTCCCGTCCTGGTACCACCGGAACTGCGACACCTCCAGGATCGAGGTCGACGGGAACACCCGCCCCGTCAGCCGCAGCTCATGCTCCTTGAACCGCTTGTCGACGAACAGCGCCTCCGACAGCGCGTTGCGGTACACCGTGTAGTAGCGGGGCTTCCCCTCGACCTCCGCCCGGAACCCCACCAGGTGGTCGTGCACCGGGTTCGCCTGGGCCTGATACTTCTCCTTCATCTCCTCGATGAGGCAGACCAGCTTCCCGCGGCCCTCGAACCCCGCAGGCTTTTCCTCGGACTGGCCACGGAGAACACAGAGGGCACAGAGCCGGTTCCGCTCTGTGCGCTCTGTGGCCCATTCCGGGTTGGCGGCGGCCAGGATCAGGAGCGCGGCGAGCTTCACGCGTCGGCCCGGTCCTCGGCGGGCTCCTTGACGTCGGAGCCATCCGCCTCGACGGAGCCGCGACGCACCGTGGCGATGATCTGGCTCAGGATGGAGACGGCGATCTCGGCCGGCGTCTCCGCGCCGATGGGCAGCCCGACCGGCGCGACGACGCGCCCGAGCGCCTCCTCGGAGATCCCGCGCGCCTTCAGGCGGCGGAACATCTCGAGCTTCTTGGTCTTCGAGGAGATGAGGCCGATCCAGCCCGGATACTTCCGGACCAGGCCGAAGAGCAGGTCGGTGTCGATCTTGTGCGACCAGCCGACGAGGACGACGTGCGAGAACGGCGCGAGGTCTTCCTTTGCGAAGAACTCCTCGGGAAGCGCCTGGACGCTCCGCCGGGCGTTCGGGAACCGCTCGCCCGAGGCGTACTCGGCGCGATCGTCGAGCACGGAGTAGAGGTAGCCCAGCTGGTCGCAGAGCTTCGCGATTTCGAGGCCGCAGTGGCCTCCGCCGGCGATCAGGAGATGGGGGACGGGAGCCATGTATTCGACCAGGATCTTCACGCTCCCGCCGCAGAGGCTGTCGAGAGCGCCCTCCTTGTAGTACATCAGATCGAACGAGGCCAGGCCACCCTTTTTCTCCTCGAGCGCCTTTCGGCAGAGCGCCTTGACCTTTTGCTCGAGTCCGGCTCCGCCGACGGTCCCGAACTGCGTGCCGTCGGGAAGGAAGACCATCTTCGCGCCCTGCTTGCCCGGAACGCTGCCCCGCGTCTCCGCCACCGTCGCGACGGCGAACGCGCGGCCTTCTTCGATGAGCTGGAGGATTTTCTGCTGGACCGCTCTCACGTCTTCCTCGAAATTCAGCCGCGGAGACTCCGAGACGCAGAGCGGAATCTTCTCAGCGTCTCAGCGTCTCAGCGGCCGCCCTTTTCGGATTCCTTTCTGCGGGCCCGCCAGGCCTCGAGGCATCGAACGTAATCGTCGGGCGTATCCATGTCCATCAATACATACGCTTCCGGGTAGATGACGTACGCGAGGCGCGAGTTAACCCGATTCACCACGTCGCGGGCGGAGGCGCCCTCCCGGAGCGCAAGGAACTCGGCCGCCAGCTCGCGGCGGCAGAGGATGGGATGGCCGCGCTTCATGCCGTGCGACGGCACGAAGATTTTCTTCGCGGGATCCCCCTCGGCGCGGGAGGCCTCGACCAGACGCGCGACGTCGGCCGCCGTGACGAGCGGGACGTCGACGGGCATGAAGAAGAACCCCTCGGCGTCCTTCGGCAGGATCGAGAGCGCCGCCTGGAGGCTCGCGGTCTGGCCGGTGTCGGGATTCAGGTTGAGCATGACCCGGACCCGGCCCAGATGGACTTTCTCGCGGATGTCGAAGTGGTTCGGCCCGAGCACGACGATCGGCGTGCCGTGCCCCTGGACGGCTTCCAGCACAAGCTGAAGCGCGGGACGTCCGTCGAAGTCGAGCAGCGCCTTCGGCCGCCCCATCCGTGTCGACGTGCCTGCGGCCAGGACGATCGGCACGAGGCCGCTCATCGCGCGAATCGAAGAAGGAAGACAACGCCCGGTCGACGTCCTATCATGGGTGGACATGATACGGCATGTCTGGATCCTCTTGCTAGTTGGTTGCGCGGGCGCCCCGACCGTGGAGGAAGGGCCGCTCGACCGGCTGGTCGCCAAGACCAACGCCTACACCTCCTTCCATCTCCGCGCCGAGATCACCGACGGCAAGCAGTCCGTGCCGATCGAGATGGCGTTCCGCGCGCCGGACCGTGCGATCGTGAAGTACGGGACCGTCGAGACGACGATCCACGAGGGCGGCTCGACCCACCACTTCCTGAGAGGCGGCTACTTCTCGCTCCAGCATGCGGAGGTGGTGGCGGAGCTCCGCGGCCGCTATCCCGGGGTCGAGATCGGACGGGCGCCCGAGCCGGTGTTCCTGCTCGGCGACGGCGTCCGGGCGCAGCTCGCGCTCGGCCGCCTGGGCGCGCGGCTGGGGTGGCTCGACGAGCTTCGCGCCTACAAGGCCGAGGGCAACGTCTACAAGCTCGGCCAGACCGAGATCGAGCTGCGCGAGGACGGCTTCATCGCGAAGACCTCGATCGCCGGCCACGGCTTCGTGCTCAAGGAGGTGGCGATCAACACGCCGCTTCCCGACTCGCTGTTCGCACTGCCGCCGACGCAGGACCTCCAGGACACGTCGGCCCGGCGACGTCCCGACGGGGTCCGCGCCCTCGAGGAGGCCTTCCACCGCTGGGCGCTCAAGACCTCGACCGCCGACGCGACGCTCGACACGCTGATCCGGGTGGACCTCGTCCGCCGCTACCAACCGGAGAAGATGGTCGCGATCTCGCGCGAATCCCTCAAGAAGCGGATCGCGGCGTTCAACGTGCTTCACCCCAACGCGCGGCCCGAAGTGATGCGCGACCAGGTCCAGATGGAGCGCGGCAAGGCGCTCGGCAGCATCGAGATCATGGAAGAGGAGATCCAGAAGGAATTCGAAAAGGCGCTCGACCACTATTTCCGCGGCATGTCGGTCCTGCCGCCTCAGAAGGAGATGCTCGACATCGTCCGCCGCTGGCACGCCTCCGTGAAGCGCCAGGTCGACGAGCAGATCCGCAAGCCGATCGAAGCGGTGTTCGACGCGCCCCCGCCCCAGAAGGAGTGACCCCCGATGATGCGCTGGAGCGCCGCGTTCGGAGGCCTGCTCCTGTTCTCGTGTGCCACGACCGAAGCTGGATGGACCCGCGTCGATCTGGTGCCCTTTACCATGGTGATGCCGGACGACCTGAAGGAAGTTCCGGTCAAGCCCATCGACTCCTACGTCAGACACTTCGAGTGTCCCACGATGACTCTGGGGTTCGACTGGGGACAGTGGTCGGATCCCCTGACGAGCAGCGACGGGCCCGAAATTTCGCGCGAAGCGGTGATGGTCGGAGGGCGGAACGCGGTCGTCGTCGTTTCGCGGTCCAAGGAGTCGCCGTCCCGTATCGAGGCCGCGATCCATTTCCCGAACCCCTCGAACTCCCCCAAGCCCGAGAGCGACGACGCCAAGCTGACCATCTATATGGAGCTGAACTCGGAATCCTCCATCCCCATCGCCCGCAAGATCTTCAATTCCGTCCGCTTCAAGAAGGACTAGGGCCGCCCGCCGAACGTCTCATGGGCATGGGCGATCTCAAGAATCCAAAGCTGATCTACGCCAAAGGGTTCCTCTTCCTCGTACTCGGATTCCTGGCGATCGGGACGCTGGTGCTGCTCCATCCCGACTGGAGGGCGGCGGCGCTGGCGGGCCTGGCGGCGTGGGCGTTCGCGAGGTTCTATTACTTCGCGTTCTACGTGATCGAGCACTACGTGGATCCCGGCTTCAAGTTCGCCGGGCTGGGCTCGTTCGTGGCCTACCTGCTGAGGAGAAAGCCCTAGTCCCCTCCCGGGGGGAGGCGGGGGATTCCTGCTGAGTGCTGCTTAGCCGTCTTTCTTCTTCATCTTTTCGTCGAGGCTCCACTTCCCGCCGCCCAGGCCGTAGAGCGCGGCGCTCATCATGAGGCCGGCGAAGAGGAGCTGGTGGTTCGAATCGTAGAGCGCCCGGAATCCGGGGCCGTCGATGATGCGCCAGAGCATGAGCGCGCCCAGGCCGAACGCCGCCCAGCGGGTGAGGAAGCCGATCAGGCAGAAGAGCCCGCCCAGGAGCTGCACCACCATGGTGATGATCTCGGACAGCGACGGATGACGACCCATGCCGCTGACCAACTGGGCCCCCTGCAGGATGAAGATGATGGCCAGCCCCAGCCGCAGCATGAACGGCGCGTAGTCCTTGAATCCCCCCCCGACCCGATCAATCATGGTGCCTCCCTGTACTCCAAGAATAGCCTGTCCCTGGGATTGAGAATCGAGAATCGGGGGGCGCTCCCTAGTCGACCGGATGCTTCTCGTCGACCTTGCGGACGTAGCCGCCGGGGTCGCTGATCTCGAGCATGCGCTCGATTGCGATGCGGCCCTTCCGGGCGATCTCCTCGGGGACGATCACCTTGTACTCCAGGTCCTCGAGCGACCAGAGGAGCTTCTCCAGCGTGTTCAGCTTCATGAACTCGCAGGAGGCCTCTTCGGCCGCCGGGAAGAAGACCTTGGTCGGGCTTTCCTTCTGGAGCCGGTGGAGGATGCCGACCTCGGTGCCGACGATGAACTGCCGGTCGGACGACTCGCGGCAGTGCTTGAGGATCCCCTCCGTCGACAGCACCTTGTCCGCCAGCGGCATGCACGAGGTCAGGCAGCCGCATTCGGGGTGCATCACGAACTTCGCTTCGGGATGCTCGGACTGGAGCGACTTGATCTTGTCGGTGTCGATCCGGTTGTGGACGTGGCAGTAGCCGGGCCAGAGGTGCATCTTGCGGCCCGTCCGCTGCTGGACGTACGTCCCCAGGAACTGGTCGGGCGCGAAGAGGATCTCCCTGTCGCGCGGGATCGCCTCGACGATCTTGAGCGCATTGGTCGACGTGCAGATGTAGTCGCTCTCGGCCTTCACGTCGGCCGTGCAGTTGATGTAGGAGACCACGACCGCGCCGGGGTGCTCGGACTTCCAGCGGCGCAGCGACTCGCCCGAGATCATCGACGCGAGCGAGCAGCCCGCCTCCTTGTCCGGGATGAGGACGAGCTTGTCGGGATTCATGATGGCGGCCGTCTCGGCCATGAAGTGGACGCCGCAGAACACGATCACCTTCGCCCGGGTCTTCGCCGCCTGCTGGGTCAGGCCGAGCGAGTCGCCGGTGAAGTCGGCCAGGTCCTGAAGCTCGCCCCGCTGGTAGTTGTGGGCGAGGATCACCGCCTGACGCTCCTCCTTGAGCTTCAGGATGTCCTTCACCAGGCCCTGCTTTTCCGTCTCGGTCATCATGTCGTTAGGACGACGACTTAGTGTAATTGTTACACCATCAGTCTAGCAATCCCGCCCCGCGACATCAACCCCATTTCTTACGCCCGGCCGACCTCGCAGGTGATCGGCGTGCCGTTCCGCTTGAGGGCCTTCGCTTCGTCGATCGCCGCCCGAGCCTGCTCGAGGACCCCGGGCGCTTCTTCGAGCTCCGCCCACTTGCCCTCCCCTTCCCACACCCGGATGGTCAGCTTCTGCGGCACGCGCTCCTTGAGGCGCCGCATCAGCTCGAACGTGATGTATTCGCAGGTGGGGATCGGCAGCAGCGTGTTCAGATCGGTGTGATCGAACGCGGCGACCACGTCCTTCATCGCCTTCTTGAGGTCGGCGAAGTCCATCACCATGCCGCGAACGACGGGCCCCTCCGCGATCACCTCGACCTTCCACGTGTGGCCGTGCGGCACGCCGCATTTCGGGTGGCCGGGGAGCAGGTGCATGCTGTCGAAAAACCCGATGCAGCCGACTTTCATGAGGGGTCCTCCAATCCTGACTGGCGGAACGATTCTATCCGGCCCCGGCAGGCACTGCAACGCCGGCAGGGCCGGGCGCCGTCCCGGTAGCAGCTCCAGGTCAACTCGAGAGGCACGCCCAGGCGCGCCCCCAGCGTGATCACGTCCGCATCCGTATAACGCGCGAAGGGGAGCAAAATGCGGATCCCCCGGCCCAGACTTTCCACGCGCCGGAAGTACGAGGGCCGCGCGTCGTCGAAGTGGGAGGCGTCCGACAGGTTGTGGCCCGCCACCACCGCCTCGGCGCCGAGCCCTTCCGCGACCGACAGCGCGATCGCGTGGAACACCAGGTTGCGCGCGGGGACGTATCCCGAGTCGCGGGGTCGCAGGAACAGCGTCGGCACGCGGATCAGCCGGGCCTTCGCCCGCTTCGCCACCGCCGCGCACGCCTTCGCCTCGCGCCGGGGTCGACCCGCCACCTCGCACGAGAGCGCCGTGACGTCGAACTGCTCCTTCGCCCAGGTCAGCGCCACCGCCGAATCGATGCCGCCCGAGACGAGCACCACCGCCTTCCTCACACCCGCGCCTCCCCGCCGTCCAGCACGTAGGTCTGACCCGTCACCCAGTCGTTCGTCGCCAGGAAGAGCGCGAGCTGCCCGACCTCTTCGGGCTTCCCGAACCGCCCCACCGGGATCGCCGACTCGTAGCTCTTCTTCATCGGTGCCGGCAGCCACTGCACCCAGCCGGTCTCGATCGATCCGAATGCCATGCAGTTCACCTGGATCTTCGGCGCGAGCAGCATCGCGAGCGACTTGGTCATCCCCAGCACGCCCGCCTTGGCGACCGAGTAGACGATCCCCTCCCGCTCGCCGGTCAGCGCGGGAATGGACGTGACATTGATGATCTTCCCTCGGTCCATCACCCGCGCCGCCGCCCGGGAGCAGAGAAACGTCCCGCGCAGGTCGGTGTCGAGCACGCGGTCCCACATGTCTTCCGTCACCGCATCCAGGTCGCCGGTCCAGGCTTCGCGCTCGGAGTGGCCCGCGTTGTTGACCAGGAGGTCGAGCCGGCCGAGCTTCGCCGCCACCTCCTTGATCAGCTTGTCGGCGTGACGGCCGACGTCCCCCTTCACGGCAAGACCTCCGAACGAACGCGCGACCGCGACGGCTTCGGCCTTCGATCGACGATAGTTGATCGCGACCCGGGCGCCCGCGGCGGCGAACGCGCGCGCGATCGCGGCCCCGATCCCGCGCGAGCCGCCCGTGACCAGGGCAACCTTTCCGGACAGCGGCGCCTCCGGATGCGGATTTCGGATTTCGGATTTCGGATTTTTCACGGCGTTCTCACGGCCCCTCCGTCCACGCCCAGGACGGCTCCATTGAGATAGCCGTTCTTCACCGCGAGCAGGACCGCGGACGCGACCTCCTCCGGCGTCCCCGTCCGCTTCGCCAGCGTCCGCTCGGCCGCTTTCCGGATCGACGCCGCGCCCCAGTTGCCCGTCACGACGGGACCGGGACACACCGCGTTCACGCGGATCGGCGCCAGCTCCGCCGCGAGGTATCGCGACAGGCTGATGAGGGCGGCTTTCGCCGCGCAGTAGTCGGGGCCCATGTCGAACGGGCGGCGGCCCACGTCGCTGGCGATGTTCACGATGCAGCCGCGGGACTTCCGCAGCAGCGGCAACGCCGCGCGCGTGACCGAGACGGCGCCGAGCAGGTTGAACTCGAACGTGCTCCGCCAGGCGTCGAGCGACGTCTCGTCGAATTTCCCATAGTGCTCCATCCCGCCCGCATTGTTGACGAGGATGTCCAGCCGGTCGACGACCTTGAAGAGCTTCCGGACGTCCTTCTCGCGGCGGACGTCGGCGGGCACGCAGAGGATCTCGCCGATCTCCTTCGCGGCGGCGATGAGGGACTTCGCCTCGCGACCGCAGATGATGACGCGGGCGCCCGCGTGAAAGAGCGCCCGGGTGATGGCTTTTCCGATCCCGCGCGACCCCCCGGTCACGAGCGCCGTCTTGCCGGCGAGGGTATTGTCCATGGGCGGGCCATTCTCCTGTCGCCCCCCGGGGGTGTCAATCCCCGCGAATTCGGTCACATCGGCCGGGGCGATCCTCAATACCTGGCAGGAGGATCTCCGCCATGCGTCTCATGCTCGCCGCGCTGCTCGCGCTCGCTCCGGGCGACGGCCCCAAGATCAGCGAGATCGACTCGCTGAAGACCCTCATCAAGCCGCGCGCCGAGGAGACCCGGTGGGAGGAGATCCCGTGGATGGTCGACCTCTGGGAGGCGCGGAAAAAGGCCGCGCAGACCGGGAAGCCGCTCATGCTGTGGGAGATGGACGGCAACCCCATGGGGTGCGGCTGAAACAACGTCGTGCTGGGCCGGGCGCTCGGCTTCTCGGATCCCGACGTCATCCGCCTCCTCAAGGAGAACTTCATCCCGGTGGTGGGCGACGACTGGTACCAGCGCCGCCGCAAGGACGACGTCGGCAAGTTCTTCCGCGGCGTCGTCGACCAGACCTGGAAGGCGGGCAAGTGGGAGCCCAACGGCGGCGACAACCGCCAGGGCATCTACTGCTTCACGCCGTCGGGCCGGATGCTGACCGAGATGAAGAACATCGGCTCCAATCCGGCCGAGCTCCGGCGGCTCCTCCAGGGCGCGGCCGCCTCCTGGAGCCGGCTGCCCGCCGAGGAGCGCAAGCCCGGCGCCGTCCAGGTCGGCGCCGTCGCGTTCGACCCCGGCTATCATCGCCCGGTCCCTCCGGGCGCGCTCGTCCTGCGTCAGTACCAGCGCGGCCTCCGCCGCGGCGACGACGGCGCGCTGTCGTGCCATGACTTCAAGTTCCACGAGGCGCCGGTCTGGGCCCAGCGCGACCGCGCCTGGATCCTCGAGGACGAATGGAAGGCGCTCGTCCCGTCCAAGCCCGCGGTCGGCGCGACCGTCGAGATTCCCGCAACGCTGAAGAACCGGCTGCTGCGCTACCACTTCGTGGAAGCCCTGGTGGGCGAGCCCGGCACCTGGGCGCCGAACCACATCCTCTCCGCGCCTCTCAAGCTCACGGTCGACGCCGTGACCGCCGCAAACATCCGACTTCATCTCGAAGGCCCGGTGCTCCTGGCGACCGGGCTCGACCCTTCGACGTCCCGGTGCGGACTCGACGGAAACGTCGTGGGCGTGCTGAACTTCAACCGCGCGAAGAACGCCTTCGACCGGATGGACCTCGTCCTGATCGCCGAATGCTGGGGCGCGCTCAACGGCCACAACGCCGTCAGCCGCGAAGGCCGCAACCCGGTCGGCTTCGCGTTCGAGCTCGGGACGGGGGCGGAGGTCGACAACGTCCCGCCCCAGGGGGCTCGCATGCTGCAGCCGTACCTGAAACCCTAGAATTCCATCGTATTGGCCACAGAGGACACGGAGAGCACAGAGCAGAAATCTTCTCTGTGGGCTCTGTGCACTCTGTGGCCAATCCCTCAGGGTGCGACTTCTTTGATGAAGGCCACCGACTCGCGGATCACGTAGTCCACGATCTGCATGTGGCCTTTGTCGGTGTAGTGCAGGAACTTGTGGCGGGCGCCCGCTTTCTGCAGCGCCTCGGCCATGTCCACCGCCTGCTTGATCGGGACCGACTTGTCGTCGTCCGAGTGGAGGATCAGGATCGGCTTCGACGTCGCCTTCACGTAGAACATCGGCGACGCTTCCTTCCGCGCGGCCTCGGCGTCGCCGCCGATCGGCGTCCAGAGCTTCCCCCAGTCGAGGGTCGTGAGATCGTACGGCGCGCAGACGCTGATGACCGCACGGATCTCGTGGCTCTGCTCGGGCCACCCGCCCGCCTTCTTCCACGGCCCATCCCCGAGCGTCGCCAGCAGGCTCGCCATCTGGCCGCCCGCCGACTGGCCGATCAGGAAGATGCGGTTCGGATCGATCCTGTACTGCGCCGCGTGGGCGCGCACGTACCGGATGGCGCAGAGCAGGTCGACATAGCAGGCCGGGGCGGGCGTCGCCCTCGCCAGCCGGTAGTCGATCGTCATCGCGAAGAATCCCAGCTCCGCCCACTCCCGAGGCTTGATGGAACTGGTGTCCTTGCGATGACCGCCGACCCACCGTCCGCCGTGGATGGAAATGATCGCCGGAAACGGTCCGTCCCCCGCCGGGAACGCGAGGTCCGCGAGCAGCGCGGACCCTTCGACCCGGCCGTAGATCACGTCCTCCTGGGCCTTGATCCGGTCGTCCTGCGGCGCCGCCGCTTGCGGGCCCGACGCGCACGACGCCAGCAGGGCGATCAACGGCAGCGCACGCAGCAGGGTCATCGCAATTTCCTCCCCCAACACTACCCCGGCTCCGGCCTCGGATTCTCGATCTTCGGACGAACGCCTCACGCGGGCGCCCGTCGCGGCGTCCTATAGTTGGAGCACCGTGGGAGACGGTGCTACACTTCTGGCACGTCGAAGGGAGGGATCCGATGCTTCATCTCGCCGTACTCGCGTCGTTGCTGCTGGCCGCCCCGATGCAGGAAAAGAAGCCTGGGGAAGACGGCGAGGAAACCGTTGCCGCCCAGAAGGGCAACCTGACGCCGGTCTTCGAGCTCGAGGCGATCTACGAGGCCCTCGAGAGCGCGGAGCTCAAGCTGCGCCTCGACGCGTACCAGGGCGACCTCACGGTCGTCAAGGTGGCGGCCGCCGGCGAGTCGGTGAAGAAAGGCGACCTCCTGTTCAGCCTCGACCGGGCGGTGATCGAGAAGCAGATCGCCGCGGTCGAGAACGACCTGCGCGTCGCCCGCGCGATGTACGAGAAGACGCAGGCGGACCTGGCGATCGGCGCCAAGGGCGACGCGCTGGCCCTCCTCCAGGCGACCACCGCCGTCAAGGACGCCGAGACCGCGCTCAAGTCGTTCGAGGAAGTCGACGGCAAGCACATGGTCGCGCAGATCGAGCTCAACGTGAAGTTCATGGAGGACGCGCTCCACGACCAGACCGAAGAGCTCGCTCAGCTCGAGAAGATGTACAAGTCGGAGGAGCTGACGAACGCGACGTCGGAGATCGTCGTCCGCCGCGCCCGCCGGAACATGGAGCGGACGAAGACGTCGCTCGACATGGGACGCCTCGAGGCCGCCAACGTGAAGAACGTCCGGTATCCCCAGCAGCAGAACGCCCTGACGCACGCGATCGACGTCGCCCGGAACGGGCTCGACGGCGTGAAGTCCGCCCAGGGGCTGAGCAAGGTCCAGCGCGAGGCGGAGGCCACGAAGGCGAAGGCCTCGCTCGTCCTGCTCGAGGAGCAGTTCGCGAAGCTCAAGGGCGACCTCGCCAAGTTCTCGTGGCACGCGCCGATCGACGGCCGCGTCTTCTACGGCCAGTTCCAGCACGGCGCGTGGTCGACCGGCGACCAGGTCGCGCCCATGCTGATGCCGGGCGAGAAGGTCCAGGCGGGCCAGGTGCTCCTCACGGTCTGCGGCCCGAGCACGCGCGCCCGAGCCGATCTCGCCGAGGCCGACTACTTCGACGTCGCGCCCGGCCTCGACGCCACGGTCGCGCCCGCCGCGCTGCCGGACTCGAAGCGCGAGGGAACCGTCCGCGCCAAGGGAACGGTCGCCGCGATGAAGGGTGCCGGCTCGGCCTTCGAGCTGCGCATCGAGTTCAAGGAGCCTCCGGCCGACCTCCTGCCCGGCATGAAGGGAAAGGCGACAATCAAGGGCAAGGAATTGAAGGACGTCGTGCTCGTGCCGTCGCAGGCCGTCGCGGGACAAGCCGGCAAGTGCATGCTCAACGTCAATAAGGACGGCAAGACGGCGCCCCGCGAGGTCACCGTCGGGAAGACCGACGGCAAGCTCACCCAGATCAAGTCGGGCCTCGAGCCCGGCGAAAAGGTGACGATCCCGAAATGAAGCGGGCCGCGCTTCTCCTCCTGGCGCTCGCCTCCTGCGCGGAGCCGAAAGTCGCGGTCTACGCGCGGTCGGTCTCCGACGCGATCGACGACGGCGTCGACTACCTCGTCGGGACGCAGAGCGCCGACGGCTCGTGGGGCAAAGGGCTCGAAACGAGCGACCACGACGTCATGGCCGCGGTGCCGGGATCGCACGACGCCTTCCGCGTGGGGGCCACGGCGCTTTGCGTCCGGGCACTTCGCGAAGCGGGCGAGCGGAAGGCCTCGGCCCGCGGACTGAAGTACCTGGCCGCGTACGACGGCCTGCGCCGCGCGAACCGCGCCGAGATCTACAACGTCTGGGCCCATCTCTACGCGCTCGAGACGCTCGCCCGCGCGTGGGCCGAGGACAAGGTCGAGGCCTACAAGACAGCGGCCGAGCGCCACCTGAAGCGGCTGGAGATGTACGAGACCTTCGTCGGCGGCTGGAACTACTACGACTTCGTCTACGGGACGCAGAAGCCGTCGATGGAGCCCGTGAGTTTCGGCACCGCGGCGGGCCTCGTCGCGCTCTTCGAGGCGCGAAAGGCCGGCATCGCCGTTCCCGAGCCGCTGGTCACGCGCGCCCTCGCCCGGCTCCGGGAGATGAAGAACCCCGACGGCAGCTTTCTCTACGGCAGCGATTTCCGATACATCCCCCATCACCTCGCCAACCGCGCCAACGGAAGCCTCGGCCGGACCCAGTCCTGCTACTACGCGCTCCGGCTCTGGAACGACGCGAAGATCAGCGACCAGGAGATCCGCGAGGGCCTCGAGCGGCTCATCCGCGATCACCGGTTCATCGAGATCGGCCGCAAGCGTCCGATGCCCCACGAAGCGTGGTACTTCACCGCGGGCTATTACTACTACTTCGGCCACTACTACGCGGCGAAACTGATCGAGGCGATGCCCGACAAAGGCGATTATCGCGAGCAGCTGAGCTCGTTCATCCTCCCCCACCAGGAGCCGGACGGCTCGTGGTGGGACTTCCACCTGTTCGACTACGGCAAGCCGTGGGGCACCGCGTTCGCGATCATGACCCTGCTGCGCTGCCGGTGACGGAGACCCCGACATGACCCCCATCGCGATCAAGATGGCCCATTCCCAGCCGGTCGCCGCCCTCGCGAAGAAGGCGGCCGAGCGGATCGACAAGCTCATGAAGGCGCAGACCGACGCGATCTTCACCTACGCGTGGGAGCCGACGGGGACGAAGTGCGCGGTCCAGGCCATCTGCGGCGGGACCTTCATCGTCCAGTGCAACCTGGCGATCCTCGAGAAGGAGGTCACCGGACAGGGGATGGTGATGGATTCGACGTCTCCGGACTCGAAGAAGGAGGCGGAGACGCTCGCCAGGGTCGAGAAGCTCTTCTCCGAACTGGTCGCCGCGAAAAAGAAGAAGTAGAATCCCGAGGCTGTGACCAAGCTGCGGCCCTGGCTCGAGGCCTATCGTCGGCCCCTGATCATCCTGGCGGCCCATCTGACGCTCTTCACGCTCGCCCGCCTCGTCCTGCTGCTGCGGTATTCCGACGACTTCGCGAGCCTTCACGCCGGAGGCGTCGCCGCCGCATTCCTGCGGGGACTCCGCTTCGACCTCTCCGTGATCTGCCCGCTGCTCGCGCTTCCCCTGCTCATGCTCCTGTTGCCGTTCGCCCGGACGCGGACGCCGCTCTGGCAGGACATCTGGAGCTGGATGGCGTTCGCGGTCTTCGTCGCATTCGCGTTCGTTCTGGCTGGCGACGTCGTCTACTTCGGCTACGTCCATCGTCACGCCGGCCCGGAGGTCACCGCCGTCGGCGACGCGCTCAACGAGATGCAGGGGAGCTTCGTCTACTACCTCCTGCCGATCCTCCTGTTCGCGGCGGCGGCCGCCGGCGCCGGCTGGGGCTGGCGCCGCGTCCTGAAGGCCGAGCCGCCCGCGCTCCTCCACTTCGGCGCTCAGCTCGCGGTCGCTGCGGCGGCGCTCGTGCTGCTCTACTACGGCGAACGCGGCACTCTCACGGGCAAGCGGCTCCGGATCGTCCACGCGTTCCAGGATCAGTCGGAGGCCGGAGCCCACCTCTCGCTCAACGGACCGTACAGCCTGCTCCGGTCGCTCACCCACGCGCGCGCCGTCAAGGCGGACTTCTATCCGTGGGCCGACGCCGTCCGGACCGCGAAGGAGGCGATCGTCGCCGAGGGCGACCGCCCGGTCGATCCCGACTATCCGATCCTGCGCGGCCGCGACGCGTCGGCCGCCGAGAAGCCGAATGTCGTCGTGATCATGCTCGAAAGCTGGGACGCGTTCTACGTCGACGCCAATCGCCGCGAGCTCGGGCTCGATCCGCTCGGCCTGACGCCCGGATTCGACGCGATCGCCCGCGACGGCGTCCTCTTCCCGCGGTTCTACGCGACCGGCCAGCGGAGCATGGACGGGCTGTGCGCCATCGTGTGCGGCTTTCCGACGCTGCCCGGGATGTCCTACCTCGGCCGCGGTCTCGAGCAGAGCACGCTGACCGCGCTCGGCCACCTCGGTCGGCGCGAGGGATACGAAACCTGGTTCATGATGTCCGCGGAGCGGAACGCGTTCCGCATCGACGCCATCGCGGGGCTGACCGGCTTCGACCACTACGTCGCGGCGGAAGATCTTCCGCCCGAGCCGCCGCTCGCGCCGCGCAGCGTGCTCCCGAGCGGCGCCGCCTGGGACCATGAGATGTTCGTCGACGCCACGCGCAAGCTCGGCGCGTCGAAGCGGCCCTTCCTCGCATTCCTCTACACGAGTACGACCCACCCGCCGTTCTGCTGGCCCGACGACCGGTGGAAGAAGCGTCCCGGCAACGCGCTGGACGATCGCTACGCCAACAGCCTCGCGTACGGCGACTGGGCGCTCGGCCAGTTCTTCGAGCGGGCGAAGACGCAGGACTGGTACCGGAAGACGGTGTTCCTGATCACGGCGGACCACATCGGCGGCCCGGGCGGCGGGATCGTCGTCGACCGGCCGTGGACCAAGCATCACGTCCCGTGCGTGGTGATCGCGCCCGGACTCTCGCCCGGCGTCGACCGCCGGATCGGCAGCCAGCTCGACGTGATTCCCACGGTCGCGGCGCTCGCGGGGTGGAGCGCGCCCCAGGCGGCGTTCGGCGCGTCGCTCTTCACGAATCCGCCCGCCGGGCGCGGCGCGGTCTGCATCGAGGGGAACCTGCTCTTCCGGTTCGAGGAATCCGGCACGGTCATCCACGACCTGACCGGCCGGGTGAATGCGACGGGGGCCGACATCGAAGGAATTGAGCGGCGTCTGCTCTCGACGGTCCAGACCGCCTACACGCTGCTGCGAACCAATCGGATCGCCAAGAAGCCCTAGTCTTCCTTCCCGCCGCGCTGAACCATTCCGACGATCAAGTTGACCGCGCTTTCACCGGTGTCGACGGTCGTCGCATAGAGCATCTCGACGACGCCGATCTTCGGCACGTCGCGCACCTCGCGGAACCGGGGAAGGAAGAAGAGCACGGTCCCGGTGCGGAGGACGAACGAGATCACCAGGAGCGTCATGAACGGGAACTTGAAGTGGATCCAGCCGATGTCGGCCGGCAGGTAGTGGATCGCGATCGCGCCCGACAGGCCGCCGATGAGCAGGCCGGTGTTCTGCAGCAGGCTGAGATACGCGTTGCAGCGGGCCCGCTTCGGGGGCGTGACGGCGTCGAGGAGGAAGTTCTGGACGGCCTGGTTGAAGCCGGACCAGAAGAACCCCGACCACATCTGGAGGAAGACCGCGAGCCAGATGCTGGTCGAGATCAGCCACAGCGCCGGCAGGATCGCGACGGCGATCGACGTCACGACGAGCACCTTCTTGTTCCCGTAGCGGTCCGACGCCCGGCCCCAGAAGAGCAGCGCGGGCATCTGAACGACGACGACCGCGATCACGCACGCCGTGTACTGCCACCAGATCGGGTAATTGAGCGTTCGGAGCCAGTAGAGCGGGAAGAGGCAGCCCACCACCTGCGCGCTCGCCGTCAGGCAGCCGACGAACATGACGAATTTCGCGAAGTTCGACTGCGGCAGGCGGCGGAAGAACTGGAGGAGCGTGAACGACTCCTCCTCCCGGGGGGTATACGTCGGCTCGGCCATCCGGCCGAGGAAATAGGTCGAGCTCCACCGCGCGATCATCGCGCCGGTGAAGATCGTCGCGTAGCCCCACGACTCGAGGCCGTTCTTCTTGAACAACCAGAGCCCCAGGCCGCCGATGGTGCCGGAGACGAACTGGAGGAGGATGCAGATCGCCGTCCGGCGGCCGAAATAGCGGCCGCGGGTGACGGGGGAGACGAGGTCGCCCATCACGCTCAGCCACGCCGGCAGCGAGAACTGGAGGGCGACGTAATAGAGGACGAACGAGCCCAGGAGGAGCCAGAAGCCGATCGCCTTGGGCAGGAACACCGAGGCGATCATCGGGATCCAGGTCAGCGTCTGGACGACGGCGCCGGCCATGTACCAGCGGCGGCGCTTCCCGGTCCGGTCGATGAGCATGGGCGTGACGGTCTGGGCGCACGATCCCAGGAACAGCGGGATCGTGGTCAACAGCGCGACCCAAGTGTCCTTCGCTCCGAGAAAGACCGCGCACGCCCCGACGTAGAGCTCGCCCAGCCCCACCATGGCGTTGTACGAGGCGCCGTCTTTTATCGAAGCGTCGAGACTTCTCTCGACGGTTGACGTCTCCACAGGAGCTGCGGATTATACTTCGTGAACCGCCGTCAAACAACTCTGGCGGAAAAGGCGAAGCGCCGATAAACTGTGCCCCGATGTTCGACCCCAAGACCTCGCCGTTCGTGGTGATCGACGTCGAAACGACCGGGCTCGTCCCGGTCGAGGACCGCGTGGTAGAGGTCGGCGCCATCCGCCTCGTCGGCGGCAAGGAAGACGGCCGCTTCCACTCCCTGATCCAGCCGGGCCGCCCCATGCCCGACGCCGCGCGCGCAAAGAACGGCATCTCCGACGACATGCTCAAGGAGGCGCCCACCTTCGACAAGATCGCGGGCGACCTCCGGAAGTTCATGGCGGGCAGCGTGCTCGTCGCCCAGAACGCCGAGTTCGACGTCGCGTTCCTGAACGCCGAGTTCGGCCGCGCGGGAATGGCGAAGCTGGCGATGCCGGCGCTCGACACGATCCTGCTGGCGCGAAAGGTGAAGCCCGGCCTGCCGACCTACAACCTGGACAACCTCGCCTACCACTTCAAGGTGAAGTTCAAGGAGCGCCACCGCTCGATCGGCGACTGCGAGGTCACGGGCGTGATCTTCTGGCAGTGCGTCGAGGCCCTTCGTCCGAAGACGATGGACGATCTCTTCAAGAAGGGCATGATCAAGGCTCAGGTCTGAGGCGGGGCGCCGCCGGCCGCTACTTCTTCCCCGGACCCTTCATGTCGGCGACGCGCTTGATCACGATCCGCTGCGTCTCCTTCGACACGTCCTTCCGGTCGAGGATCTGGGCGTAGATCGCGCGGGCCTTGTCGTGGAGCCCGATCTGCGTCAGGGCCGACGCCTTGTTGCTCAGGTAGAAGCTGGCGTTGGACGGATCGGTCTCGATGGCCAGGTCGAAGTGGCGGAGGGCTTCCTCGGGCTTGCTGATCTTCATGAGGCCCATGGCGTAGTTGCAATGAGCGACGCCCAGGTTGCGGCGGGCCTTCTCGATGCAGACGCCGTATTCCTTCACGGCGTCCTGGATCTTGCCGTCGGACTCGAGCGCCGAGGCCAGCATGAAGCGCTGGTTGACGTTGAACGGGTCCTTCTCCATGATGGCCCGCAGTTCCTTCACTCGCGCGTCGTTGCCGCCCACCTTGATGCGTTGCGTGGTCATTGCCTCTGCGCCCTCCAGTAGGGGAAATGATACCCTAACCGAAGAATAGAGAATAAAGAATAGAGAATGGAGCCCGAGCCCAAGACCCCGCTTCCCTGGGAGGAGAAAGCCGCGATCGGCTGCCTGGGAGCGATGACGCTGCAGGAGATCCACGAGGGGTTTCTGTACTTCATGGGAGCCACGGCACCCGGATTTCACGGCACCTCCCCCGCGTTCGTGATCCTGATCGTCGTCTTTGTCTCGGTCGGATGGGGGCTTTACGAGCGGAGCCGGATCGCGTGGTGGGTCGGCGTCGGCTCCTTCCTCGCCATCGGACTGACCGACGCCGCCATGACCGGGGCGACGGTCTACGAGACCCTTCGCCACAAGATCGGCACTTGCGAAGATGCGAGCTGGGATGGGGGCACCCACTTGAACGACTTCAGTTTCTTTTGGCTCGGCACCCGAAATGTCCTGCTGTTTGCTGTGCCGATGCTCCTGATCCTGGGAGCGCTTCGGAAGTCGCTTCGAAAAGCCTAGCCCGGGACGAACGGGTTCTCGGCGCGCTCTTCGGCGATCGTCGTCGCGTCGCCGTGGCCGGGGTAGACCGCAGTCTCGGGATCGAGCGTGTAGAGCTTCGTGCGGATCGACTCCGCCTCCTGCTCCATGTTCCCGCCCGGGAGGTCCGTCCGGCCGATCGAGCGCTGAAAGAGCGTGTCGCCCGAGAGCAGGATCCCCTCGGCGTGGAAGCAGCAGCTCCCCTCGGTGTGGCCCGGCGTGTGGAGCACGTTCAGGGACTCCTTGCCGAACTCGATCTTGTCGCCGTCCTTCAGAAACCGCTTCACCGGCAGCGGATCGTCGACCTTCTTCGGGATCCGGAAGAGCTCGTACTGCTTCGCGAGCTGGTCGTAGTACGCCTTGTCGGACTTGTGGATCAGGATCTCGGCGCCGGTCGCCTCCGACACCTTCCGCGTCGCGGTCATGTGGTCGAAGTGGCAGTGGGTGTGGAGCAGCGCGACGACCTTGTAGCCCTTCACGAGCTCGAGGATCCGGTCGGCGTCATCGCCCGGGTCGACGATGTCGGCCTCCTTCGAGGCCTTGTCCGCGAGAATGTGGCAGTTGCACTGAAGAGGACCGACCGCGACCGCCTGGTGGATCATCCCTTCGTGGGAGATTCCTCGAGCTGATCGAGGCGCGTCGACACCTTCATCGAGCAGAACTTCGGCCCGCACATCGAGCAGAACTCCGCGCTCTTGAAGTAGTCGGCCGGCAGATCCTCGTCGTGGAACTTGCGCGCCGTCTCGGGGTCGAGGGACAGCGCGAACTGCTTGTTCCAGTCGAACTCGAACCGCGCCTTCGAAAGCTCATCGTCGCGCTTCCGGGCGCCGACGCGGTGGCGGGCGATGTCCGCCGCGTGGGCAGCGATCTTGTAGGCGATCACGCCCTGCTTGACGTCGTCCTCCTTCGGGAGGCCGAGGTGCTCCTTCGGGGTGACATAGCAGAGCATCGACGAGCCGAACTGGCCGATCACCGCGGCGCCGATGGCGCTGGTGATGTGATCGTAGCCGGGCGCGATGTCCGTGACGAGCGGCCCCAGCGTGTAGAACGGCGCGCCGTGGCACTCCTGCTGCTCCTTGATCGCCTGGAACGGGACCTGGTCGAGCGGGACGTGGCCCGGGCCCTCGACCATGACCTGCACGTCGTGCCTCCAGGCGCGGATCGTCAGGTCGCCCAGCGTCTTGAGCTCGCTGAACTGCGCGTCGTCGGACGCGTCGTGCTGGCAGCCGGGACGGAGGCTGTCGCCCAGCGAGAAGCTCACGTCGTGCTGCTTGAAGATTTCGCAGATCTCGTCGTAGTGGGTGTAGAGCGGGTTCTGGGTCCGGTGGCGGACCATCCACTCGGCGATCAGCGACCCGCCGCGCGAGACGATCTTCGTGATCCGGTCCTTCACCTTGGGCAGGTACTCCAGCAGGATCCCCGCGTGGATCGTCATGTAGTCCACGCCCTGCTTCGCCTGGCGCTCGATCATGTCGAGCATGTCCTGCGGCGTGAGGTCGGCGACCTCCTTCACGTGCTGGACCATCTGGTAGATCGGGACGGTGCCGATCGGCACGGTCGAGGCCGCGATGATGGCCTGGCGGATCTCGTCGATGTTGCCGCCGGTCGAGAGGTCCATCACGGTGTCGGAGCCGTAGTGCACCGCCGTGTGGAGCTTCTTGAGCTCGGTGGCGACGTCGGACGTGACGGCCGAGTTGCCGATGTTCGCGTTGATCTTGCAGGTCAGCGCGATGCCGATGCCCATCGGATCGAGCTTCTGCTTGAGGTGGTTGACGTTGGCGGGAATGATCGCGCGGCCTTCGGCCACCTCGCGGCGCACCAGCTCCGCGTCCAGGCCTTCCCGCTCCGCGACGCGCTTCATCTCGGGCGTGACTTCGCCCTCGCGGGCGCGATGCATCTGGGTGACGTTGATCGCCATCGCTAAGGTTCCCCCCGGGATCGGCGCCGGTTCCCTACACGGCGACGACTTGTTTGATCTCCGGAATCGACATCTTCAGCTCGTTCTCGATGCCCATCTGGAGCGTCATCGCGCTCGACGGGCAGCCCTGGCACGAGCCCTGGAAGCGGATGTGGACGATCCCGTCTTCCTCGTTCACGTCCACGAGCTCGACATGGCCTCCGTCGAGCTGGACGTACGGCCGGATACGGTCGAGCACCTCATCCACGCGTCGATACAGATCCGAAATCGGCGAGAACGCCGGCTTGGAATCGAGCGCTTTCTTGTCCTCGGCCATGCCCTCTCCTCCGGACTCTTACGTATTGAACGAGCTCCCGCAGCCGCACGAGCTCTTCACGTTCGGGTTCTTGATCTGGAATCCCGAGCCCATCAGGCCTTCGGTGTAATCCAGGATCGAGCCGCTCACGTAGAGGATGCTCTTGGGATCGACGAGGACCCGCGCGCCCTTGTTCGTGAAGACCTTGTCGTCCTCGCGGGGGGTGTCGAAGTCCATGAAGTACGTCATGCCCGAGCAGCCGCCGCCCTGGACGCCGAGGCGCAGGCCGAAGACCGCCGGATCTTTCTTTTCCGCGACCATGAGTTCGCACAGCTTCTCCGCGGCCTTGTCGGTCACCGCAATCGAGCCCGAGAAGCGAGAGGGCGCCTGGACCTGGGTCGCCGACGCCTGGGCCTGCGCCCCGCCGTGGCTATGGCCGTGATCGTGGCCGTGCCCCTGCGCTTCCTGACCGTGTCCGTGACCGCCGCCGCCTTCACCACAGCATCCCATCGAAAGCCTCCTTCAGTTGTCAGTATCTTACCTTCTAACGCCCGGCCTTACCAGACTACTGTAAAGCGGTGAAATTTCGCGCAGCCTCAGGACCTCCCGTTTCAGGAGCCGGAAGGCCTCGTCGATCTCGGCCTCCGTGGTCGGCCGGCCGATCCCGAACCGGATCGACGACCGGGCGAGCGCTTCGTGGACCCCCAGGGCGTAGAGGACGTGGGACGGCTCCAGCTTCGCGCTCGTGCAGGCGCTGCCGGACGACACCGCCACGTCGCCCATCCCCAGGATCAGGCTCTCTCCCTCGACGTACTCGAAGCTGACGTTGAGGTTGCCCGGGAGGCGATGCTCCAGGCTGCCGTTCACCTGGACGTGGTCGAATTCGTTCACGATGAGCTGCCGCAGCCGCTCGCGGAGCGCCAGCACCCGCTTGGACTCCTCGGCCATCTCGCGGGCGGCGATCTCGCACGCCTTGCCGAAGCCGACGATCAGGGGTACCGGCAGGGTCCCCGAGCGCAGGCCGTTCTCATGGCCCCCGCCGTCCATCTGCGACGCCAGCCGGACCCGCGGGCCGCGCTTCCGGACGTAGAGGGCGCCGACGCCCTTGGGGCCGTAGAGCTTGTGGGCGGTGATCGACAGGAGATCGATGTCCATCGCGCGGACATCGACCTCGACCTTGCCGCACGCCTGGGCGGCATCGGAGTGGAAGATCACGCCCTTTTCATGGCACAGCTTCCCGATCGCCGCAACGTCCGGGATCACGCCGATTTCGTTGTTCGCGAACATGACCGAGACGAGCGAGGTCTCGTCGGTGAGGGCGCGCTTCAGGGACTTCACGTCGACCCGGCCATCGGGGTTCACGGGAAGCACGCTCACGCGCGCCCGCCCCTCCTTCTCGAGGGCGCGGCAGGAGTCGAGCACCGACGGATGCTCCGTCGCGACCGTGACGATGTGGTTGCCCCGCACCTTGGGGAACGTCACGACGCCCTTGATCGCGAGGTTGTTGCTCTCGGTCGCGCCGCTCGTGAAGACGATCTCGGAGGGATCGGCGTGGATCAGCGCGGCGACCTGCTCACGCGCGGCGTCGACGGCCCGGGCGGCTTCCTTGCCGAAGGCGTGGGTGCGGCTGGCGGCGTTGCCGAATTTCTGGGTGAAAAAGGGCATCATCGCCTCGACGACCCGCGCGTCGCAGGGCGTCGTCGCATGGTAGTCCAGGTAGATGCGGGACATGACGCTTCTCCAACGTCATCCTAACAGCCCCTATTCCCCCCTTCAATGCCGGCGAGAGGAACAAAAACGACCGTCGTTTTTGTTCCACGGAACAAAAAAGACGGTCGTTTTTGTTCCGGGCCAACCCCGCCGTCGAGCGTGCGTTGAAGACCCATACGGAGGGGCGGTTATGGGAGCGTTGCTGGCGATCCTTCTTCTCTTCCCGCAAGAGAAGCCCGAAACCCGGCGCGGCGGGTTCCTCGACGACGTCAACCTGCACGACCTGACGATGCACGTCCAGAAGGTCACCCAGAAGACGATCCTCTGGAGCGAAGAGCTCGGTCTCCGGGGCAAGCGGACCCATTACGTGACGGACCGGCCGATCGGCGACGATCCGGTCCTCCTCTTCAAGGCCTACCAGCACATCCTGCAGTGGAACGACCTCGTCCTCGTCCGGGCCGAGAAGGAAAACGAGGAGATCTACAAGATCACCACCCTCGCCGTCGGGCTGAAGAAACCGATTCCGCTGGTCCGGGAGCCGACGGATCCGTCGGAGCGGTTCATCACGCGGGTCTTCACGCTCCAGAACGCCAGCCCCCGCGCCCTCTGGCAGACCCTGGCGCCGATGGTGTCGATCGCCCAGAACATCCTTCCGGTGGAGGAATCCGGCGCGCTCATCATCACGGACTACGAGTCGAACCTCCGCCGGCTCGAGGAGATCCTGAAGATCGTGGACGTCAAGAAGCCCGACCTCGAGATGAAAGTGCTCCCGCTCAAGCACGCCGCCGCGCAGAAGGTCGAAGAGAAGATGAAGTCCCTCGTCCAGACCCTCATCACGCGGTCCTCGGGAACGCGCGGCGTTCCGGTGGGACCCACCGGCGGCGAGCCCGCGACGGTGAGCTCCGATGAGCGCACCAACTCGATCATCCTTCTCGCCGAGCCGAGTCGCCTCGCCCAGCTCGAGGACATCGCGCGCCGGCTCGACGCGGAGACGCCGTTCGAATCGAGCGGCATCCACTTCGCCATGCTCCGCCACCGGAACGCGCTCGACGTCGCCCGCACCCTCACCACGCTCTACCGCGGTGGGACGATCGACGAGCGGCCGACCGCCCTCAACGTCCCCTCCCGCACCGGCCCCCAGGGTGCGCCGCCGCCGACGTCGACCCTCGTCCCGGCCAACCCTTCCGCCGAGCCGATCATCGTCCCGGACATCGCGACGAACTCGCTGCTCATCATCACCGACCGCTCGACGTTCCGGACCCTCGAGCCGATCATCCGCCGGCTCGACCGGCGGCGGCCGCAGGTCTTCATCAAGGCGACGATCGCGGAGATCTCGGCACGGAGCGATTTCGATCTCGGCGTCGAGCTGTCCCATCTGGAGGATCCGAAAGGGCGGTTCGTGGTCGGGGCGCGGACGTCGTTCGGCCTGACGGGCCTGAATGCCGACCCCGCCAACAACGTCTTCACGCTCACGCCCGTCATCAGCCCGGGCGCGACGCTGCTCGGGATGAAGGACCGAGTGGGCAACATCCCGTTCATCCTCCACGCCCTCGAGGGCAAGGCCAAGATCACGGTCGTCGCCGAGCCCGAGGCCGCGACCAGCGATCACTCTTCCGCCATGATGACGGCGACCACGGAAGTCCCCATCGCGCAGACCAACTTCGTGGGCAACACCAACGGCTTTACCCAGGCGAGCTTTCACTACGAGCAAGCGGTCACGACGCTGACCATCTCGCCCCACATCAGCGAAAGCGGCTACCTCCGGCTGGAGACGAACGTCAAGATCCAGTCGTTCATTCCCGCGACGGATCCCAGCGCTCCTCCCGGACGCACCTCGCGCGAGCTGACGACGAAGGAAGTCCTGGTGCCCAGCGGGGGGACGGTGGTGCTCGGCGGGATCGTGACGGGCGAGGACTCCTCCAAAGTCCAGGGCGTGCCGTTCCTCTCGCAGATCCCGCTGATCGGCCCCCTGTTCCGCCGGGAGCAGGAGACCAAGGAGCGGCGGACGATCTACATCTTCATCACGGCGACGATCCTCTACGACGAGGCGTTCGGCGACTTCGCCGATCTGACGCGCGAACGGAAGGAAGGGATGGAGCGGCTGCGCGGCGCGCCGCTCGACGGTCTCCAGGTGGGCCCGCCCTCGCCCCAGCTGCCGGAGTCGACCTTCCGCTTCCTGTCGGTGACCGGGAGCCCGCGGTGACCCGCGCCGTCGCCCTCCTGCTCGCCCTCCTGTCGGCGCGGTGCTCGTCGCCCGGCGCACCGGAGCTGCCGGCGATCCTCGCCGAACGCCGGGATCTCTACAACGAGGCGCTCGACTCGCAGGACGCCTTCCGCGTCGAGGTCGAGGCGGCGACGATCGCCCGCCTGGCCCGCGAGCGGTTTCCCGAGCTCCTCCAGGGGCTCGCGTCGATCGATCCGGCGATGCAGGACGCGGCCGCGTTCGCGCTCGGATTCTCACGCCACCGCGGGGCGATCGCCCCCCTAACGGCGGCGACCGGCAGCGCCCGCCCCGCGCTCCGGGCCGTGGCGATCGCGGCGCTCGGCATGCTGGGACTCCGAGAAGTTCCGATGGAGCCGTTCCGGAAGCTGCTCGACGACGAGGACGCCCACGTCCGCCTCTCCGCGCTGTTCGGCCTGCGCCACCTGGCGGGACCGGGATGCCCGACGTCGGTGCTCGAAGCCGTCCACGCCCGCTTGTCCGATCCCGAGATGGGGATCCGCAATGAAGCCGTTCTCGTCCTCGGCAAAGTCGGAGGCGCCGTCTCGCTCGAGATGCTTCTGGCCAAGCCGATCCGGGATCCCGAGGCGCTGGTCCGGCAGAACGTCGCCCGGGCGCTCGGAACGCTGCGGGGCCCGTCGGAGCGGACCGTGCCCGCGCTCAAGGAACTGCTCAAGGACGAGGATCCCGGCGTGGTCCGCGCCGCGCAGGCCTCGCTCCGGTGGATCGACGGGGGCCGCGTTGACACTCCCGCTCCCGACCGATAGAGTGGCGCCATGGCGCAGATCATCGCGGCGATCCCCGACCTCTTCTTCCGGGCGAAGGTTCTGGAGACCGCCAAGACGCTCTCGGTGAAGCTCGACGTCGCGCGCGATGCCGACGAGCTGCTCCAGCAGATCCGCACCGAGAAGCCGCGGCTGGTGCTCCTCGACCTGCAAGCCGCGGCGATGCAGCCGCTCGACACGCTCGTCGCCCTCGAGGGGATCCCCGTCGTCGGCTATCTCGCCCATGAAGAGGTCGCGCTCCGCGACCAGGCGCTCGCCGCCGGATGCGGCGAAGTGCTGACCAAGGGACAATTCTCCGCCTCTCTTCCGTCGATTCTTCGCCGTGCCTTATAGGAGCCCGTTCGAGCCCGCGCGCGGCGCCGTCCCGGGCGTCCTCGGCGACGTCAGCGTCGTCCTGCACTACGGCGACCCTGCCCGGGAGGTCGCGGCGATGCGAGGCGACGCGGGGCTGGTCGACCTCTCCTGGCGGGGCGTGATCGAGATGACCGGGCGGGACCGTGTCCGCTTCCTGCACGGCATGTGCACGAACGACATCAAGAAGCTGCAGACCGGCCAGGGCTGCATGGCCGCGATCGTGAACCGCCAGGGGAAGATGGTCGCGGAGATGATCGCGCTCGCGACCGAGAACGCGCTCCTGCTCGAGATGGACCGGTCGAATCTACAGCTCGCGATCGACCACCTGGGCCGGTTCCTCGTCGCCGACGACGTCAAGCTGACGATCTCCGGCGCCGCCGTGCTGGGGCTCTGGGGTCCGCGCGCCCAGGCGCTGCTGGGCGTCCGCGACCTGCCCGACTTCCATCTGGTGATGCGGGAAGGGACCGCCGTCTTCCGGAACCGCACGATCGGCGTCGAGGGCTACCACCTGCTGGTCCCCGCCGCGAAGGCCGACGAGGCGTCGCGGATCTTGAGCCACGGGGTCGTCCCCGCGGGGTTTGCCGCCTACGAGACGCTCCGGATCGAGAACGGCTTTCCGCGCTGGACCGCCGACATGGACGCGACCCTCCTGCCGATGGAGGCGGGGCTCGACCCGATCGCCATCAGCTACCAGAAGGGATGCTACATCGGCCAGGAAGTGATCCAGCGGGTGAAGACCTACAGCGAGCCGCCCCGGATGCTCGTCCAGCTCGAGGTCGCCGACGCCGCCCCCGGGGACCGGATTTCGGCCGCCGGGGAAGAGATCGGCTCCGTGACGAGCGCCCAGCCCGCCCTGGCGCTGGGGTTCGTCCGGAAGGAGTTCAAGGCCCCCGGGACCGAGGTCCAGGTGGCCGGCAAGTCCGCCCGGGTTCGCGCCCTTCCCTGGCAATCTCGAGCGAATTGATTTTATTCCTCGAACCATTTCCCGCCCCGCCGGTTTGATCGACTGATGACCAAATTCACCCTCAACCGTCCTGACTTTCCGACGCGAGCGTCGCGACGCCTGCACGAAGGCGCCGACGTCATCGTTCGTCACCTCGGGGAGGATTGCGTGAGTTAACGTCGACCCACGAACCGGAAAACCCCGAGGCCTCAAAACCTCGGGGTTTTTTTTATGCCACCGGACACGGAACGGAAGTGGATTGCGCGGGAGATGTCGGAGAGGCCTCTCGCGCCGGGGAAGTTTCTCCTGGGGCTCGTCGCCCTGGTCGTGATCCTGATGATGCTGTGGGAAGGATGCTGATGGCCACCGTCGTGCGCGCCGAATCGGCGGAGCAGCTCGAGTGGACCCGGCGGCTGATCGACGAGTATGTCGCGTCCCTGCCGGTCGATGTCTCGTACGAGCATGTTCCCGAGGAATGTGCCCGTCTGCCCGGAGAGTACGCGCCGCCGCTGGGAGACCTGCTCCTGGCGATGGAGGGCGGCGAACCCGTGGGCTGCGTCGCGCTGCGCCCGCTGGATCGCGAGACGTGCGAGATGAAGCGGGTCTATGTCCGTCCCGCGTGGCGCGGCCGCGGCGTCGGCCGGGCGCTCGCGAAGGCGATCGTCGATGCGGCGCGACGGATCGGCTACCGGCGGATGCGGCTCGACACGATCCCGTCGCTCAAGCCCGCGATCGGGCTCTACCGGTCGATGGGGTTCCGGGTGATCGCGCCCTACCGGGCGATCCCGACGTCCTGCGCGTTCTTCATGGAGCTGAAGCTGGAGCCTCTTACTTCAGCTTCTCCTGGATGAAGGCGCGGGCCTTCGCCGTCGCGTCGGCGACGAGCTTCTTGTCGCCGCCCGACAGACCGTGGCCGGCGCCCGGGACGGTGACGAGCTCGTGCGGGACCTTGTGCTTCTCGAGCTCCTTCGCCATGTTCGAGCTCCGGTCGTACGGCACGTCGGTGTCGTCCGTGCCGTGGATGAGGATCACGGGAGGATAGGCCGGCGTCACGTTCCGGACCGGACAGTACCGGTCGAGCTTCGGTCCCGGCTCCAGGCCCGTGATTTCGCGGGTCCAGAGTCCGTTCTGTCGCAGGTAGAGATAGAACTTCGACCGCGCCTCGGCCTGGGCCTTGTCCGCCGGCGCGGTCACCGTCTCCGGCGCGAGCGCCTGATAGGTCGGATCGCGCTCGAGGATCGGCTTCGACGTGCGATAGAACTCCGACGGCTTCGTGTACCAGTCGCCGTCGACGTCCCCGTAGCCCCAGTAGGCGACGAGCGCCGCGGGCCGGGGCTCGACGCAGAAGCCGGTCATCAGCGTGAGGTAGCCGCCCGCCGAGCCGCCGGAGACGACGAGTTTCTTCGGATCGAGCCGCGCCGCTTCGGGTCCCTTCTCCCGGATCCACCGGAACGCCGCCTGGACGTCCTCGATGATCTCGGGGACTTTCGCCTGGGGCGCGAGGCGGTAGTCGATCGACACCAGCGCGACGTTCTCGGCGCGGCAAAGCTCGAGGAGATCACGCGGCACCTGGGCGCGGCTCCCCATGATCAGCGCCCCGCCGTGGATCCAGACGAGCACCGGCCGCGTCCCGGCGGAATCGTCGCGATGGACGTCGAGCTCGATCTTGACGCCGCCCGATTCTTTGTAGACGAAGCTTTTCTTCTGAAGCGGGGCGGGGTTGGCTTGAAGCGCGGCAGCGAGGAGAACCGCCGCGATCATTTGACGTACTTCCGGGCGCCGGAGCCCGGGGCCGCCGTCGCGGGAGTGCGCACGTAGTGGCGCTCCAGCTGGCTGGCGCGGAGGGCGCGGCTGAGATCCAGCGACTCGAGGCGGATCTTGAGGTCGGTGAACCAGGCGTCGAACCGGTCGCCGCCCGCGGGGCGGATCAGGACCTTCCCGTCGGGCATGAGCATTTCCATGCCGTGGGGCGAGCCGATGAGCGGAACGACCACCCAGTCGCGGTTGAGGAGCAGGCCGTCGGTGAGCTCGTAGACCTTGGCGACCTGGGCTTCGGTGAGGACGTCCATCGAGGTCCCATGATAGCGAGCCGCCCCGCACAAATCCAGCAACCGCTCGCGGGAAGATCCGGCGCCCGCCGGCTGTTATTCTGGTGATGGCCGACCCCTCGATCCCTCTCTTGACCGTCCCCGGGCGCTTTGTTATCCTTAAATCGTACCAAGTTAGTACTCTTTCAGGGGACGTCGACGGATGATCCGGATGACGCGGCTGACCGACTACGGGATCATGCTGCTCACCCTCTTCGCGCGGGACGACAAGCACCCGATGAAGAGCGCGCGGGACCTGTCGGAGCAGGCGAAGCTGCCGCTCCCGACGGTGAGCAAGATCCTGAAGCTGCTGGCGAAGAACGGCCTGCTGGAGGCCCATCGAGGCGTCCGGGGCGGCTTCACTCTGTCGCGGAAGCCCGACCGGATCACCATGGCCGAGGTCATCGGCGCGCTCGAGGGCCCGATCGGGATGACCGACTGCTGCGCGCCGCCGAGCGACTGCGGAATCCAGAACTCGTGCATCGTGAAGAGCAACTGGTTGAAGATCAACAAGGTGGTGAAGGAGGCGCTGGACCGGATCACGCTGGCCGAGATGACCCATCCGATCTCGTTCGAGACCGCCCCCGTCGAGTGGAAGGGCGGATCGCGCCTCGCCGCCGCCCGGAAGGACTGACCATGACCGACAAGAACAACAATCCCCTCGAGAAACTGGCCGGACAGGAGTACCAGTACGGCTTCGTCACCGCCATCGAAGAGGAGAAGATCCCGAAGGGCCTGAACGAGGAGATCATCCGGCTCATCTCGTCGAAGAAGAACGAACCCTCGTGGCTCCTCGAGTGGCGCCTCAAGGCCTACCGCCACTGGCTGACGATGAAGGAGCCCACCTGGGCCAACGTCCGCTACGCCAAGATCAACTACCAGGACGCCTACTACTACTCGGCTCCCAAGATGAAGAAGAAGCCGAAGAGCCTGGACGAGATCGATCCCGAGTTGCTCGAGACGTACAAGAAGCTCGGCATCCCGCTCAAGGAGCAGGAGATCCTGCTGGGCGTCGAAGGGGCCGATCCCAACGCCGCGGCGCCCGCGAACGTCGCCGTCGACGCGGTCTTCGACAGCGTCTCGGTCGCCACCACCTACAAGGCGAAGCTCAAGGAGAAGGGCATCATCTTCTGCTCCTTCTCCGACGCCGTGCAGGAGCATCCCGACCTCGTGAAGCGCTGGATGGGCTCGGTCGTGCCCTACACCGACAACTTCTTCGCCACGCTCAACAGTGCCGTCTTCACCGACGGCTCGTTCTGCTTCATCCCGCGCGGCGTGAAGTGCCCGATGGAGCTCTCGACCTACTTCCGCATCAACGCGAAGGAGACCGGCCAGTTCGAGCGGACGCTCATCGTCGCCGAGGAAGGCGCGAGCGTGAGCTACCTCGAAGGCTGCACGGCGCCGATGCGCGACGAGAACCAGCTCCACGCCGCGGTCGTCGAGCTGGTCGCGCTCGACAACGCAACGATCAAGTACTCGACCGTCCAGAACTGGTACCCGGGCGACAAGAAC